>Ga0114974_10004013_pt1 | contig 11033 bp, 5 predicted proteins | sample S_130206_EF_Meta_FD_87318 | JGI IMG/M metagenome (GOLD analysis project Ga0114974, IMG submission 87318) | Freshwater microbial communities from Lake Simoncouche, Canada to study carbon cycling - S_130206_EF_MetaG | ecosystem: Environmental > Aquatic > Freshwater > Lake | place: Lake...
ACACAGCAGGTATGTATAGCTAGTCCTGCAAAAAGTGTAGTATTACCAACTTATGTTGGAACCATTCAATGGCAAACAGCAACAGTAGGTGGAGCATATGGTAATATGACTGGATTAACAAATGCTACTTTGCCATTTGGTAGTATACCAACCAATCTTGCAGGTACATTAAATTATAGAGCGGTGGTAACCAGTGGGGTTTGCCCATCTATCAATTCAGAGATTGTATCTGTTCAAGTGGATGCTGCAACTGTAGCGGGTGATATTTATTATTTAAAAGGAAGTTCACCAATTTGTAATCAGGGAGAAAAACCAACCATAACAATTAGAAATAATACTGGAAGTAATATTGTTTGGCAGATCACTACGATTTCTAATAGTTCATCTGTAATAGGAACGGCAAATTCCCTTGCTTATTCAAATACAACGCAAACTGGCAATATACTAAATAGCGCAATTGATAATAATGCACTAGGTGCAGTTTCATCATTTAAATATTATAGAGCTTCGGTGCAAAATGGTGTTTGTAAAACAGAATATACAACGGCATTAGAACTTGAAGTGATTCCAACACCAGTGATTACGAAAGTAGTTCCAGCTGAACGTTGCGGACCTGGCATTGTTGAATTATTAGCGGAATCAAATTTAGGTACACCCAACTGGTTTGCTGCAAACACCGGAGGAACTGCCATAGGCATTGGAAATAGTTTTACGACTCCAGTTTTAAATACAAGTACAAATTATTATGTAGGTGCTATATTTAGAGGTTGCGTTTCATTTAGCAGAACCACTGTGTTGGCAAAGATCAAACCCATTCCTACAATCACAAGTGTCACAGGAGCTACAAATTGTGGACCAGGGATATTAGAGTTAAGTGCAACAGCAACTGGGGGAGAGATTAATTGGTTTACAGATCCAACCGGAGGAAGCACATTGTTGACTTCTCCTAAGTTCACCACTCCATTAATAAGAGTGACTACAACTTATTATGCCCAGGCTTTACAAGATGGATGCTATAGTGCTCCAAGAGCACCGGTAGAGGCTACTATCTTTGAAGTGCCAGTAATTGCTGCTTTGCCAGATTTATATAGCATTTGCGCGGGCCTTACCTATAATATAAAATATAGTGCCTCTTTAGGGGTGCCTCCTTATGTATTTAATTTCTTTACAAATAATAGCAATGTTATTGGACAAAAGGATGGCTATTTAACAGGCGTTAAAGGTGGGATAACCAATGTGTATTTTAATGTGAAAGACATGAATGGTTGCGTTTCTTTAAATACAAATTCATTCCAAGTTAAAACATACGATCCATTATCGCCTCAGCGTTTTAATTATCAAGCATTTTATAAAGACAATTTCTTAATTCCTACAAAAATTGATTCTGGTTATGTTTCTTATAATTGGCAGCCAGGTTTATACTTAAATTATGCAGACAAGCCGAATCCAATTTTCAACGGAGAAAACACAACCGATTATGTGTTAATTAGAACGGATACCACTACCAAGTGTACGGTTGCAGATAATTATCATATAGATGTGACAAAGGATTTCATTTTTGATTTACCGAATGCATTTACGCCTAATTACGACGGTTTAAATGATGTTATTAAGAGTATTAAAAATGCGGGTATAGATAAAGTGACTAGCTTAAGTATTTTTAATAGATATGGCACTAAAGTGTGTTGTACAGTAAGTGAAATTGAGAACGGATGGAATGGTACAACCAATGGGAAAATGCAGGATACAGACGGATATTTTTGGAGAGCAACATTTGAGACTAAAGACGGAAGGACACTAACAAAGAAAGGCGCTTTCTTGTTACTAAAATAAAACATTTGAGAAAACGAATTATTATATTACTGGTTTTGTTTGGTATAAAGACTGCTGGAAGTAGTCAAGAAATTATTTTGTCCCAACCCTTCTCTGCTAGTCAATACCAGAATCCTTCTTCGGCTGGTGGAGGTGCCTATGATCACAGGTTTCAGTCTAATTATAAGAATCAGTTAGTAGATGGAAATGCAGATTTATTCCGGACCTTTTTATTTTCATTTGATACCCGTCTTAAAAATGATTTAGAAGAAAGTTATAATTATTTTGGCCTTGGTGTACAATACATTGACGATGAAGTAATGCAAGGGGTAATGAAGAATAATTATCTGACGCTTAATGGGGCCTATCATATTTTTTTAGATAGGGATTTGTATAGTCATTTGTCATTAGGTATTGGCGTTACGTATGCATTTACAAATATTGATAGGTCAAAATTGCGATTTAATGATCAATATGATTACAGAGGTATTCTTTCTTACGCTACACTTGAAAACTTAAAGTCCTATCCCAACAATGTAACGACCAATGCGGGTGTTATGTATACAAAACATGACGAATCTAAATTTGTGCAGGCTGGATTTATGACCTATTTATATGACAAGCCTAATGTTACCTACTCGCCATTTAACAAAGCCGGAAGTTTAAGATACAGAGCCTTTGTAAATAGTGAATTGCCTATGTATAATCATAATTCATTTTTATTGTATTTCAATTATTTAAATAGACCTTCTGAAAGCCAATTAATTGTTGGAGGCTTATTTGGATTGAGTGTAAGAAATGACGAAGACGATTATAATAAATTATACGCAGGTTGCTTGTATAGGTTAAATGAAGCATTTATTCCTACTGTCGCCTATATTAGGAATAGATATACTTATGGGTTTAGTTATGACGTATATGCTAGTAATTTGACCGCTTCTAATATGAAGATGAGCTCATTTGAGTTTACGCTCTCCAGGAAATTTGGGGAGAAACGAAAAGAAAACAGATACCATACTTTATTTGACTAGTAGGCAGCTATGAATAGAAGGATAATTTAAAAATCAATAGAGCAGTTTACCCACTCCGGATCAAAATCACTATTGTATTTTCTGTAAAAATTTAAAGCAGGCTCATTCCAATCCAAAGCCTGCCAATTCATTCCTTTAAAGCTTTTGGCTTTAGCTTCTATAATTAAGGCATCAAATAATAAACTACCAATTTTATGGCCACGCATATTTTCGGCGACTACTAAATCCTCTAAATACATTCTTTGTCCTTTCCAAGTAGAGTAGCGGATATAATACAATGCCATCCCTTCCACATTTCCATTTACCTCTGCTACGATGGCCCACCAAACAGGTTGTGCACCAAATCCGCTTGCTACAAAATGATCAAAAGATACAACCACTTGCTCCGGTGCTTTTTCATAAACGGCTAATTCATGAATCAATTCCATCATGCGGGTACAGTCTTCTTTTACTGCGGGTCTTATCTTAATTTCCATTCAACTAATTTACTATTTTTATATTATGCTTGTGCCTTGGCTAATGCTTGTGTAATATCTTCTTCTAAATCTTCGATATTTTCAATTCCCACACTCATACGAATTAAGCCGTCGGTGATACCATATTTTTCTCTTTCTGCTTTTGGAATAGACATATGCGTCATACTCGCTGGATGAGATACCAATGTGTCTACCGTTCCTAAGGAAACTGCACGGGTACAAATTGCTACTGCGTCAATAAATTTCTTACCAGCATCAATGCCTCCTTTTAATTCAAAACTAATTAAAGGGGAATGCTCTTTCATTTGCTTTGAAGCAATGGCATGATGTGGGTGGTCTGTAAAGCCTGTATAATTTACATGCGCAATAGCAGGATGTTGTTGTAATAAATGAGCTACTTTTTTAGCATTGCTGCAATGTTTTTCCATTCTCAACTCCAAGGTTTTCATCCCCTGTATTAATAAGTACGCATCAAATGCATTGCTATTTCCACCTAATAAGGCATGCCATTTCCAAACCTTGGTGTTCATAAATTCCAAGTCTTTTCCTAATAACACTCCGTGTAATGCGCTACCATGTCCGTTTAAGAACTTTGTTGCAGAATGAAATACATAGTCGGCACCTAAAGCAAAGGGTTGTTGCAAATAGGGGGTAGCGACTGTATTGTCTACCGAAACTTTTACGCCATGTGCATGGGCTATTTTGCAAACTGCTTCAATGTCTACGCATTGTAAGGTAGGATTGGCGGGCGTTTCTAAATGAATGAGTTTGGTAGTTGGATTTTCCTTTAAGGTTTCCAATAACAAAGCTTCATTGTGAATATCAATTAAAATAATTTTTACGCCTGCTTCATTTAATACCTTTTGCATTAACTCTTGTGATCCTCCATATAAAGAATAGTGTGATATTAAACAGTCGCCTGCACTTAGATTGCTAAAAAACAAAGTACTAATCGCGGCTTGTCCGCTTGCGTGTAAAAGTGCTTTTACTTCTAAGGGCGCTCCGCTTTCATTGGTTAATCCACGCGCTTCTAAGGCTTCAATAGTTTTTTCGGCAACGTTAAAAGTTGGATTACCCCAACGTGTATATAATCTTGTTTTGTCATCTCCCTTAAAACGTGCCATTCCTTCGTCTGCGGAACTAAAAGTAAAAGTGGACGTTGCATAAATAGGAGTAGTATGAGAAAAATTATCATTCTCGTGGTTTGCAGTATGCAATACAATTGTACTAATGCCTTTAATATTTTTCTTTCCCATATTTCCTTAATTTATTTGATTGAATATAAGCATAATTCTTAGTAAGCCCATTTCACCCAAGCTGCACCCCATGTAAAGCCTCCTCCAAATGCAGCTAATATTAAATTATCCCCTTTTTTAAGTTGAGATTCCCATTCCCATAAACAAAGCGGTATGGTTGCTGCAGTCGTATTGCCATATTTTTGAATATTGATCATCACTTTTTCAGCTGGGATCCCTGCACGGTTAGCGGTTGCATCTATAATTCTTAAATTAGCCTGATGTGGTACTAGCCAAGTAACATCATCACCAGTTAATTTATGTTTTTCCAAAAGTTCGGCCGTTACATCGGCCATTCCTTTCACCGCAAATTTAAATACAGGTTGTCCATCCTGAAATGCATAATGCTCTTTTGCCATTACACTTTCCACACTTGCTGGTTTTAAACTTCCACCCGCTTTAATATGTAAATAATCACGACCACTTCCATCGCTTTTTAAGATAGCATCTTGATATCCATTTTCGTCTGTACTTGGCTCTAATAAAACCGCGCCCGCACCGTCTCCGAAAATAATGCAGGTGGCACGGTCGGTATAATCAATAATAGAACTCATTTTATCAACCCCCACCACCATAATTTTTTTATAACGTCCACTTTCAATAAAGGCCGCACCCGTATTTAATGCAAATAAAAATCCACTACATGCAGCACCAAGGTCAAAACCAAATGCATTTTTAGCACCTATTTTGTCACCAATAATATTAGCAGTGGCAGGAAATACCATATCGGGTGTGACGGTTGCACATATAATGCAATCAATTTCCATGGGATCTAAATTCTTTTTACGTAGAATTTCCTCGACGGCTTTAACGGCCATATCAGAACTCGCTTTACCTGGTTCTCTTAAAATTCTTCTTTCAGAAATCCCGGTTCTGGAACGGATCCATTCGTCATTGGTATCCACCATTTTCTCTAGGTCGAAATTGGTTAATTTGGTCTCTGGAACGTATCCTCCAACCGAGGTGATGGCTGCTCTAAGCGTTTGTGACATAGGTTCTGTATTAATTTGGCTTACAAATATCTTAAATTTTGGCCAAGAATAGCGCTAAAAGGTCTTTTTTAGTATCTTAAACGTTAATTTTGAGGCAATTATGATCGCATTTTTAAGAGGCCATTTTGTTCAATTAACTCCCGCTAAACTTATCGTGGATGTAGGGGGTGTTGGGTATGAAGTAAATATTAGTTTGCATACCTATGAAGCTATTTCTAAAAAAGAAAGTGGGCAGTTGCATACCTATTTGCATATCACCGAAAATTCCCAGGTACTTTTTGGTTTTCACGAATTACAGGAGAAGGAATTGTTCCTTCATTTAATAAGCGTTTCAGGGGTAGGCGCTAGCACCGCTAGAATGATGTTGTCTGGTTTAAGGCCCGATGAAATAATTCGTGCCATCGTGCAGGGAGATGCAAGACAATTAGAAGCCATTAAAGGAATTGGAAAAAAATCGGCAGAAAGATTAGTGCTTGAATTGAAAGATAAACTTTCAAAAATTAGTATGAACAATAATCCGTTGGGTGGATTTAGTGTTGCTCAAGTTAATCCGCATCAGGATGCGATTCAGGCTTTGATATCTTTAGGTATTCAAAAAGCAATTGCTGAAAAGGCGGTTGATAAAACCATCAAGGCAGAAGGTGACCAGTTAAGTTTGGAGACATTGATTAAAGCGGCACTTAAGAATTGTTAATGACTAATGTTATTTCATTGAAACCATTTCAAGTATTTATTTTTGTTGTACTAGGGCTTTTGCTTAAGGTGCCATTAAGTGCACAGGTAAATACCAATTTGAAAGTTTCGGATACCGCGGGTAAAAATGCAAATAAGGATTCTTTGCGGTATGCTATTAAAGATAGACGCGGTGATTTTCTTTCCCAACCCAGTAATAATCCATTTGATTTACGAGATACCAGTTTAATTAAAAGAAATGTGGAGTATGATCCTGTAACAAAGCAGTATTATATCAAAGAGTTTGTAAATGGCAGATTAACTAAAGTGCCAGCAAGTTTGAGTTTCAATGATTTTTGGAAGTTAAAATCCGACAAAGATGAAAAAGCTTACTTCTCTTATCGTGCCAATTCATTAGGCGTATTAAATAGAAAAGTGACACGTCCAAAGGTGAAGGTATTTGATAGCTATTTTGACCGCTTATTTGGAAAGACAGGCTCCGACTTAAAATTAGATTTCAAGCCTGTTGGAGAAATTAATATTAAAGCAGGCTATCAAGGCCAAACGGTAATGAATCCAACGCTACCAGAGCGCGCTAGGTCCAATGGTGGTTTTGATTTTGATGCAAGCACCAATTTTAGTATGAACGCAAGCATTGGCGACAAATTAAAATTCCCGGTTAATTTTAATACACTTTCAAACTTAGGATTTGACAATCAGATCAAATTAAATTACAAAGGGAAGAAGGATGAAATCATAAAAAGTATTGAGGCGGGTAATATTAATTATATATCCAGAAGTGCATTAATTCCAAGTACTCAAAATTTATTTGGTGTTAAAACGCAATTGCAATTTGGACGTTTGTTTGTAACGGCAGCGATTGCCAATCAAAAGTCACAAAGACAGTCAATGAATTTGCAAGGAGGCGCTGCTACGCAGAAGTTTCAAAAACGATTAAACGATTATGAAGAAAATAGACACTTTTTATTAGCGCAATATTTTAGGAGCAATTACAATAAGGGCATGTCTACTTTACCTTTAATTAATTCGCAGGTTCAAATTAAACGTATTGAAGTTTGGATCACCAACCGTAATGGACAAACTACGAATTCCAGAGACGTTGTGGGTTTAGCGGATTTAGGAGAACCTAAACCACATGCTACAAAATGGCAGGGTACAGCAAGTCCTTATCCTGATAATAGCGCCAACAATTTATATGCTACGCTTGCTAATAATCCCAGTGCAAGAAATTCAGCTGGCATTGCTTCTATCTTAACATCGCAGGGCATGCGCTCCGCGGAGGATTATGAAAGAACCTTTGCAAGAAAATTAACGCAGAATGAATATTTTTTTAATCCTCAAATAGGTTTCTTATCCTTGAACATTCCATTGCAACCCGATGAGGTATTGGGGGTTGCTTACCAGTATACCTATAATGGTAAACTGTATCAGGTTGGTGAATTTTCGGACAATGTTGCTTTAAACCCAGACAATGGGGTACAGCAAATTATGTTTTTGAAATTGTTGAAAGCCGCCACACAAAGAACCGATTTACCTATTTGGGATTTGATGATGAAGAACGTGTATTCTTTGGATTTATTTGGTTCCATTCAACAGCAGGATTTTCAATTGAACGTATTATATGATGCACCTAGTGCGGGATTAAAAAGGTATTTGCCATTGACAAGTAAGGCGGTAGAAGGACAGTCCTTATTAAAATTATTGCAATTAGATAGATTAAACAATCAGAATGATCCACAATCAGATGGGTTATTTGATTATGTGGAAGGATATACGGTACTATCAAGTATGGGGCGTATTGTTTTTCCTTTATTAGAACCCTTTGGAGATGATTTAAAAGCGATTGCATTTAAAGATGTGGATAGCGCAACCGTTAACAAATATATTTTTCCTCAATTGTATCGTAAGATTAAAGCAGAAGCGCAGACCTATAATAATTTAGACCGATTTGTGATGGAAGGACAAGTAAAAGGAAGTAGTGGGGGTGCCGAAATTAGTTTGAATGCATTTAATGTGCCTCCTGGTTCGGTTACGGTGAGGGCGGGTGGTCAAATATTAAAAGAAGGAACGGATTATATTGTTGATTATGGTTCTGGTACCGTGCGTATTATTAATCCAGGTATTTTAAGTTCTAATATTCCTGTGAATGTTTCTTTTGAAAATAATATTGGTTTTGGTTTTCAAGAAAGAGGATTTAGGGCTTTGCGATTGGATTATTTAGCCAGTAAGGATTTTAATTTTGGTTTTTCAACACAAAGATTAAGTGAGCGCCCATTTTTTACGAAAACAAATTTTGGATCTGATCCCATCAAAAATTCAATGTATGGTTTTGACTTTAATTATAAGTCCGAATTACCAGCAGTAACTAATTTATTAAATAAGTTACCGTTTTATAAAACAAAAGCTAAGTCTTATATCACGGCCAATGGGGAGGCTGCTTATTTACAACCAGGGCATGCGCAACAAATTGGAAAAGGAGGAAGTGGCTTGGTGTACTTAGATGATTTTGAAGCGACACGTACCGATATTGATTTACGTTTTCCTTTTACGGCTTGGGCCTTGGCTTCTACCCCTATGGATAGATTTGTAGAAGGTAATTTGTCAAATAATATTGACTACAATAAAAATAGAGCAAGACTTTCTTGGTATACGATTGAACCTACTTTACAGGATCCCAATAGTCCTAACAACCCTATGAATAATAATAAGGCATTGATTAGTGATCCTAGGGTGAGACAGGTATTTACAAACGAGTTGTTCCCCAATAAAACAACTAATTTGACCGATGTTCAATTGCCCACATTTGATCTAACATATTATCCTAAGGATAGGGGACCTTACAATTATAATTTCAAAGATTTAGACAATACCGGTAAATTTAAAAATCCGGCGGATAAATGGGGCGGTATTATGCGTGCCCTAGATCAAACCGATTTTGAAACAAGTATTATTGAATATGTAGAGTTCTGGGTACAGGATCCATTTATAAAATCCCCAGCAAGTAAAGGCAAGTTGGTATTGAACTTAGGTAATTTAAGTGAGGATATATTAAGAGATGGAAGACGTTTTTATGAAAATGGAATGCCAACACCCACCATCCCAGCGCAAATAGATAGTTCCGTTTGGGGTAAGGTGCCTATTAATCCCATACAGGTGACCAATGCGTTTAGTAATAATGCGGAAGATAGAAAGTTTCAGGATGTGGGATTAGATGGAATGAATGACGAAGAAGAGAAAATAAAGCGTTCCACTGTAATTGGACAAATTACTAATTCGGTAGTCTCGCAACAATTTATAAAAGATCCTTCTGCGGATAACTATGTGTGGTATAGAGATGCACAATATGACGCTGCCAATGCAGGTATATTAAGTAGGTATAAATATTTTAACAATCCACAAGGAAACTCTGCCATTGCAGGGACAAGTCAATTTAGTAGCGCATCCACATTGCTTCCCGACAATGAGGATTTAAATAGAGACAATACCTTAAATGAATCTGAGGCCTATTTTGAATATGAAATACCACTTCAAAAAAATAGCATGGGCGTAGGGGTTACAAAATATGTGACGGACAGTAAAACGGTGAATGTGACCTTGGCGGATGGCTCAAAGAGTATGGAAAATTGGTATCTATTTAGAGTGCCTGTAAAATCTTATTCGGATGTGGTGGGTGGTATAAAAGATTTTAAATCTATTCGTTTTGTAAGAATGTATATGACTGGATTTGAAGACTCCATTACACTTCGTTTTGCAAAATTAAGTTTGGTTCGCAATCAGTGGAGACAATATATGTATGATGTTGATAGTACAGGTAACTATACGCCACTGCCTGTTAGTAATACCCTCGTGAATACGATGGCGGTGAGTATTGAAGAAAACGGAAGTAGAACTCCTGTAAATTATATTATCCCACCAGGCATTGAACGCGTTCAATTATTAAGTAATAATGGGGTGAACTTATTGCAAAATGAACAGTCTTTAAGTGTGCAAATTCGCAATTTCGAAAAGGGAAAAACACCTAGAGGAGTTTTTAAAACGATGAATGTAGATATTAGAAGGTATGGCAAGTTGTCTATGTTCTTGCACGCGGAAAATAAATCTAATATTAGTCAGGTAGAGAAAGGCGCTATCACGGCAGTGATAAGAATAGGTCAAGATTTTCAAAATAACTATTATGAAGTAAGGATACCACTAACCACCACCAAACAAAAAGTGTATGCCAATGCCGAATCAAATTTGGTATGGCCTTTGGAGAATGAATTAAACTTAAGTTTAAATGATTTGGTGAATTTGAAATTAGATAGAGACAAGCAACGTTATTCCTATACCTCTAAATTTTCTAAACAACAAATAGGTGCGTTCCCTAATAATGTGCAAACCTATTCGGTGATGGGTAATCCTAATTTAGGAGAAGTGCGTGGGGTGTTAATTTCTTTTGAAAATACAAGTACGCAACAGCAGATTGATGCCGAAATGTGGATCAATGAAATGCGTTTATCTGACTTAGATGAAAGCGGCGCTTGGGCTGCATTGGGTAGGATGGATTTAATCATGGCCGATTTAGGAACCATTGCGGTTTCGGTCAATAATAGAACTGCAGGCTTTGGTACCATCGAGCAAAATATGAACCAAAGGGCTAAGACTGGGTTAACTCAGCTAGATGTAGCAACGAATATTGATGCTGGAAAATTATTACCTAAAGCAACTCGTTTGTCATTGCCAGTTTTTGCAAGT
>Ga0114974_10004016_pt1 | contig 11030 bp, 3 predicted proteins | sample S_130206_EF_Meta_FD_87318 | JGI IMG/M metagenome (GOLD analysis project Ga0114974, IMG submission 87318) | Freshwater microbial communities from Lake Simoncouche, Canada to study carbon cycling - S_130206_EF_MetaG | ecosystem: Environmental > Aquatic > Freshwater > Lake | place: Lake...
GGAAAGCGCAGGAAATTATAATTTGTTAGGTAAAACAAAGGAAAGTAAAACAAAAAAAGAATTCAACCCCGTTTTTGAAGTTGATGAAATTTTCTTTGAAAAGAAAGTGATTCTTACTCAAAAAGTAAAAATTCTTAATTCTAAAACAAGAAGTATTAAGCTGAAAATTGATTATCAAACTTGTAAAGAATCTTGTATTAATTCAAATAAAGACTTCCAATTTGAAATTCCAAAAAGTATAGAAACTACTACTAATATAGTAAAAACAGATTCTATTCTCGTTGACTCGATTTCAAATGAAGTAGTCACCGAAGATAATAAATCAGAAGTCAAAGTACAAACAATTCCAGCATCTCTTCCTAAAAAAGAGGTTGAAAAAGGATTGTTTACAATTTTTATTATTGCTTTTTTCTCAGGATTTGCAGCACTTTTAACGCCATGTGTTTTTCCAATGATTCCAATGACTGTAAGCTTTTTTACCAAACAAAGTAAAACAAAAGCACAAGGAATTAGAAATGCAATTATTTATGGTATTTCAATTATATTAATTTATGTTGTTTTAGGATTTTTAGTGACTTGGATTTTTGGTGCTGATGCTTTGAATGCACTTTCTACCAATGTTTGGTTTAACGTTATTTTCTTCGGATTATTAGTGTTTTTTGCAGCATCATTTTTAGGTGCTTTTGAAATTATGTTGCCTAATTCTTGGGCAAATAAAGTAGATCAACAAGCGGATAGAGGGGGAGTTATAGGGATATTATTCATGGCTTTGGCCTTAGCGATTGTTTCTTTTTCTTGTACAGGTCCAATTGTAGGAACGTTATTAGTTGATGCTGCATCGAAAGGTGGAATTGCACCAATTGTGGGAATGTTCGGTTTTTCATTGGCATTAGCCTTACCATTTATGCTGTTTGCAATGTTTCCAGGTTGGTTGAATTCCTTACCAAAATCTGGCGGTTGGTTGAATACTGTAAAAGTTGTTTTAGGCTTTTTAGAATTGGCATTAGCCTTCAAGTTTTTATCAAATGCCGATTTGGTTTTACAATTGCATTTATTAGAGCGAGAAGTTTTTCTAGCCATTTGGATTGCTATTTTTGGAACTTTAGCACTTTATTTATTTGGAAAAATAACGTTGCCTCATGACAGTCCAATGTCACACATTTCTGTTGGTCGTTTGTTATTTGGATTGTTAATTTTGACTTTTACGGTCTATTTAATTCCAGGTCTTTGGGGTGCACCATTGAAAATAATTAATGCATTTCCACCTCCGATAGAATACAGTGAAAGTCCAATTGGAATTGGACAAAATTCAGACTCCAAAGAAACTTTGCCAGAAGGAGCTAAATTAGGACCACACGGAATTGTAGTTTTTGATGATTACGAAAAAGGTTTGGCATATGCAAAATCTGTAAAAAAACCTATTATACTTGATTTCACAGGTTTTGCATGTGTAAATTGTAGAAAAATGGAAAATACTGTTTGGGGAGAACCTACAGTTTTACCAATTTTAAAAAACGAAGTAGTATTAATTTCATTATATGTTGATGACAAAAGAGAATTGCCGAAAGAACAGCAATTTAAATCGGCTACAACAGGGGAATTATTAGAAACAATTGGCGATAAATGGACAGATTTGATGATTTCAAAATACAAAACAAACACACAGCCGTTGTATGTAATCACCGATTTAGAAGGTAATAATTTGAATGAAATTACTCCGACAATTAGTTATACACCTGAAGTTAAAGACTATGAGGAATGGTTGAAATCAGGAATTTCAAATTTTAAGAAATAATCAAAATCCCATTCATAACCGAATGGGATTTTTTTTTGAAATTTTAGCTTTTGGATTAATTTATAGTATGCATTTATTTTCTAAATATTTTGTAGTACATTAGACAAAATATAAAGTATCCGCCATGTTAGTAAAAGTATTTGGAAGTGCCGTTTTTGGCGTTGAAGCCACAACAATAACTGTTGAAGTAAATATTGATAAAGGAATAGGGTACCACCTTGTTGGTTTACCCGATAATGCCATCAAAGAAAGCAGTTATCGAATTGCCGCTGCTTTGAAAAACAACGGTTATGCCATGCCAGGCAAAAAAATCACAATAAATATGGCTCCTGCCGATTTGCGAAAAGAAGGTTCTGCCTATGATTTGACTTTGGCAATAGGAATTTTAGTTGCTTCATCCCAAATACAAACTACAGAATCCGACAAATATATCATTATGGGAGAATTGTCACTTGATGGGGGTTTGCAACCTATTCGTAGTGCTTTACCAATTGCTATAAAAGCCAAAGAAGAGGGATTTAAAGGTTTTTTTCTCCCAATTCAAAACGTAAAAGAAGCCGCAATCGTTAGTGGATTGGATGTTTATGGTGTCGAAAATGTACAACAAGTTATCGATTTTCTAGAAGGGAAAGAAACACTAGAACCTACAATTATTGATACCAGAGCAGAATTCAACAAAACTTTAGATTTTCCAGAATTTGACTTTTCAGATGTCCGTGGACAAGAAAGTATCAAGAGATGTATGGAAATTGCTGCTGCAGGAGGCCATAATATAATTTTAATTGGACCTCCAGGAGCAGGAAAAACGATGCTTGCCAAAAGATTACCAAGCATTTTACCTCCAATGACGTTAAGAGAAGCCCTCGAAACTACAAAAATTCATAGCGTTGCAGGCAAATTGAAGGAAGTAGGATTAATGAACCAGCGGCCTTTTCGAAGTCCACATCACACGATTTCAAACGTTGCCCTAGTCGGCGGTGGGAGTTATCCTCAACCTGGCGAAATTTCGATGGCGCATAATGGGGTTTTATTTTTAGACGAATTACCAGAATTTAAACGAGATGTACTAGAGGTTATGCGCCAGCCTTTGGAAGACAGAGAAGTGACTATTTCTAGAGCTAAATTTACCGTAACTTATCCTTCTTCATTTATGCTCGTTGCCAGTATGAATCCAAGTCCGAGTGGTTTTTTTAATGATCCAGATTCACCTCAAACGTCTTCACCACACGAAATGCAACGGTATTTAAGTAAGATTTCAGGACCACTTTTGGATAGGATTGATATTCATATTGAAGTTACTCCCGTTCCATTTGAAAAATTATCAGATGAAAGAAAATCAGAATGTAGTGTTGATATTCGAAAAAGAGTAACAGCTGCCCGAGAAATTCAAACGATAAGATTTGAATTAATGGAAAAAGTACATTATAATGCTCAAATGAGTTCTAAGCAAATTAGAGAGTTTTGTGCGCTTGATGAAGTATCAAAACAATTACTAAAAACAGCTATGGAACGGTTGAATCTTTCGGCAAGAGCATATGATAGAATTCTTAAAGTTTCGCGTACAATTGCCGATTTAGAAGCTGCAGAAAACGTAGTTTCATCTCACATTGCTGAAGCTATTCAATACAGAAGTTTAGATCGTGATGGTTGGCTAGGATAGAAATTTTATTTTAACCATTTCAATAATATATTTTCTAAATCTTTTTTCATGATTGGTTTGGAAAGGAAATCGTTCATTCCAGATGCCGAACATTTTTCTTTCTCTCCATTGAAAACACCGGCAGTCAAAGCAATAATTGGAATTCTTTTTGAGGTATTGAATTTTCTAATTTCTGTAGTTGCTTCGTATCCGTTTTTAATTGGCATGTGAATGTCCATTAAAATCAAGTCAATTTTTTCGTTTAAAAATTTTTTCACAGCCTGTCGACCGTCAAAGGCTTCAATAATATTACAATTAGGGATTATTTTTTTTACTAATGTTTTTGCTAAAAGCATATTAATTTTATTATCTTCTACAATTAATATATTTACTACATAATGGTCAATATTGAAAAGGCTATTTTCTTCATTTTGTATATTTGATATATCACGAATAGGTGAATTTTTAGTAATCCCTTTCTTGAACTCAACATCAAAATAAAAATTACTCCCATCACCATTTTTACTTAAAAGTTGTAACTTACTATTCATTAAACCTAATAATTGATTTGAAATTGGTAATCCAAGCCCAGTTCCACCGTATTTTCTAGTTGTGGAATTATCTTCTTGAACGAAGGAATTAAATATTTTATGATGGTTATTTTCTTTGATTCCAATTCCAGTATCTTTTACTGAAAATTGAAGTTTTACCAAATTATTTTTTGATTCCAAAAGGGAAATATTTAAAACTACACTTCCAGAATCAGTAAATTTGATAGCATTACTTAATAGATTTACAATAATTTGTTTTAATCGGACTCCATCTGCAAAAATAAATTGAGGGATATTTTTACCTATTTTTAGAACTAATTCTATGTTTTTTTGTATGGCCTGGTATTTAAATAAGTCAATAACTTGATGTAAATGTTCAAAAACATCAATTTCTTCAATGTTTAATTCAAGTTTGCCAGATTCAATTTTGGAAAAATCTAAAACATCGTTTATTAAATCCATTAAAATAATTGCTGATTTACTTATTGTATTGGTATATTCTTGTTGAGTTTTATCAAGTTTAGTTTTTATCAATAATTCTGTAAAGCCAATAATTCCATTTAAAGGTGTGCGAATTTCATGACTCATATTTGCAATAAATTCCGTCTTTGCTTTACTAGCAATTTCGGCTTGTTCTTTAGCTTTTAAGGTTTCACTGATTTGTTTTTTTTCTGTAATATCTTGGGCTATACCCTTTATTTTATAAACATTTCCATCACTATTCAGTACTGGAATTCCAGTTCCAAATACCCATTTGAAACGATTATTTGGCAAAATAATTTTATGTTCAATTTCGTAAGATTCTTTTGTCGTAATTAAATGAACTATTTTATTTTGTAGGTTTTCGAAATCCTCTTTTTCAAATTTAGATACATATTCATCGTAAAGGTTTTTTTCATTCAAATCAATTTCAAATATTGAATACAATTCTTTCGACCAATTTAATTTCTGAGTTTCAATATTGAATTCCCAACACCCAATTTTAGCAATTTTTTGAGCATCATTTAATAGATCTTCACTATTTTTTAGTTTGGTTTGTGTTTTTTTAAATTTAGTAATATTTCTTCCAATTAGGTAATTAACTCCAGTTGAGATATCCTTTTTTGCCCACCATTGTACATTGATTATTCCTCCCGCTTTTTTTAAACACCTATTTTCAAAATGAATAGACAATTTTCCTGAATTTAGTTTTTGAAAAGCTGTATTTGTGAGATTTATATCTTCGGGATGAACTATTTTTGAAAGGGAATTGTGAAGTAATTCTTTTTTTGAATATCCCAAAACTTTCGAAAAAGCTGTGTTTAATACTTTTAGATTGTTTTCGGCATCAGAAATACATATTAAATCAAGCGATTCGTTAAAGATAAATTTGAAACTTTTTAATAATTTTTCGTTTCTTTTATCATTATAGTTTTTAGAATTTAGTATATCTAAAGCCACATGTATTTCTTCAATAACTCCTTTGTCTTCAATCATAATCAAAAAGTTTAAAACGGTTATTTTTTTTAACTTATTGATATAAAGGGGTGTTATATCTTTTATAAATATATATAAAAAAAACACACATAAATGAATTGTGTATGTTTTTTTTAAACATTTTTAAAATTAAATCAAAAATCAGTCAAATTCAATTGTGTAAATTGACTGATTTAAATTTTATTTTTTTATTTTAATTAATAAAGACTAGGGAAGAAAGTAGGATTTACCTCATTCATCATTGCGTATATTTTTTCATAAATATCTTCAGCAGATGGTTTAGAAAAATAATCTCCATCTGTTCCATATGAAGGTCGGTGTTGCTGTGAAGTTAAAGTTTTAGGTTGGCTATCTAATTGAAAATAACCTTTCTGATCTTCTAAAATTTGTTGTAATATAAATGCCGAAGCTCCACCAGGTACATCTTCATCTATTACTAATAAACGGTTGGTTTTTGTGATGCTTTTTAAAATATCATGATTAATATCAAAAGGTAATAATGACTGAATATCAATTATTTCAACATCAATACCAATTTCCATCAAATCTTTTGCAGCTTGTTCTACTAATCTTAAAGTTGATCCATAAGAAACTATTGTAATGTCTTTTCCTTCTTTAATGGTTTCAACAACGCCTATAGGTGTTTTAAATTCCCCCAAATTTAAGGGCATTTTTTCCTTTAATCGATACCCATTCAGGCATTCTATTACTAAGGCAGGTTCGTCAGTTTCTAGTAAAGTATTATAGAATCCAGCTGCTTTTGTCATATTGCGTGGTACTAAAACATGAATTCCTCGAAGCGCATTAATTATCATTCCCATTGGGGAGCCTGCATGCCAAATTCCTTCTAATCGGTGACCGCGAGTTCTAATTATTAATGGTGCTTTTTGTCGTCCCGCTGTTCTATATTGTAAAGTAGCTAAATCATCACTCATTATTTGAATTCCATATAAGAGGTAATCCAAATATTGAATTTCGGCAATTGGACGCAAACCTCTCATTGCCATTCCAATACCTTGTCCAATTATTGAGGCTTCCCGAATTCCAACATCTGCAACTCGCAAAGCACCATATTTTTCTTGCATTCCTTCCAAACCTTGGTTGACATCACCAATGTTTCCGGCATCTTCTCCAAAAACTAATACTTCAGGATATTTTGTAAATAAGGCATCAAAGTTGTCACGCAAAATCAGTCTTGCATCAACTTCTTTGGTGTTTTCATCAAATTTTGGGGCTACTTCTTGAACCGAAAATACATTTTCATCCGATTCTGAATACAAATGTGAACTGAATTTAGGCTGAATTTTTGAAGTTACATTGGTAATCCAATTTCCCAAGTTAGTTCTTTCTTTGTTTTCTGTAATTTTTCTTAAAATTTTACGAGCTGTCGAAAGGATATCCTTACGAAGTGGTTCTTTTATTGCTGCCAAATCACCTGCATATTGCTCTATAAATGCGCTGTTTTTACTTGATTTTGCAATTGTACGCAATAAATTTACTAATTCTAATTGTTCAGCTTTAATTGGAGATACAAATGCATTCCAAGCTGCCTTTTTACCCTCTAAAACATCTTTTTTGGCTTGATTTGAAATTGTGTTTAAGTCATCTTCAGATGAAAATCCATTTTCAATTAACCATTTTTTCATTTGTTTTATACAGTCAAATTCAGCTTCCCAAGCCAATCTTTCTGAATTTTTATATCTTTCGTGTGATCCTGATGTTGAATGTCCTTGAGGTTGTGTCAATTCTTTCACGTGAATTAAAACAGGAACGTGTTCTTCTCGGGCTATGGCAGCACCTTTTTGAAATACTTCTATCAAACTTGGATAATCCCAACCTTTAACAGTCAAAATTTCATATCCATTACTTGTTGCATCACGCTGAAATCCTTTCAATATTTCTGAAATATTTTCCTTTGTAGTTTGGTGTTTTGCATGAACGGATATTCCATATTCATCATCCCAAACACTCATAACTACAGGAACTTGAAGAACTCCAGCGGCATTTATAGTTTCAAAAAACAAACCTTCAGATGTAGAAGCATTTCCAATTGTCCCCCAAGCCACTTCATTTCCATTGTCTGAAAATCCAGTTTTATGTTCTAATCCTTTTACGTTTCTATATATTTTTGAAGCTTGCGCCAATCCAAGTAATCTTGGCATTTGACCTGCAGTAGGAGAGATGTCGGCACTTGAATTTTTTTGTTTTGTCAAATCGTTCCACTTTCCATTTTCATCAAGTGAATGTGTTGCAAAGTGACCACCCATTTGTCGTCCCGCACTCATTGGGTCATGATCGATATCCGTATGCCCGTACAAACCAGCAAAAAATTGCTGAATTGTTAAATGTCCAATTGCCATCATAAAAGTCTGATCGCGGTAATAACCTGAACGAAAATCGCCATTTTTGAATGCTTTTGCCATGGCCAATTGCGGTACTTCTTTACCATCACCAAAAATACCAAACTTAGCTTTCCCAGTCAGAACCTCACGTCTTCCCAATAAACTGCATTCTCTACTCACGCAGGCAATTCTGAAATCATTTAAAACTTCTGTTTTAAAATCTTCAAAAGAGAGTGCTACAGTTTCTGATTGTTTCATAATTTTTTATTATTGGAAATTTTAACAAAAATATGTAAAAACTATCTATTTACATAATACTTTGCATAAAAAATAATTAAAGTATTGATAATTTTGAAGCTATAAAATGTTTTAAAATCGAAATATTCTTAATGTAAATTTAAATTTAATATGAATTTAGCAATGCTTTTAGGAAAGCACACTGTATTAGAACCATTTTCTTGTAAAAAGATTGATAAGTAATTTAGGGTCAAATGTAATTACAAACCGAATTTTTTCTTTGTATTTATTTTGGCAAATCTCAAAACCATTATTAGAATATACTGGAAAATACAATTCAAAATAATTGGTAACCAAATTGAAACGTATTCCACTATCATATATAAATTTAGGATTCTGAAATTTATTTTTCAAAATTCCAATATCACCATACACTTCAATCCAATTCCAAACCGTATAGCCTCCATTTATCGTAGTTAACCACTGATTTGCAAAAGCAGTATCTAACTTTGATTTGAAACCGCCATCTGCCATTATAAATTGCTGACTAAAAAAACCAATACTTTCAGACCTTCCATAATAGCCATAGTCAAATAAATAATCTGTGGGACGATTGACTGCAAAACTAAAAAAATCGGAATTTGAATTATTGTACAGAAAACTTCCTGCAAAAAATCGTAAATTGAGTTCCCGATTGTTATCATATAATTTTCTGTATTCAATTTCCCCTGCTATTTTTCCAAATTTTGATGCAATTTGAAAATCGGTAGTTAGGTTAAAGTGATTGATAACTTCTGTTTTTGTATTGAAATATTTGGCATTAAATACCGAATAATTTTCGGTGGTGTTGTCAATAATAAAATTACTCTTTTCACGGTTTACCAATACTTGTCGCAAAAGTATCATTTGTTTTCGATTGTCTCTCAAATTACTTTCGCGTATTCTAAACTGAACTGTTGGATTGAATTTTTGATACGTAGCATCGGGAGCATAATGAAAATAAGCGCCTATTAATGAATATTTAATATTATATAAATTACCTTCTCTATAGTTTTTGTTAACCACAAATGCTGCTCCTCCTGATAGTGATTTCGAAGTAGTAGAATAAGCTGGATTTATATCAAAAGTAAATGGCTTGTCTAAAATCGTTTTATTATGAAGTCTTAATCCTGGCGATAATCCGTCATACAAATTGTAAGTTAAAGTTGGAACATATAGAATTTGGTTGTAATAGGGGTCTTCCAAATCTTTCATAAAAGTAAATTTTATCGGACGATTATTTGGATAAAAACCTTTTAGCGATTTCCAATTGTTCCTCAAATTATATTCGGGCACTTCATTTTTATAATTCAAGACAATCTTGTCAACATTTTGACGCGCTATCGTAAAAGTGCTATCAGTATTTTGAGAATCTATCCATTTTTCAAATACGATTTCGTCGTTTTTTATACCATAAACTGGAATTGGAACAACAACACCAGTTTTGTTATTTATTGAAAAAGTAATACTATCCTTAGTTTTGGAAACATTAGAAAACTTATAATCAATCAAGTCTCTTGAATCAATAATAGTCTTAAAAAACCAATTGATGTCTTTCTTCGAATTCTTTTTTAATACTGTTTCAAAATCGATTCTATAGGTTTGTTTTCCTTTATTTTGTTCGTAAAACTGCCGAACACTTAACGGAATATAATAGTTACCCAAATAATCATCTAAATAAATAAAACTCAATCCGGCTCGGTATTTACTTGCAATTTGTTCGTTAAATTTTATCAATGAATTTTTTGGATTACTCAACGGTTGGTCTAAATTTTTTCGAGCCATCAACATATAAAAATAGCTGTATTGTTCATTAAAATTTAGTTGGGTCAAATTATAGCTTTTTAATAATTTATAATTGGATACCGATCCAAACATTTTCATTTTGGAATGATTTTCATCAATATATTTCATCATTGCATACACTTGAATTCCATCATAAATCCAATTGTCTTTTCTAGGATTTAAGTGCAAACTGTTTTTTAAATAATTATTTAAATAGGTTTTTAAAAACTTAATTTCAAATATAAATTCATCAGGAAAAGGGCTCATAAAAGCGGGTAATTGATTCAATCCATAAAACGGATTGCGCTCATAATCTGCTTGTGAAACTGTTATTTTTTCATTTGGATAATGCCCAATCAAACCATCAACAAAATTGACAACTTTGTCTATAACTAAGGCTTCTTGAATTTTATCAATCTTAGTTTCTTTGAGATTAATCAAAACATTTACAGCCTTGTTTTTATAACTAGAAAAACTGCTTTTGGGTTCTATAAACAAACTAAAATCGGTTCTATTTTTGCCACTTAACAAATAGTTTTCAAAAAATGAATTGTCGTCTGATTTTGTGCTATTTAAGTCTGTAGTGGCTTCTGAATTTTTTGGAATTTTCAAATCAATTTCATAATCCGAAAGTGCATTTGCTGCGTCATCTAAATTATTGTTATTGTAAATCACAAAAGCGCCATTTTCAAATCTTGCAGGTGTAAGAAACCAGTTTTTTAAGTTCATGCCACCAGTTTCAGTATAGCCGTATTTCGTGAATTTAGCACTGGGAATTTTGACAGAATAGTTAAGGTATAAAGTGATTTTTTGATTGGGTTCTAGTTCGTGTCTTAAGGAAACTTCTATATAGTCTGAAATTGCTTTTGGTCGATTCCAATTTAGAAATAGTTTTGAATCGTCAATTATAGTTAAATTATTGGTACTTCCGCGCTCTTTTTCAGCTGCTAAATGAAAATCACGATAAAATTCATCCGAAAATCGATTGGCCAAAGCCGTAGTTTTTGAAGAATAGGCATGCATCCAATCGTTTAAAATAATCGAATTTAATACTTCCCCTGTCGTGTTGATAAAAGTGATTTCTTGTTGTACATTCAACGTTTTTTCCTTCATATTCACTTCCACGTTGAGTTGGGAACGGTGTTGCGCATAGCCAATCGCCGAAA
>Ga0114974_10004019_pt1 | contig 11022 bp, 10 predicted proteins | sample S_130206_EF_Meta_FD_87318 | JGI IMG/M metagenome (GOLD analysis project Ga0114974, IMG submission 87318) | Freshwater microbial communities from Lake Simoncouche, Canada to study carbon cycling - S_130206_EF_MetaG | ecosystem: Environmental > Aquatic > Freshwater > Lake | place: Lake...
GCTTCGATGGAAGCGGCGCAATGCAGGACCTCAGTCGGCAGCGGGCGCGACCGGATTGGGCTGGCGCTTCTCCACTGCATGGCGCAGCAGCGCAGCGCTGCGGTAGACGCCATGGGCGAATTTTCCGTAAGGCAGCGTGGCGAACAGCGCCATCACCGCGCCAAGGTGCAGCGCCAGCAGCACCGGCATCGCCGGCGCGCTGCGTGCGAGCCACAGCGCCATTCCGCTCAGGCTGGTCAAAAACAGCAGCGCGATGAAGCCCAGGTCCATCGGTCTTTGCGCGGCGTCTGCGTGCTGCGGGTTGCGCCGCAGCGCCAGCCGCGCCAGCGCCGCGCTGCCGACCAGAAGCCCGATGCCCCCAGCGACGCCGAGCAGCTTGGGCAGGCTGGGCAGTTCGTAGGGCGCGACCCGGTCCAACGCGTAGTGGTAGAAGGTGGCCACGCTGGTCGACGCGAAGCACAGCACGAAGCCGTAAAAAGTCAGGTGGTGCGCACGCCGGCGCGCGGTGCTGAACGCGTCGTCTTCCTCGTTGCATCCCTGGCCATGACCGCCACCCAAGTAGCGCAGGCTCAGCGCGTCGTGGCCAGCCTCCAGTGCCGCCTGCGCGTGGACCGGTTGGCCCGAGGTCACCGGCGTCAGATCGCGCCAGAAGCGGCGCAGGCCTAGAACGAGCGCCAGCACCGACCAGGCCAATACCGGAGCGAACAGCGCGATCAGGAGATTGTGCGGAAACAGCCGGTAGAAGTTGCCTATTGCTGGCCCACCCCATAGCGTTTGGTTGAACGCGAGCGTCAGCAGCAGGAATAGCGCTGTCGCGCCCGCCAGCGCGAGCGACAGCGTCAGGCCATTGCGCTGGTACAGCGAGCCCAGTGCCGGCGGCCAGGCGTAGTCGGCATAGGTCTGGACCCGCACCTGGGCCATCGCCTTCGGAATACTGACCGCGAATGCGTGCGGCGGCGCGTACTGGCAGGCATGCAGGCAGGCGCCACAGTTGTGGCACAGGTTGGCCAGGTAATGCAGGTCTGCCGAACCGAAGTCCAGCCTGCGCGTCATCGCCGGGAAGACGGCGCAAAAGCCTTCGCAGTAGCGGCAGGCGTTGCAGATCTGCAGTTGGCGCGCCAGTTCGGACTGTGCGGCGCTGCCGGGCGAGGGTGTCGCTGTCGCGCCCTGCGCCAGCGCCACCGCGTCGCGGGTCAGAGCCTCAAGCTGTTCCAAGGGAGGTCTCCTGCAGGGCCACCTGCGCGGCGCGGGTTCCGGCGATGCGGCCGAAGGCGGTACCGATCGACATGCCGACGCCCGCCGTGTAGCCCTGGCCCAGCACATTGCCGGCCATCATCTCGCCGGCGACGAACAGGTTGGGGCTGGCGACTCCGGCGAATCGCACCGCCGTGCTCGCATCGGTCTTGAGCCCCAGATACGTGAAGGTCACGCCGGGCTTGACCGCGTAGCCGTAAAAGGGTGCGGTGTCGATGGCGCGGGCCCAGTGGGTCTTGGGTGGGGTCAGGCCCTGCGTGACGCAATCGTCCAAGACCTGATGGTTGAACTGTCCTGGCCGGCAAGCGGCGTTGAAGGCGTTGACGGTTTGCATAAAGGCGGGAATATCGAGCCCGAGTTGGCGTGCCAGATCCTCCAGACTGTCGGCCCTGGTGCCGGCAAATACCGGCGGCATGAAGCGGCCCAGCGCCTTGGCGTCGATGATCGAGTAGGCGATCTGCCCCGGTTGCTGCGCTACCAGCCGGCCCCAGATCGCGTAGCGTTTGGGCCAGAAGTCTTCCCCCTCGTCGTAAAAACGCTGCGCGTCGCGGTTGACCACTAGGCCGAGCGAAACGCAGTCGATGCGGGTGCAGATGCCGCCGTCGTACAGCGGCGCGCGTGCATCAATGGCGACCATATGCGCCTGCGTGGCGTCGCCGATCGGATCCGCGCCGGCGTCGAGCAGGTGGCGCAGCAGCACGCCCTGGTTGAATCGGGTTCCGCGGATCGCGAAATTGTCGGCCGGCCATTCTCCGCGCGCGTTTTGGCCCCAGGCCTGGCGCAGCCATTCCCGATTGGATTCGAAGCCGCCCGCGGCAAGCACGCAACTTCTGGCTGTAATCCGCTCGCCACCGACGAAAGCGGCGACGAAGGCGCCGTCCCTGAGCACAAGGCGGTCTACCGGTGCCTCGTAGCGGACCTGCACGCCGAGCTGTTCGGCGCTGCGGTAGTAGGCGTTGACCAGCGCCTTGCCGCCGCCCATGAAAAATGCGTTGGTGCGCGACAGGTGAAGGGTTCCGGACAGCGAGGGCTGAAAATGCACGCCGTGGCGGCGCATCCAGCCGCGGCAGTGGGACGAGGCGCGGATCGCAAGCCGTGCCATCGCTTCGTCGGTGCGCCCGCCGGTGACCTTGAGCAGGTCCTGCCAGAACTCCTCCTGCGAGTAGGCCTCGGTCAGCACATCTTGCGGCGCGTCGTGCATGCAGCGCAGGTTGCGGGTATGGGCCGAATTGCCACCGCGCCAGGCGCGCGGCGCCGCTTCGAGCAGCAATACGCTGGCGCCGGCCTCGCGCGCCATGAGCGCGGCGCACAAGGCGGCGTTGCCGCCGCCGATGACCAGAACATCAGGCTCGCGCGACCCGCGCTGCGCTGGCATCATGGCGATCGCACGTTGCACTCGCGGCGCAGCAGCGCCAGCGCGTCCTGAAGTCGATGGTCGTGGTCGCTGATCAGCGTGGCGCTGGCCTCGTCGGCGAACGCTTCCCACAACCGCAGGTAGTCGGCCTGGTGCTGTGCCGGTGCATGCAGCGCGATGAACTCGCGGCACCGCTGTGGTTGGAGTCCGGTCTTTCGAATTTTGCGCACCAGGCTCGCGGCCTCCTTTTCGCTCATCAGCGTGCGCGCGGTGGCTTGCGCCGCCAGGCACAGAAAATAGGTCAGCAGCGAGCTGTCGTCGCTACGCCCACCGAGTGCCTTGTCCCAGGCTACTGAGGCCGCGCGGTCGTGGTGGTCGATTTCCATCAGGCTATCCTCGACCCAGAAATAGCGGCCGATAAAGGACGGCGTCTGGTCGAACAGTTTGCGGGCCGTCGCAGTAGCGTCCAGAATCCGGGGCAGGTCGGCCGTCACCGCGTCGCGCGCTGCCGACACAACGTCGTCAAGGCCATCGGGCAGTCCGGCCGGTACGCTGATGCGAATAGCGGTCTTTTGCCGGCGCAGCGCGCCGATCATTTTCTCGAAACCGACCCAGTCCGGCATCGCCTTGCCACGCACCGCCCGCACCAGCAGCGCAGTGCGTATCACGGCATCAGCGTCCTTGCCGGCGTCTTCGAGCTCTGGCGCTTGCATTCCCAGCTGTTCGGACATCCATACTGCGGCATCGATGGTTTGCGCGACCAGGCTGCGCTTGGCGAGCTCCACCTGGTAGTCGGCCAGGTTCGCCATCGACCATCGGGCCAGTTGCGCGTTCTGGGCGGCGTCAAAGCCGCCCTGGTCGTTCATGCCGAAGTGGCTGCTGCGCGGCATCGCGAGCAACGCGCGCAACATGTCGGAACCGGCCTTGGAACGCGACAGCAACGAGTGCGCGTGCAGCGATTGCGCCGCCTGGCGCAGGTCGCCGCCGCTGGCGTGCTCGAGCTGCAGGCTCGCCAGGTTGAGCATCCGGTCTTTGGCCTTTTCCAGATCCGGCCGCAGGAATTCGTTGCCAAAATAGCGCGCTATCTGCACTATTCCTTTGGGGGCCTCGTCGCAGATAGCGTCTAGTTTGCGCTGGTCGATGATGCCATTGCGCACACCGAACATCAGCGCCTTTTCGAAAAAAGGGCGTGCGTCGTACAGCGCGATCGACGGGCTTTGGCTGGACATCGTGCGGCAGAGCCTGGGTTGGTCGTACCGATCTAGATCGCCGACTCTTCGTCCGACTCCAGGACCGTGGGCGTCACCCGGCCACGGTCGGTGTCGCCGGTCTCGACCTTGCCGTCGTCCTCGTCGGCCTCCTCGGGTTCCTCGCCGCCGGCGCTCTCGAAAGCGCGCACCTTCGCCCGCAGCACCAGTAGCGTTTCAATGAACAGGTCCGGGCAGCGGTAGCGTAGCAGCCAGGCGAGCTCCATCCAGTCCTGATCGGCGACCTCATCCTGCTCCAGGCGCGGTCGCACATAGGCCGACGACAGCAGTGCGGTTTCAGAAAGCATCTCGCCGCCATCTTCGGATGCGTCGAAGCTGCCGCTGATGGCGAAGGCCTCGACGCGGCTCCACTTTTCGGAGAAATAGTCAGCCAGCGCGTCGCTTCCGCCTTCCAGATCGCCCATGGCATTGAGAAATTCGATCGGGTCCGCATCGGGCCTGAACAGTACTGCATTCATCATTCCGCGCAGATGGGTTCGGCTGAGGTCTTTGTACTGCTTCTCGATCACCACGGCACGCGCGAACTGCTGCGGTGTCACCAGCAGGTTGACGACCGACTCCTTCGAGTTGTCGTATTCGCGGATGACGGCCAAGATGTCTTTGGGTGCGAGCTGCTCAAGCACCAGCATCAGCGCGCCGTCGCCCTCGGTATCGGCCAACTGCACCAGCGCCGATTCGGCGCCGACAACGTCTCCGGCTGCGATCAGGCTGCGGGTTTTCTCGATCAGGGCAAGATGCTTCATCAGGGCTTTCGCGGTGGTATTTCAGTCTTTGCGGTCAAAACCCTGCTCAGCCAACCAGTCAGCACCGGCCTCTTCGCGGGCGCCCCCGTCGGCTGCTTCCTCGGCGCGGTCAGCGCCGGCCTCGTTGCGCATGTCGTCGTCGCTGCTCTTGACACCTTCGCTGTCGGTGTCGCGCTCTTCCTGCTGCTTGGCCGGCGGGTGGCTGGCGTCGTGCTGGTGGTGCATGTATTCCAGCGCTGCCGCAACGCACAGGAACCAGTCGCCCGCGCGCTCGCGCAGGACCAGTTCGCCAAGTGGCTGCGCCCAGGGCGCGAGCACCACCGCATGCTGCACGCTGCCCCAGCCCGGCAGGTCCTCGGCGGCGTACGCCAGCAGTTGCTGCATCGCGGATTGCGACTTGAATTCAAAACCTTGGTGAAAAACCACGGCGATCATCTCGGGGCTGAGCTGCATCATCTGCAGCAAGAAAGCGATTTCCTTGCGCCGCTGCGTAAGGCGTTTTTGCAGGATATTGCGGCCCTCGGAATCGAAAGCCATGTCGTCGAGTTCGGCCTGGTAGGACGATCGTAGCGATCGGAAGAAGGGAGATATTTTCATGGCGGTGTGGATCGCGTACGGTGGACGCCGTCCATCATGGTGTCGAAATACCGCTGCCATATTTCGCGGGCTACCTCGATCGGGTTGTCGAGCAGATTGCGCCGGCGGTTTTCGTCATAGTCCTGGCGCCGCTGCACGTCGGCCAGCGTTTCGTAGGCTTCCTGCACCGCGCGAAAGCGCATCGCGGCGTCGGGCGCGCTGTTGCGGTCCGGGTGGGTGGTAGAAGCCTTCTGGCGAAACGCCTTCTTGATATCGGCCAGCGTGGCATCGCTGGCGAGCCCGAGGGCTGCGTAGTGGTCTTGCATGCGGTAATGGGGCGGGGGTGGCGGGAGCCCTCGTCCATGCGGATTATCCCATTGCGCGCAGGGCGCTTGACACGCAGGGTCTGGCGGATCGGCCATTCGCGGCCTGGGGCGCCTGCTTGCGGCCTGCCCGGTCTTGATGGCGGGCGAATCAGGCGGTGGGCGCGACCTCGCGGCTGCGCAGACGCCACAGCGAAGTGACTTCGGCCGCGCGCGCGGCGTGCAGCGCGTCGCGTGCAGCGCCGGCTTTGGGGTGCAGCGGCTTAGCCTGCAGGCGTCCCACGACCTGCAGGCCCGCAGCCGCGACCGCTGCGAGCAGCGCGGCGCGGCTGCGTAAGCCCAGGTGCTCGGCGAAATCGGACAGGATCAGCCAGCCCTCGCCGCCGGGTGCCAGGTGTTGCGACAGCGCGGCCAAGAAGCCCAGCAGCATCCGACTGTCTTCGTCGTAAACCGCCCGCTCAATCGCCGAACCCGCGCGCGCCGGCAACCAGGGTGGGTTGCACACCACCAGCGACGCGCGCCCGTTCGGAAACAGATCGGTTTGCAGCAGTTGCACCGTGTCGCTGAGACCCAGTTGCGCCAGGTTGTGGTGCGCGCAGGCCAGCGCGCGCGGGTCGAGGTCGGTCGCGACCACCCTGTGGACACCTCGGCGCGCGAGCAGTGCGGACAGGACGCCGGTTCCAGTGCCGATGTCAAAAGCGAGGAATTCGGCCTCCTGGGTGGCGGGCAGCGGCGCGCTGGCCACGAGTGCCAGGTATTCGCCGCGCACCGGAGAAAAAACGCCGTAGTGCGGGTAGATACGGTTGTTTGGCGCAGCGCCCAGGGCGGCAATTTCGACGCCCTTGCGGCGCCACTCGTGGGCGCTGGTGATGCCCAGCAGTTCGCGCAGCGACGCGACGGATGCGGTCGCCCGTGCCCCATCGCAGCCGGCAGCGTCCGTGCTGGCGGCGGGGGCCCCTTGGATGCCCGATTCGTTGGCGGCGGGTCCCCAGGCTTCGGTGCAGGCCAACCGGACGTCGGGCGCGCGGCGCAGCGCGATGCCGTAGTCGCCTTCAAAGGGCAGCAGCAGCATCGCGAGCATCCGGGCGCGCTGCGACTGCGCGAGACGGTGGCGGTGAAAGTCTTGTGCCGGTGTAGCGACCGGCAGCTCTGTCTGGGGCGTCCTGCGCTGCTTGCGCTGAGGCGGTTTTTCAGCGCGCCGTGCCATTGCCTGCAGCAGCTGGCGCGCGTTGTGGAAGTCGCCGCGCCACAGCATCGCCGTTCCGGCGCATGCCATCCGGTAGGCGGCGTCTGCGGTGGTGCTGTCGTCGACAATCTCCACCCGCTGCGGCACCGGCGCACCGCGTTCGGAGCGCCACAGCGCCGAGCAGGCCCGGCCCGACTCGGTCCAATGGATCAGCGCCAGGTTTTTACCCAGTCCTGGGTCTGCGACAGCGCGACGGCAAAGCGCTCCAGCAGGGTGTCGATCTCGGCCTCGGTGATCACCAGTGGCGGCGAAAACCCGATCACGTCGCCCGGCAACACCCGCAGGATCAATCCGTTCGCCTGGGCCCGGCCGACCAGATAGGCGCCCACGCCGCGTTTGGGGTCAAAGGGTTTTCGTGTCGCAGGGTCTTGTGCGAGTTCGATCGCGCCTATCAGTCCCAGTCCGCGCACATGACCGACCATCGGATGGTCCTTGAATGCTTGCAGTCCCTGTTGCAGATGCGGCGCCACCCGCCTTACATGGCCGATCACATCGTCGGCCTCGTAGATGCGCAAGGTCTCGAGCGCAATGGCGCAGGCCAGCGGGTGGCCGCTGTAGGTGTAGCCATGGCCGAAAACGCCGACCGCGGCGCTGGCGTCGGCCACCGCCTGGTAGATCGCGTCGCTCACATACAGCGCCGACATCGGAACATAGGCCGAGGTCATCATCTTGGCGACGGTGATCATGTCGGGCTTGAGGTCGAATACCTGCGTTCCGAAGGCCTGGCCGAGCCGGCCGAAACCGGTGATCACCTCGTCGGCGATGAACAGCACATCGTACTTTTTCAGGATCGCTTGTACCTTCGCGAAGTAGCCTGGGGGCGGAATGATCACCCCGCCTGCGCCCTGCACTGGCTCGGCAATGAAGGCTGCGACCGTCTCGGGTCCTTCACGCAGGATGGTGTCCTCGAGCTCCACGGCCAGCCGATCGACAAACTGCGCTTCGGTTTCACCGGGCAGGGCGTACTGGTAGAAGTGCGGGCAGCTCACCCGCACCACATCGGGCAGCGGCAAGTCGAAGTGCTGGTGCATGGTGGGCAAACCCGACAGCGATGCGGCGGCCAGCGTGACGCCGTGATAGCCCTTGTTGCGGGCGATGATTTTTTTCTTCAGCGGGCGGCCCAGCGCATTGTTGTAGTAACGCACCAGCTTGAACGCGGTGTCGTTCGATTCGGAACCCGAGTTGGCGAACAGCACGCGCGCCATCGGCACCGGTGCCCATCGGATTAACGCGTCGACCAGCGCCGTCACCGGGCCGGGCACCTTGCCCGAAAACGAGTGGTAGTAGGGCAGGGTGGTCATCTGCTGGTAAGCGACGTCGGCCAGGCGTTTTTCCGAAAAGCCCAGCGAGGCGCACCACAGTCCCGACATGCCTTCGATGTAGGCCTTGCCGTGCTCGTCGAAAACCTGCACGCCCTCGCCACGCACGATCACCAGTGGCCCGTCCTTCTCCAGTTGGCGCAGTTGGGTGTAAGGATGCAAATGGTGCGCGACGTCGCTGCTGCCTGCGGGCGAGATGGCCGATGGTGCTTTGCTCATGAAAATCCTTTGGGTTGGACTGTGCGGCTGCCGAAACGGCGGCGGCGCCCAGCCTTTGACGATAGCTGGAAATCGTCGCTATCCGGCCCCAGTGGCCGGAATATTTCATCAAAGCCCCAGGTTGCGGCAACCGGCCATGCCGCACGGCACGCAGCCATGGCGCTAAGTTTGACGCGCGCGCCGCGGCGCGGCCCGGGCAAAGAGGACGCTATCATGGCGCACTCGAATGCACAGGATGCGCATGGACTTCGTCACCACCGACAACATCACGCAACAGGTCTTGGAGGTCATGCAGCGAACGCCCGACCCGCGACTGCGACAGATCAGCACCGCCTTGGTCCAACACCTGCATGCCTTCATCCGCGAGGTGCGTCCCACAGAACCGGAGTTCGAGGCCGCCTGCGCTTTTGTGGTCGGTCTGGGCCAGGCCACCAGCGAGAAAAAGAACGAAGTCATCCTGGCCTCAGACATACTGGGAGCCTCCACGCTGATCACGCTGCTCAACGACGCGACGCCAGCGTCCACGCCGGCGCACGACAAGACCGACGCCGCGCTGCTGGGGCCCTTCTGGCGCGCTGGCGCCCCCGAGTACGCAAGCGGCCAGAGCATCGCCCGTGGCCAGGAGGCGCAGGACGTGACGCAAACGCTGCTGGTTCAGGGAACTGTGCGCAGCGGCGCCGGCGAAACTCTGGCCGACGCGGTCGTCGATGTCTGGCAGGCGTCGCCGGTGGGCCTGTACGAAAACCAGGACGACGCGCAGCCTGATATGAATTTGCGCGGCCGTTTCCGCACCGACGCAAACGGCCGTTTCGCTTTTCGATCGGTACGCCCCGCCGGTTATCCGGTCCCGACCGACGGGCCTTGCGGCGAGCTGCTGCGGGCCCAGCGGCGCCATCCTTACCGGCCGGCGCATTTGCATTTCATGGTGTCCAAGCCAGGCCACCAGGTGCTGGTGACGCAGGTATTCGCCGATGACGACGAGCGCTTGCACACCGATGTCACTTTCTCGGTCGTGGAGAGCCTTGTGGGGCGTTTTGAACAAGCCACGGCGCCGTCCGCCAGCGCCTATACCTTGCACTATGACCTGGTGCTGCAGCCCGGCGAGATGCATTTTCCGATGCCGCCGATCCCCTGAAATTGGACAAGGATTCCCATGAGTTTTGAACCGCAGAGCCGACTCGACGGACGGGTGGCCGTCATCACCGGTGGCAAGGGCGCGATCGGCATGGCGAGCGCCAGAAGGCTGTGCGCGCTGGGCGCGCGCATCGTGTCCATCGACCGCAGCGACAGCGCCGCAGTGCAGGCGCTGCTGGATCGCTTGCCTGGGGTGGCTGGCGGGCCGCATTTTGCTTTGACCGCGTCCGTCACCGACAGCGCCGCCCTGCGCGCAGCCGCGCAATCGGTCTTAGAGCGGGCGGGGCGATGCGACATCCTGATCAACAGCGCCGGCTATACCCGCTCGGTGGCGGCGGCCGATCTCGATGGACTCGACGACGCCCTGTTTGACGACATCGTGCAGACCAATTTGCGCGGTGTGTTTGCCACGATCCGGGCCTTCGCGCCGCTGCTCAAGCTCGGCGGCGACGGGTTGATCGTTAACGTGTCGTCGATTGCCGGCTTCACCGGCGCCGGCAGCAACCTGGCCTATGTGGCGGCCAAGGCGGGCGTCGACATGCTGACCAAGTCGCTGGCGAAGGCGCTGGCGCCGCAGGTGCGGGTGTTGGCGGTCTCGCCCGGTGTCGTCGACTCGGCCTTTGTCCCGGGGCGCGGCGCCGACTTTAACGACAAGGCCGCCGCCACGATTCCCCTGAAGCGCATCGGGCAGGTTGAAGACATTGCATCGGCCATCGAGGCCTGCGCGACGACACTGCGCTTTGCGACCGGCTCGCGATTCGTGGTCGACGGTGGAAGGAGCCTGTGAGATGCACGACCGCCCCACGCTCCTCACCTGCGCCGTCACCGGTAACCTGACCAAGCCCGAGCAGACGCCGTACCTGCCGGTCACGCCCGAACAGATTGCCGACGAATGTCTGGCGGCCGCCGAGGCCGGAGCCGCGGTGGTCCATATCCATGTCCGCGACCCGGCAACCGGCAGGCCCTCCATGGACGTCGACCACTACCGCGACGTGGTGGACCGTATCCGCAGGCGCCACCGCTCGCTGGTCATCAACCTCACCACCGGCCCCGGGGGACGCTACGTTCCCAGCGAAGACGATCCGAAAATCTACGCCGCCGGAACCACGCTGTTGCCGCCGGAAAAGCGGGTCGAGCACATCGCGCTGATCCGCCCCGACATCTGCTCGCTGGACCTCAATACGATGAACAGTGGTCCTGATGTGGTCATCAACACGCCGCGCAATGTGCGGCGGATGGCGGCTGTCATGCGTGCCAGCGGTGTCAAGCCCGAACTCGAAATATTCGACAGTGGCGATCTGCACCTGGCGCGCGATTTGATCCAGGACGGCACGCTGGACGGCCCCGGCATGTGGACCTTCGTTCTGGGCGTGAAATATGGCTTCGCAGCGACGCCCGAGACGCTGCTGTACGCGCGCAACCTGCTGCCTGCCGGCGCCATCTGGGCGGCCTTCGGAATTGGGCGCGCCGAGTTCCCGATCGTCGCGCAGAGCTGGTTGTTTGGCGGCCATGTTCGTGTCGGTCTTGAGGACAATATTTATCTGGAAAAAGGCGTTCTGGCCAAGGGCAACGCCGAGCTCGTCGCC
>Ga0114974_10004021_pt1 | contig 11021 bp, 11 predicted proteins | sample S_130206_EF_Meta_FD_87318 | JGI IMG/M metagenome (GOLD analysis project Ga0114974, IMG submission 87318) | Freshwater microbial communities from Lake Simoncouche, Canada to study carbon cycling - S_130206_EF_MetaG | ecosystem: Environmental > Aquatic > Freshwater > Lake | place: Lake...
TACAGAAACGCTATAGAGCGCATTCGCTCGAGCCACAAGGTTTGTTGCGGGGCTGCCGAAGGATGATGGATCTCCACCAACGGTTCGCACTAAGAGAATCAAACTACCGAGGCGCTCCGGAAGATCAGTCCCTGCCGGTGCAACTGTTGATCCACTTCCATCGTTCACTACCCATTCATCGACGTGCGAACCGATGTACGTCATCGCTCGGGCGAGCGCGTCTCGATGCTGACCAGACGCAGCGAGACCGTTGGCGGCATACATGGTTTGCGAGATTGTCGAGAAGGTCTCCCCCGGCACATTCACCGCACCATCGGCACCGACCTGTGCGGCCAACCAATCTGATGTTCGAGTTGATTCAGTGGTGGTCACCGCTGAAACCTGCGAAACCGAAACAGAAAGAGAAAGATACGAAAGCGAGGCAACGAGCAGCACAACCGTTCCGCGACGGAAGTTCTTTGCACGAGTGAACCGATTGATCATGTTGTCCTTAGGTTGGTCCGACATTTCATCGGTGCCGACCCTGGACGAACGCCGATAGGCGAACAATTCCGGGACTCGACACCGCATTCCACGACGGTGAGGTGAGTCGCGCTGCCCTGTTCGGTGATCCGACTCGGTATGTCCCAGAAAGGCGACACTCCACACGGTTGCGGGACAGCGCCGGAATCTCACCGGACTTCCCCTCACACGGCAGCTACTTCTTGTGGGCTCAGACAAACACCATTCGGTCGGCGAGTCAAGGACTGCACGTAAACGAACGACAGACATAGGATCGATTCAAAACCAGGGGTAAAACCCGTACTGAATGGAGTGCTGCGATGACTGCAAGCCTCGATCCTGACAATTTTGGTGTGGTGCGCGGCGCATCGAAGCCAATCCCCTACGACATTCCTGTCTTCACCACGCTCGAAGAAGAACGTCAACATCGCAAGGAACGGCTTGCCGCTGCATTCCGGCTCTTCGGAAAATTTGGTTTCGGCGAAGGAGTTGCCGGCCACATCACCGTGCGCGATCCAGAGCACCACGATTGCTTCTGGTTGAACCCAATCGGAATGGACTTCCGCCTCATCAGCGTTTCCGACCTCATCCTCGTCGACCACGAGGGCAACATTCTTCACGGCGACTACGCGATCAACCAGGCCGCCTTTGCTATCCACTCTCAGATTCACGCCGCTCGCCCCGATGTGATCGCCGCCGCTCATACACACTCCATCTACGGCAAAGCATTCTCGACTCTGGGTCAATTGCTCGATCCTCTGACGCAGGATGCGTGTGCGTTCTACGACGACCACGTCCTCTTCGATGACTACACAGGCGTCGTTCTTGATTCCAGCGAGGGTCGCCGTATTGCCGATGGCCTCGGCATGAAGAAGGCGGCAATCCTTCGTAACCACGGTCTCCTCACGGTTGGTCATTCCGTCGACGAGGCCGCCTGGTGGTACATCACAATGGAGCGCAGTTGCCAAGCACAGTTGCTTGCTATGGCAGCTGGCACACCGATCTTGATCGATGACGAATGTGCGGCGATGACCCATGATCAGGTGGGACTTCCGTTCGCCGGTTGGTTCTCATTCCAACCGCTCCATGCCACGATCGTGCGCGAACAACCAGATCTTTTCGACTAAGTTGAAGTTCACAATTGACGCTGATCACCGCATGCGGGAGAGATCACTCGAGACCCTGATGGGGAGCTTCTAACGGGGCAATCTTGACGGAATCGAATGGCGCCGAAGGAGCAACCCCCCGGGAAACTCTCAGGCTCATGTACCGCACGCGTAGGCAACTCTGGAGAGCAGTCATCGCTTCTGCGAATGACTCACCGACGGGGAAAGTCGAGACCAACGGGAGTTCTCTTCCAGCGGTTGACACGAAACTCTCAGGTACCACAACAGAGCGGGGTCCCGACTAGTGCGCTTACGCGCCACAACCATCGAGGCCGCCATGACCGATCCCCGTCCGTCCTTAGAGCAGTTGATTGCTTCAGACCAATTTGTTGGTCGGCATATCGGACCGTCTGACGATGACATCGCCAAGATGCTCGCTGTAGTTGGCCAACCGACACTCGGAGCATTGATCGATTCGGTCGTGCCACCATCGATCCGCTCAACCTCTCCCCTCGCCGTTCCTGAGGCTGTCGACGAAGCAACGATGCTCGCCAGATTGCACGCGATCGCCGAGTCGAACGTGGTTCGCACATCGCTCATTGGCTGCGGTTGGTATGGCTGCGTCACTCCCCCGGTGCTGCGGCGCAATGTGCTGGAGAACCCTGCCTGGTACACCGCCTATACGCCTTACCAACCGGAAATCTCTCAGGGTCGGCTCGAAGCGCTACTCATGTACCAGACCATGGTGTGCGATCTCACCGGCATGGACATCGCCAATGCTTCAATGCTCGACGAGTCCACCGCTGCTGCCGAGGCGATGACACTGCTCTACCGATCAAACGGTAAACGCGGCGATCGATTTCTCATTGATCGCGACACTCATCCGCAGACGGTGTCAGTGCTCCAAACAAGAGCAGAGCCACTCGGATTCATCATTGAAATCGTCGATCCTGACGCACCAATCGCTGATGACGTTTTTGGTGTCCTTCTTTCGCATCCCGGCTCTTCGGGTTCCATCCGCGACCTTGCTCCGGCGATTGACGCGGCCCACATCGCTGGGGCTCTCGTCGCGGTCACCACTGACCTACTCGCGTGCTGCCTCATCACTCCCCCAGGAGAACTTGGAGCCGATGCCGTTGTCGGATCCTCACAACGATTCGGCATACCGCTTGGCTTTGGTGGACCAAGTGCTGGTTTCCTCGCCACTCGCGATGAACATCGTCGTGTTCTGCCTGGTCGCTTGGTGGGCGTCTCCATCGATGCAGCCGGTCGACCCGCTTACCGCCTTGCGTTGCAAACGCGAGAGCAGCACATCCGTCGCGAGAAAGCCACATCGAATATCTGCACAGCCCAGGTTTTGCTTGCCGTATTGGCGGCTCTCTATGCGGCTTGGCATGGACCTGATGGGCTCAAGCGCATCGCCACTCGTGTTAATCGTCTGACGTCGGTTGCCGCCACCGGGCTTCGTGAACTCGGCTTCGAACTTGTAAACCAAACGTTTTTCGACACGCTTACAGTAAAGGTGCCCTCGGGATCTGACGAACTCATGACCGTGACTCGAGCAGCCGGTCTAGAGATTCTCCGGATCGATTCCAACACGGTCGCGTTCTCTCTTGACGAGACCACAACGCCTGTGACCGTTGCGACGCTTCTCGCGTGCTTCGGAGCAGTTGATATTTCGGTTGCCGGTATCGATGAACGATCGGAATCTTCGATTCCAGATTTTGCAATCCGCTCAAGCGCCTATCTCGATCATCCAAATTTCACGAGCCATCACAGCGAAACGGAGATGGTTCGTTATCTTCGTCGACTCGCCGACGTCGACCTCGCTCTCGATCGGTCAATGATTCCATTGGGTTCGTGCACGATGAAGCTGAACTCTGCCGCAGAGATGGAACCGATTACATGGCCGGAGTTTGCCAACGTTCATCCGTACGTCGATCCCTCTGATGCGCAGGGTTACCGAACCGTGATCACCGATCTCGAACGCTGGCTTGCCGACATCACCGGTTACGACGCTGTCTCCCTTCAACCAAACGCTGGCTCACAAGGCGAATTCGCCGGCCTCCTCGCTATCCGCGCGTGGCATCTCGGGAACGGCGATTCCAATCGCGATGTTTGCCTCATCCCCGCCTCTGCTCATGGCACGAATGCCGCGAGCGCTGCGATGGTCGGAATGCGCGTCATCGTCATTGCCTGCGACGAGAACGGCAATGTCGATGTCGATGACCTGCGCAGCAAAATCGCAGAGTTCGCGGGCAGCCTCGCAGCGTTGATGATCACCTACCCATCAACGCACGGCGTATTCGAGGAGGCGATCGGTGAAATATGTGCCGCAGTTCATGATGCTGGTGGTCAGGTATATCTCGATGGCGCCAATCTCAACGCTCTCGTCGGCGTCGCTCGACCTGGTCATTTCGGTGCCGACGTCAGTCACCTGAACCTTCACAAAACATTCTGCATCCCCCACGGTGGCGGTGGTCCAGGAGTCGGACCAGTTGCCGTCCGCTCGCACCTTGCTCCATACTTGCCCGGTCACCCGGTCATTCCAAGTGCCGGCCCGGTACGCGACTCTTCAGCAACGGGCCCAATCGTCGGTGCCGTCTCGTCAGCTCCGTATGGTTCGGCGAACATCTTGACCATTCCGTGGGCCTACATCTCGATGATGGGTCCTGCAGGTCTTGAACGCGCAACGCACGTCGCAATCCTCAATGCGAACTACGTCGCACGTCGCCTTCAAGACGCGTATCCGGTTCTGTACACCGGACGCGACAATCTTGTTGCTCACGAATGCATTCTCGACCTTCGCCCAATCACGAAAGATACCGGCGTAACTGTCGACGATGTTGCGAAGCGCCTCATCGACTACGGATTCCACGCGCCAACAATGTCGTTTCCGGTAGCCGGAACACTCATGGTCGAAAGCACCGAAAGCGAAAACCTTGCGGAGCTCGACCGTTTCTGCGACGCAATGCTGGCAATCCGCGCCGAGATTGATCGAGTCGCTGCGGGCGAATGGCCGGCTGAAGATAACCCTCTTCACAATGCGCCTCACACTGCAGCTGATCTCACAGCGGACAACTGGGAGCATCCCTACTCACGCGAGTGTGCCGGCTGGCCCAATGGTCATGTCGCTGCTCGCTATTGGCCGCCGGTCAGTCGCATTGACGGCGCGTACGGCGACCGCAATGTGGTCTGCTCATGTCCGCCGATTGAAGCCTTTGCAGAAAACTAACTAACTCACAAAAGGTGTCTTCACGACTCGAGCTTCAAGCATCGTGCCGCGGACATCGATTTCAAAAATATCCCCCACAGTCGATTCAGGGGGGAGGAACCCGAGCGCTATTCCGTGGCCAAGTTCAGGAGAGAAGTTGCCGCTCGTCACTTCGCCGACGATAGCTCCGCCGCTCAAAATCGGAGAACCCTCACGCGGCGGTCGGCGTCCTTCAGTTGCTAGTCCAAACAGTCGGCGCGAGATCCCCCGATCACGTTCAGCGGCAAGAGCTTCCGAGCCGCGAAACGGCCCTTTGTCGAAACGCACTGCCCAACCGAGTCCGGCCTGCAGTGAAGTAATGCCCGATCCAAGTTCGTGCCCGTGCAGGGGCAATCCCGCTTCAAGCCGCAACGTGTCTCTCGCTCCGAGACCCGCTGGAGTCACGCCTGCATTAACGATTGCCTTCCAAAGTTCTTCTGCGTGCGATGCGGGGACAGCAATTTCTACGCCGTCTTCCCCGGTGTAACCCGTGCCGGCAACCACGACATCGATGCCATTCCACGTAATTCTTCGAACATCGAAGCGCGCCACGGAGGACAAATTTGGGTCAATCTTTTCCAGCAACGTTCTAGCTTGAGGACCCTGCACCGCGAGGATGGCTCGTTCAGAAGTGACATCCCCTGCTTCCACGGCAACGCCGCCCATGGAGTTGGCGACTTCCTCGATCGCCCCGGTGACCCGATCGGTATTCGATGCGTTCGGCATCACGTCGAACGTCTCGGCATCGACCCACCAGATGATGATGTCGTCAACCACCGATGCAGTCTCTTCATCGAGAAGGTGGGTGTATTGCGCACGACCTGGCGCAACTCGGTTGAGGTCGTTGGTGAACGCTCTTTGCAGAACCCCGAACGCGTCGGAACCGGTGACTCGCACCGTTCCTAGATGAGACACGTCGAAGATAACCGCACTATGACGACACGCTCGGTGCTCCGCCAACGTTCCGTCAGCGTAGGAAAGTGGCATATCCCATCCACCGAACGGAACCATTTTGGCCCCGATGGAGCGATGAACTTGATCGAGTGGAGAAAGGCGGTGGCTCACGCAGCGACCCTAGTTTCAGCAGGGGGTTGATCAGACCACGTTTGCGACAACCGGGATTGCTGGCGTCGCAGATTCGACATCTTCCGATAGAGGACGCAACTCACGAATACGTGCGTCCATCTCATCGCGGACCCCACCTAGCGGAAGAATATTGAGCACTCCCTGGCCGTTATGAATCAGATCGATGAGTTCTCCATCGGACTGGATGACGACCGAAGTCGAACCTTGAATCACGAGATTGGCAGAGGTGATTTCCTGCCCAAGGATGTCTCGGAGGTAACTGAAAATCTCCCGAACGTTCTCAAGTCGGATACCGGCATCGAGGAGGCTCTTGATCACCTTGAGCTCAAGGAGATCTGTGTACCCATAGCGGCGACGACTCCCACTGCCGGCGGCGTCTGTAACCGTCGGACGAACAAGATCAGTACGAGCCCAATAATCGAGCTGGCGATAGCTGATACCAACGATCTCTGCCGCTTTGGCACCGCTGAAGCCTTGGTCGGCCACGCGCTCGTTCGTAATTCCCATGGAAACTCCCAAGTACAAAGCGCAGCAGCGGGTCGCCACGCACCGGGATCGACGTTGATCCCACGGATAACAACGGCGAAATTACGCCGATGTGAGGACCGCTGACCGTACAACTTCGCGCGCGCGGCGTCAATGGTTGCCGATTTTCTGCCTCAGGACGCGAAATCCTCGGGATTCACGTTGTCGATGAAGGCTCGAAATTCTTCAACCACGTCTCCCCCGTCGCCGCCGTCCTCGGATTCGTCGTCAGGAAGGAGACCGGCTTCGTCGAGCACCGATTCCGACGCCCAGACCGGGCAGTGAACTCTGAGGGCGAGCGCCACGGCATCGGATGGACGGGCCGAGAGACGCGATTCGCCATCGCCAACCTTGAGGATGAGTTCCGCGTAGAAGGTGCTTTGTTCTACGCGGGTGATCTCAACCGCTGTGAGGGTTGCTCCCAGGTGTTCGATGGTTTCGCAGAAGAGATCGTGCGTCATGGGCCGAGGGGTTACGACTCCATCGAGCGCGAATCCGATCGCACCGGCTTCTGCTTGACCGATGAAGATCGGAATTAACCGGCCTGCTCCAGCAACTTCTCGCAAAACGAGCACAGGCGCATTGCCTGGAATGTCCACTCGGACAGCGATGACTTCCATCTCAACCACTTCGTCACCCTACCGGGGAAGAGTCCATTTTGGACTTCTTGGTCAGGCCTGGCCGAGATAATCGCGAAGTGACGCCCGCACCATGACCGCTCGTAAGTCGTCAGCCAATTCTGCGAGCTCCTCGAGCATCTCCACTGCCTCATCGCGAGCCGCTGCGCGTCGCTGTTTGAGAAGCGGCGTGATGAGTTGCTCGAAAAGTCCTGCCTCGCGATCTGCAGAAACCTTGTACATGCGAAGATGGCGAGGCTCAATACCGAAACGAGCGAATCCGGCAGCTAGGCGCGCAACGACCAGCGCCTCTTCGTCGTAGTAATCGACGTGACCCATTGAGCGAATCTTGAGCAACCCGAAACGCTCGAGATCGGCAACACCAGAAGTGTTGAGTCCGCTCTGAGCACAAAGTTCCTCCACAGTGAGTGCCACCGACGGAGCATCAGGCTCGGCTTCTCCCATGGGCACTGGTGTTGGTTCGCCTTTCGTGTGCCCGGTGGGGTGGCGCTTACCGCCACGAGGCGTGATCGTCGACACCTCGTTGGGACCTTCGACCAAAATCGCAACAGCTCGTGCCCGATCCTTGGAAGTTCCTTCACCGTTGGAGGGCAGGCTCGAGCCCGAAGGTCGCGCAGTCGAGTGACGGTCGCTATCTGACTGACCGTTGACTGCATCTTTCGCTTGAGCGGAAGAATTCACACCGTTTGTACGAGTTTCGCTCGGGAGACCAGAGGGACGTTCAAAGGGAAGCACTCCTTCAGGCGGACCGTCAGAAAGATCTCCTGCTGCCAAACGTTCCTTAATGACTTTCAGCGGAAGAAAGTGATCTCGCTGTTGAGTCAGAATCCACCGCAATCTCTCGGTGTCTTCGTCGTGAAACTTCCGATAACCAGACGGGGTGCGCTCGGGGTTGAGCAACCCTTGACTCTCGAGGAATCGGATTTTAGAGATGGTGATATCGGGGAAGTCATCTTGCAAGAGAGACAGAACTTCACCAATCGACAAATGGGAGCGAGTTTCGGTCACTGGCCATCACCGCCCAGCAAGAACACGAGTTTGAACTTGCCGATCTGCAATTCGTCGCCGCTCGAGAGAATCGCTGTGTCGATTCTCTGACGGTTTAGGTAGGTGCCATTGAGTGACCCGGAGTCGCAAGCGAGCCAGGTCCCATCGGTAACGCGTCGCAACTCGGCATGGCGCCGCGAAACGGTGATGTCGTCAAGGAAGATGTCTGAATCAGGGTGACGACCGGCGGTCACGACATCATCATCGAGAGCGAATCGACTGCCTGCCTTCGATCCTCTTTGGACCACCAGCATTGCTGTATCAGCAGGGATTCCCTCGACGACGACTGTGACGTCACCCTCGACGGGATCTCCTGGTGAAACCGGGTGGAACGTAATCGTGGTGTGATCAGGCGCGAGTGATTCGAGCACGGCGCCGCAAGAAGAGCAGAAGTTTGCTCCAATCGAATTGCGGTGACCGCAGTTATTGCAGAACCCCTCGACAGCTGCCATCACGAACCTTCGATCAACCGCCGATAGCCGTCGACGTCGAGAAGGGCATCAACAGAACTTGGATCAGTGGGTTCGATCACGCAGATCCAACCTTCACCGTAAGGATCATCATTCAAACGCTCAGGAGAATCTGAAAGCGCATCGTTGACGGCCACAATTGTTCCGGCAACTGGGGCATAGATATCTGAGACCGACTTCGTCGATTCAACTTCACTGACTTTCCCTGAGGCATCGATCTTGAGTCCCATCTCTGGGATCTCGACATAAACGACATCGCCGAGCGCATCTTGGGCGTAGTCGGTGATGCCAAGACGAAGTTGACCGTTCTCGAGACGGACCCACTCATGATCTGTTGAATAACGAAGGTCATCAGGCAGCTGCATGGGTCGCACGCTATCCGATCGCCTCGACCTCCACCGAAGCGTGAGGGACACCGGCGCGACTCGTTATGACTTCGGGGAGCGGAGGGCTCTCCCCTCTCGCAAAGCGCTCAGGCCGAGAGGGACGTACAGGGCCGCCGCATAGTACGAAGCGGCAAGGGCCGGAATGGCGCAGACCCAAGCGAGTACTTCAAAGGTCGATTGCAGAGGCCAAGAGGTCGACGCCCAGATGAAGCCGGGGAAAGCGAACATCAGACCGAACGTTGCGGTCTTGCCCATCCATGTCACGTCGATTCGACGAGCTCCGAGTGATGCAAGAATCAGCGTCGCGATGGCAATCACGACCTCGCGCACCAAAACAGCAATGCAGAACCATAAGGGCGCAGCTCCCGCAATGATGATTGCGATAATGGACACAAAGAACAGCAGTCGATCTACAACGGGGTCGAAGACTTTTCCGAACGTCGAGATCTGATGAAACTTTCTCGCGTACCAGCCGTCGACCCAATCGGTGGCGCCAAGTGCTCCAAGCAGCGCGCCCGCCAGTAGCGCGTTGTCGGCGCTGAGCAAGAGCCACACAAAGAGAGGCAAGCATGCCAACCGAACCAACGTGATCGCATTGGGAACGGTGAGGATCCTGTCTTCGACACTCGACTCATTAGGCATGCTCATCCCCCGCACTCTACGATTCTCTAACCATGAGCACGCTGTTCACCAAGATCATCGATGGAGAACTACCGGGACGCTTCGTCTATCGAGACGAAATCTGCGTCGCTTTCCTGACAATCGCTCCAATCTGCACAGGACATACGTTGGTGGTTCCTCGTTTGGAAGTCGACCACTGGATCGACCTCCCCGACGAGATTGCTGGCCACCTGGCCATAGTGGCTCGCAAGATAGGCGCCGCTCAGGTGGAAGCCTTCGGCGCAGAACGAGTTTCGCTCATCATCGCTGGGCTCGAGGTTCCGCACACGCACCTTCACGTGCTCCCGATCACTTCTGAAGCCGATATCGATTTTAGAAAAGCGGACAGTTCAGTGTCCGGCGAATCTCTCGACGCCGCAGCCGATGCGCTTCGCTCCGCGCTTGGCCCCGACGGCTCGCGCTAAGCATTTCTCTCCGGACACTAGAGAAGACGTCCTTGGCCTTCTCCTTCACCATCGGGCGTCACCGGAGTGGCGTCGATGAGCGTCGCGTCGTTGTTGCGAACACTGTTGACGCGCATTGAGACGAGCCACCACTGGAGCCAATCTTCGGGTGCCGGCTGCAACATCGTCTGCAAATACGCGACATCATCAGTAGATTGATCAAGCCATTCGCTCCATTGATCTCGACCAAGAATCATGGGCATTCGGTCGTGAAGTGGAGCAATCAAATTATTCGGCGGGCCGGTCAGAATTGCGCACGACGTAAGCGTCTCCGGCCCACCTGAACCTGTGCCATCCCGCCACGTCTCCCAGATGCCCGCAAATGCCAATGGACGAGAATCTCTCGAAGAGACATAAACCGGCTGTTTCTTTTTTCGGTCTGGATGGGAGACCCATTCGAAAAATCCATCCACTGGGATGATGCAGCGACGCTGCCGAAAAGCGGATCGGAACGACGGCTTCGACGCTGCTGTCTCAGACCGAGCATTGATCAGCCTCGATGCGCCTGAAGGACTCTGTGCCCAACTCGGAACGAGTCCCCAAAACATCAGATCGAGACGACGTTCACCGTTCTCATCTTCGCGCACCACCCTGATGTCAGAAGTGGGAGTGACGTTGAAATTTGCACCTTGATCAGCGAGTTTCGAATCGGCCTCGAAGAAATCGGCCAGTTCAGAGCTTGTTGTGATGCTGGTAAATCGCCCGCACATCTTCAGACCACATCCCGAGCATGTGGATTGGCCACCCCGCCGACAACCGGATGCCCCGGATGAATCACCGTGCGCGGAAGAAGGTATTTACCGATCACTGGCAATGTCAGGAATCCTTCAGCAGCGGAATACAAAAGCGCTACACGTGGCAAAGTGCGAAATCCTTCATACGCGA
>Ga0114974_10004022_pt1 | contig 11021 bp, 9 predicted proteins | sample S_130206_EF_Meta_FD_87318 | JGI IMG/M metagenome (GOLD analysis project Ga0114974, IMG submission 87318) | Freshwater microbial communities from Lake Simoncouche, Canada to study carbon cycling - S_130206_EF_MetaG | ecosystem: Environmental > Aquatic > Freshwater > Lake | place: Lake...
AAGGCAAGGTTATTGGCGCGCTGGCCCATGGGGTGCCCTCTGTTCTTTCAGATATCGCGGTCGAGGGCATTGGAGTTTGCGACGAGATACACGCTTTCGTTGCGTCCTCGCCTGACGAGTGGGTGAATAGAATAATGACTTTGTACACGGACCAAGTGTTATGGCAGAAAATGTCACAACACGCTCTGAGTTTTGCAAAGCGTCATTACAGCCTTGATAATGCAATCATTCAAATGAAAGCTGCATTTTCCAGCATTGGTATTGAACCTATCTCAGAGCCTAAGGCGTTGGTTTGGAAGGGTCCTTGGCGCTCTGTTGCTCAAGTCTAATAACAATAAAAAGCAACTGAGAAATCGCGCGCGTTTTAGTTACTGCGACGCTTTATCTTGAGCAACTTAAATATTTTCAAAGTAATACTTTTGCTACGTCACGATTTAAGGGTGGCGTGCAAATCTGAGGGGCGGTTTAGAAATGCTAAGTTTAACTGTTGGCTACTTGCTCATGGCCTAGTTCAGTATCCGCCTCTCGCTGAAAATCAAGAATTAAGAAACTTTGCGGTGAATCAAGATCGCATGGGTCAGCATGGTCTGACGAATCTGCAACGGTCTGTATACGACGCTCGCTCCGATCTAAAAGCTGCGTTTTCATTAGATACACAAAAGCAACAGTATTTGTGGTGGTTTTATACCTATGGTTTAAACGAGCACAAATTTTGGTTTTATCTAAGTGAAGCCGAGAAAGAATTTGTTCGGAGTTTGCCTGATCCCTGGGCGGATCGACTAGTTGAATTCGAAGGGACTCGTACTGATAAAACCACTTCTAAAGAACTCAAGCAGCGTCGCTTCGGGGTGAATGTCATCGGCTATGCCTTTGGTCAACTTGGGATCGGTGAAGACGCGCGGATGGCGGCGAGGTCGCTCTCACGTGCACAGGTACCTTTCAATATGGTGTCTTTTGCCCCGAGCGCTCAGGTTGGCCAAAACGATCACAGCATGCAGCAGCATGTAGTTGAGTGCGGTGAGTTTGCTATCAATCTGTTTTGTCTGACGGCAGAAGAAACAGGTCGCTTTTATGCCGAACGGGCCTGCAGTCAATTTATCGATCGCTACAACATCGGCTATTGGCCCTGGGAGCTTGGCGCTTGGCCAGATGCGTGGCAGATGCTTTTTGACTTGGTGGATGAAGTTTGGGTGTCTAGCCAGCATACTTTTGATGCTTTAGTACCTGTCTGTAACAAGCCTTTGTACCTCATGCCAATGGCTGTCGACCTTGGCTCGGTCAGAAAATTTAAGTCGCGAAGCCAAGCGCGTGTTCATTTTGGTTTACCTGTAAAAGCAAAATTATTTTGCTTTTCGTTTGATTTGAATTCTTATATTGAGCGCAAAAATCCTCAAGCTTGTGTTGAGGCATTTTTAATGGCATTCGCTCAAGACCAATATTCTCAAGATTCGGTGGGCCTTGTGATCAAGGTTCATACGCCAAAGCAACCTAACGAGGCTTGGGATAACTTAAAAGCCTTGGCAGCGCGAGATAGCCGCATCCACATCATTGAAAAGACCTTAGATCGCTCTGATTTGTTGGCGTTGTACCAAACCTGCGACTGCTTTATATCTTTGCATCGCGCCGAAGGCTTTGGTCGTGGGTTGGCCGAAGCTTTGCAGCTTGGCTTGCGTGTGATTTGTACAGGCTACTCGGGGAATCTTGACTTTTGTCATGCGCCAGAAGCTGAATTGGTGGACTATCGGTTAGTCAAAGTAGGGAAAGCGCAGTATCCGTATGCGAAGGGGCAATACTGGGCTGAGCCCAGTATTGAACACGCAGCTCAACGTATGCAAAGAGTGTTTGCGTTACCTAAGCTGGTGCCTGCGTCAGCAAAGCCAGGGGAATATTTCGCAGAGTTTTCGCCCCAAGTCGTTGGCAATCGTCATAAGCAAAGGCTAAAAGAGATTTATGCAAAAAGGCATGAAATAAAATTAGCCTTTAGCACGGCTATCTAGATGGTTTAATGTGTTTGGTTTAAATATAAAGTTTCATGCATGACAACGACTTATACCCAAAGGCAGTACCTACCCGGCGCTGTGAATTTTAGGGCTCCGCTTGATTTGCAAGTCACCCCTACGCCGTTGCGCCGCGGCCTTGTACTGGGGTCGTGCTTATCGTTAGCCTTGCAGCACAGCTTTAAAAACATCAGTACATCGTGCCCCTGTGACTTTATTTTGGTCAATGGCTTGTCTCTGCTTGAAGCACCACCTCATCCGGTTGAGGACTATGACTTTTTGCTGCTTCAGGTCCCATTACGGGCCTTGCTCAACGAAAGTGAATATTTCAATTTAGCCTACGCATCGCTTGACGCCTATCAACGTGCCTTTGACGAGGCCTGTGCGCGGCTAGAGATGCGTTTGGATATGTTGCTTGAATACAATAAGCAGCATGGCCTGTTAGGTTTTGTGACTAACTTTTTAGTGCCACAGCAACACGCGGGTGGCAGATTGCTGCCACGATACGATCTGCGTAATCCAAGCTATTTTGTTGAACAGTTAAATCAACATCTTGGTCGTACTCTGCAGGCGTATAAAAATGCTTACCTGCTAGACATCGATCAAATCGCCAGCAGCATTGGGCGTCGCTACATACAAGACGACAGCACCCTAACTTGGAACCACGGTAGCTTAAGCACCAACTATGTGGTGCCTCAAGATCGCGAGCGTTTAGAAAAACTTACCGCGGTGCACGAAGCGCACGAAGAGTACGACGAGGCGGCGATTGCCAAGTATGTGAATTCAGTCTGGTTTGAGATCGACGCCATGTATCGCTCGATCGCCCAGGTGGATATGGTCAAAATGGTGTTGGTGGATTTAGACGACACCTTATGGCGTGGCTTGCTGGCTGAAACGGGCTCAACCGATACTGAGGGCTGGCCCTTGGGGTTTGTTGAAGCCTTAGCCTATTTAAAACAGCGTGGCATGATTTTAGGCATCGTCTCTAAAAACACTGAAGAGCGCATTATTGAACTATGGCCGTATCAACATGTGTTTCCGTTAAGCAACTTTGCGGTGAAGCGTATCAACTGGAATCCAAAGCCAGACAACATCGCTGAATTATTAGCTGAAGTGAATCTGTTGCCTAGCAGTGTGCTCTACATCGACGACAACCCGGTCGAGCGCGAGGCGGTTAAACAGGCGTTTCCGGCGATGCGTAGTTTGGGCGCTAACCCGTATCTGTGGCGCCGTGTGTTGTTGTGGTCACCCGAAACCCAAGTCGCAAATGTGACGGCTGAATCAGCCGAGCGCAGCGAAATGATTAAGGCTCAGGTGCAGCGCGAAACCGAGCGTAAAAAGCTCTCACGGCCTGAGTTTTTAGCGTCGCTTAATGTTTCAGTGTCGTTGGTTGCAATCGGCTCAAGCTCTGATTCGCGCTTTCAGCGTGCGTTTGAGTTGCTGAATAAAACGAATCAATTTAATACAACAGGTAAACGGTGGTTACCTGCCGAGGCCGAACAATACTTTGCCGAGCAGGGCGCGTTTTATGCTTTATCTGTGGTGGATCGTTTTACTTCGTATGGGCTGGTTGGGGTGCTGTGTGTGAAGCACGGCCAAATCGATCAGTTTGTGATGAGCTGTCGGGTAGTGGGGTTGGATGTTGAATTGGCTGCGGTGACTAAGTTAGTTGCCTTGCTGCGGCAAACTGAAAATTCGCCGATTACGGCTTTGAGTATTGAGACTGAGGCTAATCAGCTATCGCGTTCGATTTGGGCAAACTGCGGGTTTTTGTTGGCGGGTGATCAATATGTATTGCCCACTGGGGTGGTTGGTGTGCCAACGCCTGCTCATATTGCGTTTGCTGAAGCGTAGTCGGTTTAAGACTAAATGTCTTAGTTACTTTCAAGCCTAAATTAAAACTGTTTATTAAACGGCCATTGTTGCTGAATCCTAAGATGCAAAAGCCCAACCATCTCACTTTTTCTGAAGCCTAAGATGCAAAAGCTAAACCACATCACTTTTTTAGAAGCCTAAGATGCTAAAAAACAAAAACCTGGTTCAATACTTGGCCTTGGGTTTTAAAGAAGTAGAAGGGTGGTGCGGCGAACAGGTGTTTACAACGCTTGATCTGTTAAACAGCTTAGATATCAACAAGATTGGCGGTTGCCTTGAGATCGGCATCCACCACGGGCAATCATATATGTTGCTCAATCAAGTGATTGACGCCGGTGCAACGTCGTACGCGGTCGATATCTTTGATAATCAAGAGATGAACATTGATCAGTCAGGTGTCGGGTCACTTGCGATCTTTAAAAGCAATCTTGAAAAATACGACGTACACAAAGGTGCTAACACCGTCAGTATCGTGGGCGACTCAACCGACCCCAGCCTAAAGCTTGAAGAGGTGGTGGGTGTTGGCTCGATGCGGTTTATCTCGATTGACGGTGGTCATACACCCGAGCACACCGTATCGGATTTGAATTTGGCTTGTAGATTGGTCAACAACCAAGGCGTGGTGATTTTGGATGATGTCTTGCATCACCATTGGCCTGGAGTGATGGAAGGCGTTGGCAGGTTTCTGCACGGCTATCCAACGCTAGTACCGTTTGCCTTGGGGCATAACAAGTTATACCTGTGCAAGATCAGTTATCAGGCGTATTACGTTGAAGCGTTTTTAAAGTGCTCGCTGGCGACTAGGCCGGTGGTATTCTATGGGCATCGGATTATTGCGTTGTAGTGCTTTACCTTTTTGAAAGACAGCGCTTGCCCAGGTGTTGAGTGCGTAGGTGCTAAATCAAAATATCACAGCGAACGCTTCGCAAGTTAAAGTTCAAACTTTAGTAAATATGTATCAGCTAGTTACGATTTGTAACAATATGTGTACGGAGCGTTTTGTTTACCTCAAGCTGCTATCGACAAAGATCTTTACCTTAAAATTGCTACCCATGTGATCGTGAATCGATCTGAGACATTTTCTTAGCGGGGGTGGGTATGAGCCAACTTGAGCGGGTTGTACTAAACAAAAATTTTTGGCGAAGTATGGCGGGTTCGTTGAATTTATATTCTTCGCAACCAGCACCTGCACCATTGCGAGTTGAAATAACGCCACTTCGCGTGGCGATTAGCAACCCGTCCGATGCGATGCGTGCTGACTGGTCTCAGACTGGTATGGATATTGATTCTGCGATTACACAGTATGCTAAAAGAGCCTCCTCTCCTCGCTGAAGTAGGGATGTCTGTTGCAGATACTGACAACGACCTTTCCATATTAGCAATGCATCTAGGGCCATTACCTGACCCTCAAACACTGCGTGAATACGACATACTCATACCGGGAGCTGCAGCTGAGATTATTAAAACGGCGTCCGATCAAGCTCTTCATCGACGAAACCTTGAGAAAGCGGCTCAAGATGCAGACTCCCTCGCAAGGGATAAGCAGATCGAAATTGAAAGAGAGCGCATTCGAGGTGCTTTATTCACTGAACAGTTAGGTGTGGTTCTTGGATGGCTGATCGCGGCTTCATGCGTAGGGTCTGCAATCTGGTCGATGCTCACCGACAAAAATCCTATCCTCACGATAGTTTTCTTAGGATTACCAATCGCAGGGATTATTAACGCAATACGCAAATAAGTATGAAAGTTATTGCTTTGTGCGAGCTTTGTGCTTGTCGTTGCCTAGAGCTCGCGCAATGTCGCTTAAAACGGCGCTCAATAATTGTGGGTCGTTGGCTTCGCGCGCAAGTTTGAGATACTCGGCCACGTCCTCTTCAGTTTCCAAGTAGTCAGCAGCATCAAATGGTCGTGTTTTTATCTCAGTCATACGTTTACCGCAAGGGTAATTACTCGCCTGGATCTTAGGCGATGGGTGCAGAGTCAAATTATAAATCGGACTTTGCAACCCATTCAACGTCGCGTCGTAGTCAACCTAGCCACCCACCGTCTAACCCAAGCCCGCGCAGCCTTAAACGCCACTTCTGTCGTTTGCAACTCAAGCATGCGTTCTAACGCATATTCAGGCGAGGCAAAGTTATCTAAGCTTTTGTCTCGATAGCTGGGATACAAAATCAACGCACCCGCCACAAGCTCAGTCAGGCTCAGCTTGCGGGTTCTTCTTTCGCATGTGAGTTTGTCTTCGGTTAGCCCCCAACCAGAATAAAACGGTTGACCGTAGGTCACAACAGTGCGCCCTCTTAAAAGTGCTTCAAAACCCGTCAGCGAGGTCATGACGTGTACTTCGTCGACCTCATTTAATAGGTGGTGAATCGACACATCTGTTAACACTTCGTCGCATAAGCCGATTAAGGTGTGGTCGAGTTCACCCTTATGGCGCAAACCTGCCACCACATCGGGGTGGGGTTTATAGACGATATAGGCTTTGGGGTTGGCCTCGAGCACAGCTCGCACCAAGTCGATGTTTGTACGAATCTCAGGCGCGCCGTACACAATCGAGGCATCGGTCTCGACCTGGCCCGGCACCAAAATCACGCGCTTGCCATTCGCAGGGCGTGTCCACTGCTTGCCGCCTAAATTGTATTTTGAGATACCCAAATCGATGATTTTTGCCTGCAACTGTTTTGCACGTTCGAGTAAGCGTTGATCTGGCTTAAAGTTTTGTAAGGTGTTTTCTAAATCAGAGGGGTCTGTTGCATCATAATAAATGCCGGTTTGATCCGCGACCCATGAGGTGGGTCGGATCAGATCAGCACCTAAGCCCACTGAACGCACAAAGCCATCTTCAAGGCGCACGATGGTTAAGTCTGCCCGGGTAACCTCGCGGCTACCCCACACCACAATTGCAGCCCCCTTGGGGATTGGGCTTTCGTGCTTCACAAACTGCACGTTGCTGCCCGCTAAAAACCTTTCGACGCTTGGTTTTTTGTTCCACGAAAAGTTGATCGCGTAGAGTGTCGAGGCAAACCGTGCACGCATGCTGCGTTGAAATCTTACCCATTCGATCAGGTCTTCAACTTCGCAGGCCTCTTGTGTTTCTGGATGTCGGTAGCGGGCGTACTCGACTAGCGCTGCGTGGGCGAGTTGCTCAAGCGTAATGGGTTTGCGTCGCTCGGGCGCTTGTTGTGAGTCATGCGTGAGCCCCCAGCCCGCATAAAACGGCATACCAAAGCAGTGCACGGTTTTACCCCAGAGCAAGGCTTCGAAGCCAATTTGCGATGTCACCGTATACACGGCGGTAGCTCTTTCTAGTAAGCGGGTAGGGTGCACATCGTCACTGATAAAGTGCAGGCGCGGGTTATTGGATAGTTTCTCAATATCAAAATAACCGCGCTTTAATCCCGCCTTGACTGCGGGATGGATTTTGATGAGCACTGTGCATTCTGGGTAATCGCGCTGTGCGGCTTCAAGCATCTGAGTAAAGCTTTGACGGTCGGCCAAACCCCAAATCACCGAAGCGTCACCACGCGTTTGGTCAGCCACTAAGACGTAATCGTTTGGCAGCACGCGACTGTATTCACGCAAATGGTTGTACTTTGACACGCGGGCCGCACGCCACTGTGCAATCAAGGCCTGCGCGCGCTGTAGCCTGTCTTCAGTTAAGCGTTGCGCAGTTAAGCGCTCAAAACGAGACGGAGTTGTAGCGTCGTAGTAAATACCAATATCATCAATGATCATCGCCTGCGATGGCGTGGCGGGCCCTAAGCCAATTGAGCGAATGAAACCGTCTTCTAGCGAAAGGTAAGGCAATTTCTTGGCATCGGCGTACTGCATTGCCTGTTGCGCTGTGGATTTATGACCCCAGCCCGCAACTGCCGAGATCGGCTGCCAAAAGCGACCGAATCTTGCCCGTACAACTTGATCGCCTAACCAGGCTTCGATACCGGGTATCTCGGCGATGCCTTTTGACATGACGCCAATCGGTAGAAGAGAAAGGTCAGTGGGCATTGCGCTGGCCCGGGTGTTGGTTGTGCTTAATGCTTTGGCTAGATTCCGCTAGCTCATCGGTTTGCCGAAGTGCGTTGACTGCAGCACTTTGTCGATGTGCCCTTGGTTCGAAGGTCTCGAACTGTGCACTGACCACATCGGTTTGTTGTTCTGCCATACCCTCAAAGTTCTGATTTTGCGCCTCATACAAAAGTTCATGAATGGTGTCACTCGCCGCCCTCAAGATACTTGCGCGCTGCGCTTGAGCTGCCGCTAAATCCAAGATCGCACTTACCCAGTTCGCCACTTGCATTGGTACAAGCACACCTTGCTTGCCTGGTTCAATAAACGCTTGCCAAGGGCCTTGCTCAGCATAGATGCCGGCGGCGCCTGCACGGTGAATATCAAAAAACTTGGTGTACGAACGCGCTAGATTGAAGGGGTGGTCAAGCATCGGGGCTAAGCCGATATGGCGACCGGGTTGCTTGATAAAGTCTTGATACGCTGGCCACTTCATTTGCGGGATCACGGTGACCCGTTTAAGGTGGCCGTAGAGTTTCTGCGTTTTGGCGTTGCCGATGATTTCAAAGCGGATGTTGTTGTTGACGGCTAAGACCTGTTCAATCACGGGTAGCAACCACTCAATCTCGGCTTGGTGTGAACCTGTGCCGTGATAGAAGACGTTGCAGTTTTTGGCCAAAACTTGGTCAATCTGCCTAATTTCTACGCTTGATGAATCTGCGTGATTTGGCAATTTATTGCAATAATTGGCAGGGCTCAAAGGGGTCGGTCGCACCAAGCAAGGTTTTAGCGATGCGTACTTTTGCTGCAACCAAGGGGTAGAGACCCACAACTCTGACTGCATCTTGAGCAGCCATTTGCGGTGCCAAGTTGCTCGTTTAAGCAGCTTAAAACGATAGCGCCACGTCAGGCCTTGGGCTGCTTTCCAATCAAACAGATCGTCATCCATAAAATAAATCAGGCGGGCTAGCGAGTGCCTGGTCTGTTCAATTAAGGCACGCCACTCAGCGGTGACGTAGCGTATAACAATGATACTTGCACCGTGCAAATCATCAGCGGCAGGAAGCTGATCCCAACTACATCGCAGCACTGTCGCGTGTGTACGCGTCACAAGCGGCAAAACAAAATAATCCGTTGAAGGGTTAGGGCCTTCTTCGACAATGTAAATTCGACTGGGTTGAACCGCATCGTTGTCGTGCGCCAACATCTACTTGGGGTCAACTTTATAACGACGCTTTTCGCGAAAGCCGTGCAGCATGTAATGCTCGGCAGCGGTCAAGCCAGCTTGTCTGACATCTGGATTGAGTTCAAGATAATTCATGGCATTGAAGTCTTCAGGCAAGCTCATTTTGTAGGGCCGCTTTTCAAGATAACCATGCGTCGTGTAATGCGTGATCGGATCCATCCCTGAGGCCGCTACGTCTTTGTTCAAATGCAAATAGGCTGCAGCATCAAAGTCGAGGGGCAAGGGTATGGTCGGCAATATTGGTTTTTTTGGTTTGCTTTTTTTGCTCGAAGACGTCCAGCCAAACAGTTTTTCGTACCAAGGTTTCGGCTTGGCTTTGGGTGAACTCTTCAGTACAACTTGTGGTCGTTCAAGCGGCAGGCCTGTGGCAATATCGACAGGCGCGCGCAGTCTGATCTCACCCCCAAATACGTCTGAATGCATAGGGGTGTAGTAGTCGCAGCCCTCAAAAAAATAATGCGTCACCTGTGACCAGCGCGAGGTACCCGCGCGCAAAATGCGTTCGCCACCGTGCAGCAAATTGGCAGACCAAATTAAGGCATCACCGGCTTTAGCTTCAAAGGTTTGTTTTTCTAAGATATGGGCTTCAGTGAGTTTCTCCCACAGCGCTTCGTAAACGGTTTGATCGATTTTGTCAGTGGGTGCATAACCTAGTTGACGGCAATCGTAGGTGGGTAATTTGTGACTGCCGGGGTAGTAGTGCAAGGGCCCAGTATCAAAATGTACGTCTTCTAGTGCCACCCAGACACCGCACATGTAGCGCTCGGGTGCCGAATGAAAATGCATGGCATCACTATGTGTGGCCTGTTGACTGCCGTATCGAAAGTTAAGCGTCTGAAATGCAAACGCTTGGCGACCATATAGCTTGGTCAGTAACTTTGTGATGCGCTCGTCGCAAGCAAGGTCTTTAACGGTTTGGCTGGTGCGATAAGCATCTTGTATACGTGCCTCGGCTTCGATCTCTTCAGGCGTTAAGGTTGTGCTAATGGCCATCGCGTCATACAGCGGCTGCAAATCGGCGCGTATCTGTTTGGCCTGTTCTTTGATGTCTGAAAAAAATCCAGGCAGTATCGCAAAACCATATTTGTTCAGGTCATCAGCAATCTTTTTTTCGTGCGCAGCAAAGTAATCCGACGCCGCGATATCGGCAAAAAACGGCGACTCAATGATCGGCACACCAGGTAGTAATGATTGAGTTTGCATCTGCGAAGGTAAAGCAAGATAAAAGCGTCGTGCGACGCGAAAGCACCATTGACCGAAGTCATTGCAATGGGTTTGTTGAGTATGTCACCGAGTGCGCGGTGCGTCTATGGCTGTGAAAAGCTTAGAGGGATGGGCGGGTGAGGGGTGTTGCGTTTTTTGGGTGTGGTGGAGAAAAGAGTCACAGCATTGTTTGGAGTCGGGTTTGCGACAGAGGTATCATTTTGTTTTATTAAATATAGCAACTGGTGCTATACTTATTTGGAACGCAAGATGAACCAAAGAACCTTTAAAACTCGAAAGTTTTCGCAAATGGCCGACAGCGCTCGTATTTCTGACGAAATGCTATGTCGAGTCATTCAAAGTTTAAATGTAGGCTTAGCCGTTGACTTGGGTGGCGGTGTTTACAAGAAGCGTTTAAACAATAATCAGCACCGAGCCATAGTTTTAGCAAAGGTGGGAGCCCCCAGAATCTATCAATATCTTTATGCAAAAAATGCGCTTAGCAATATTGCAGCAGAAGACTTAAAGGCCTTAAAAGAGTTGGCTAAGTTTTATCATGCTCTCACGAATCCTCAAATTGATCAGTTAGTCGTAGAAAACCATTTTTTTGAGATCTGCCATGACCAGTAAAAAATTTAAAAGCGATATTCTTGAGTCCGTTCACACCTCGGCCGCTGCCTTGCTGAAAGTAGGCG
>Ga0114974_10004023_pt1 | contig 11020 bp, 11 predicted proteins | sample S_130206_EF_Meta_FD_87318 | JGI IMG/M metagenome (GOLD analysis project Ga0114974, IMG submission 87318) | Freshwater microbial communities from Lake Simoncouche, Canada to study carbon cycling - S_130206_EF_MetaG | ecosystem: Environmental > Aquatic > Freshwater > Lake | place: Lake...
CCACCTTGATGACGTCAGCGCCCCAGTCGGAAAGCACTGCTCCAGCTGCAGGGACAAAAGTGAACTGCGCGATCTCAAGGACGCGCACCCCCTTCATTGGACCAGTCATGAATGCTCCTTTTAATGAATCGGATCGTTAGCAGGCTTTACCGTAATGGGTTCGGTGGGGATTTCTCCAGACTTTAGCAAGCCCAAAATAAATACTGAAAATAGTCCTACCGAAGGTCTTGCGGGAAGTTATCGTAAGCATTACTATAAGTGTCATAGGTCAACCCCGACCCGGTTCTGACTATCCATGAACCAGCCCCGCTTGAGAAGGAGAGAACATGCTCGAGAAAGACGTACAGATCATCAGTGTCGATGACCATGTCATCGAACACCCCAATGTTTGGTTAGATCGCCTTCCGGCAAAGTTCAAAGAAGCAGGCCCAAACCTGGTTCGTGACGCCGTCAACGGTGATCACTGGGTCTTTGAAGGCGAAAAGGCAGGCAACTTCGCGCTGAACGCAGTCGCTGGCCGTGCAAAAGAAGACATTGCTATGGATCCACGTTCATACGACGATATGCGCGATGGCTGCCATGACATCCATGAGCGCATCAAGGACATGGACATCGAAGGAATTCACGCACAGTTGAACTTCCCGAACATGCCAGGCTTCGCAGGAACAACTTTGGCCATGGCTAAGGACAAAGAACTCGGACTTGCTTGCGTTCAGGCATACAACGACTGGATCCTGGATGAATGGTGCGCACCGTACCCAGAGCGCCAGATTCCTTTGATGATCATGCCTTGGTGGGATGTTGACCTGATGGTCAAGGAAATCCATCGCACTGCAGATAAGGGCGCGAAGAGCTTTACCTTCGTTGAACTTCCACACAAGTTGGGTCTGCCGTCATGGCACACCGATCACTGGAACCCAATGCTGCAGGCAGCACAAGAGCGCGAAATGCCAATCAGTATCCACTTTGGTTCGGGCGGCGCACCGTTGGGTGTCTCACCTGAAGGTATGTCAACCAACTTCACCATCGGGATTTCCCTCTTCGCGCTGAACTCAGCAATGGCAACTGCAGAACTGCTGTTGTCACCTGTGTTCCACAACTACCCAGGTGTGAAGTTCGTCCTGAGTGAAGGTGGCATCGGCTGGGTTCCGTACATGCTGGAGCGCATTGACTACGTTTGGGATCGTCACCGCTGGTACAACGATGTCAACCGTGAAGTTAAGCCTTCTTCGCTGTGGAAGACGAATATGTACGCACCGTTCATCTATGACGATGCCGGTATTTTCTCCCGCGAACTCATTGGTATCGATAACATCATGTTTGAGTCCGATTACCCACACTCAGACAGCAACTGGCCACATACCCGCAAGATGCTCGAAGAGTCGCTTGCCAATGTGCCAAATGATGAAGCTCGCAAAATTGCAGAAGGAAACGCTCGCCGCGTGTATAACTTCCCACGCGTCAGCTAATTCACTAAACGGAACAAAATGCAGTGCCCGGAGTTTTCCGGGCACTGCATTTTTCTTGGAAATACGGTTGCGCGAAGGTTCTAAAATCCCTAGCGTGCTAAATCGAAACCCATACCAAATGATTATTGAACGGAGTTCACCTTGAGTAACCCATTGCCACTTGCAGGCCGAGTCACCTTGATTACCGGAGCCGGACGAGGCATTGGACGCGAGCACGCTCTTGCCTTTGCTCGACTTGGCTCCGCGGTCGTGGTGAATGATTTTGGCGGTGCGGGCGATGGCAGCGGTAGTTCTCACGAACCTGCGGAGCAGGTAGTCGCCGAAATTCGTGCGATGGGAGGACATGCCGTCGCACAATTCGGCGATGTCTCTGATCCCGGGTGTGCTCAGGAGATGGTTGAGCTCGCACTCAATGAGTTTGGTGACATTCACACGCTCGTCAACAACGCGGGAAACCTTCGCGATAAAACCATTCTCAATATGGCTGTTGAAGACTTTGATTCCGTCATCAGCGTTCACCTCAAGGGCACATTTCTCACGACTCAAGCTGTAGGCCGATATTGGAAAGAAGCAGTAAAAGAAGGTAAAGCCCAAGATCCTAGAATCGTGAACACCACATCGGGAAGTGGGTTGTTTGGAAATTTTGGGCAAGGTAACTACTCACCAGCCAAAGCAGGAATTGCTGCATTCACAATTGTCACGTCATTGGAATTTGCAAAGATGGGTGTACTCGCTAACTGCATTGCTCCTGTAGCGAAAACACGTTTACTGGGAACCGTAGGAACACCGGTTGAGTTGAATGAAGGCTACGACCCATTCAATCCTGCATACATATCAAACGCAGTGTCCTGGCTTGGCGGCCCAGATTGTTCAGTGACAGGGCGAGCCTTTAGCGTGGTCGGAGGCTACATCGGGGTCGCTGAGTGCTGGCAAATTGGATCGACTGTGTTCAACGAAGACGGACCGCTGACATACGAACTTATTAATGAAAAACTGCCAAAGGCAGTCGCTGATTCAAAGCCGAATGCGTCGCCCGCAGCCTCGCATCCATACTCAATGCGAGGGTAATTGTGGCACTTGATTTTGATGCGGTTGGTAACTCGACGCAGCCTGCGCGAATTAGCTGGAACTCTGATCGGGCCCTTCTTTATGCCGTGGGGGTTGGGGCTGGGCAAGAAGATTCACTGAAAGAACTCCAATTCACAACTGAGAATTGTGCGGGCATTACGCAGCAGGTGTTACCAACCTTTGCAGTGATGCTTGGTTCTTCTACACCGAATCTTCCGATGGTGATGTACGGGGATGTCGATCGCAGCAAGCTGTTGCACGGACAGCAATCGATTCGGCTTCACCGACCTATTCCAGTTCAAGGCGAAGGCATGCAAACCATGTCTCTGACGGGAATTTACGACAAGGGCAGTGGTGCACTTGTCTTGCGCACAACCTCGGTCACTGATCTCGAGGGCAACCTCATCGTTGAGTGCGTGAATGGCTCATTCATTCGCGGCGAAGGTGGCTTTGGTGGGCCTAACGTTCCAGAAGACGAATGGTTGTTCCCAAGTCGACCAGCAGATTATGTGATTCACCAGAAAACTCGGAAAGATCAGGCGCTGATTTACCGCCTTTCTGGTGACCGCAATCCTTTGCACAACGATCCGTCCTTTGCAGCGAGAGCTGGCTATGAGATGCCGATTCTGCATGGGCTTTGTAGTTTTGGTTTTGTCGGACGGGCCCTGCTACATGCCACGTGTGGTTCGGACGTCGCAAATTTTCAAGCGATGTCAGCTCGATTCTCCAAGCCAGTGATGCCTGGACAAACGCTGACCACTTCAATGTGGGTTACGGGTGGAAATGTGCAATTCCAAACAAAAGTTGGCGAAGATGTGGTGCTTGATCGCGGAACAGCGGAAGTGAGCGCATGACCGGGAAGTTATTGCCGATACCAACGCCAGAAACTCGTACCTATTGGGAAAAGACGGCGTTAGGCGAATTATGGATGCCGAAGTGCGAGAGCGATGGTTGGATCTTTCCGCCGCGGGTGCATTGCCCCACCTGCGGATCTACCGAGTTTGATTGGAAGCAGCTCAGCGGTCGAGGGCGAATTGCTTCGTTCATCATTACTCATCGAGCTGGCGCCGGATATCAAGGTGAGGTGCCTTATTTCATCATCTTGGTCGACCTCGATGAGGGTCCGCGGTTGGTCGGAAACTTATATGGCGTCCCAGTTGAGCCATCGGCCATTCAGGTCGGCATGCCAGTTGAAGTCTTTTTCGAACTTCGCGAAGGAATTCACCTTCCGCAATGGCGCCCAATCGGATCAAGGGTAACGCTATGAGTTTCGAAGAAATAGTTATCGTGGGCGCTGCCGAATCCGAACTGATCGGCATAGTTCCCGATGTCTCAGCCACCGGTTTTGCAATTGGATCAGCACTTCGGGCCTTGGACGATGCGGGGCTTAAGCCAACTGATGTTGATGGCATTGCCGGGACATTACATGTTTCAGAGTTAGCTCTTCAGCTTGGAATTAAGCCGCGCTATGCCGATGGCACAAATGTTGGTGGCTGCTCGTACATGTTGCATGTCAGGCACGCAGTTGCGGCCCTTCGCAGTGGCATGGCTGATGTTGTTGTCGTCATGCATGGCGAGTCTGGAAGATCTCGAGTGGGATCACCACCTATGGCGATGGACATGGCCACTGCGTCTGGTCAGTTTGAACGTCCTTATGGGATCGCCGGCACGTTTTCAATGTTCACGATCCCCACAATGGCCTACCTGCATAAGTATGGGCTAGATGAGACCGCCCTTGCTCATGTGTCAGTCGCGCAATCAAAGTGGGCATCACAACAACCACGAGCACTTCGACAAAAGGTTTTGAGCGTGGAAGACGTGATGGAGTCCAAGATGATCTCTTGGCCGTTCCGTGTTCTTCAATGTTGCCCGGTAACTGATGGGGGCGGCTCCTTAGTTCTCACCACTGCAAAGCGCGCGGCAGATATGGATCTCAAATACAAGCCCGTGGTGGTTGCTGGCACGGGTGAACTGGTTGAAGGTGCGGGTTCTTCGTTTATGGAAGACCTGACGAGTTTCCGGGCATTCCGTGAATCATCAGCAGAAGCTTTTCGCACTGCCGATATGTCAGTCGGCGACATAGACCACCTGATGATTTATGACGCATATGCGCACGTGCCGCTTTATGGCCTCGAAGATTTGGGTTTCGTGGGTCGGGGAGAAGCCTCTGATTTCATTAAGAGCGGAGCTACGAGCCCAGGTGGCTCCTTGCCCATGAATACCAATGGCGGTGGATTGATGTACACCCACACTGGAATGTACGGAATGTTCGCGCTTCAAGAAGCTGTGCGCCAGCTGCGCGGCACATCGCCGGCTCAGGTGGACGGTGTAAGCACGAGTTTTGTGCAAGGAGTGGGTGGAATGTTTGCCGCAGCGGGTGCGGTAGTTCTGCGAACCCAATAAGTTTGACATAACACGACTACGAAGGGTTACACGATGGAGCATTACTCAGCACCAGATATTGAGACTTGGAAAGAGGCGGGTCTGGATTTCTACGTTAAGAATCAGGTTGCCTACATAATCTTGAATCGCCCTCACATTAAGAATGCTGTGACGCATCCCTTGCGTAATGCGATCCTGAAGGCACTCGATGAAGTCAACATCAATGCTGATATTCGCGCTGCCGTTATTCACGGCGCAGGAGGCGCCTTTTGCTCAGGTGCGGATCTCACCCAACCCGATCACATCGAAATTCCAGTGGAACAGCGTCGTGGGGCGCGCCATCACATTGCCCGTGAAGACGGCCTGATGTTCGGTTGGTATCGAATCATCGAAAAGATGTGGGCAAACACCAAACCAATAGTCACTGCTGTGGATGGCGCTGCTTACGGCTTTGGTTGCAACTTTGGTTTTGCTGGCGATTATGTCGTTGCAGGCGATACAGCCCGGTTCTGCGAAATTTTCGTTACTCGTGGGTTACCACTTGAGGCAAGCGGTGCGTATTTGCTTACTCGCAGTGTGAGCCCAGTTCGGGCGAAGGAAATTGCATTGTTTGGCGAGCCATTGCCGGCAGCAAAAGCCTTGGAGTGGGGCCTAGTCAATGTGGTGGTACCGGCCGCAGAAGTTTTGGCGAAAGCAACCGAAGTAGCTGAGAAGTTGGCTAATGGACCAACCATCATGATCGGCCAGATCAAGGCACAGATCAATGATGCTCTTGACCAGAACTTGCGTCAGACCTGGAAAGACGAGGTCACCTATCTTGGCCTGGGACCAGGTTTGGATGGCGAAGAAGCAGGGTTGGCCTTTAGAGAAAAACGCGCCCCTAAATTCACGGGACGCTAACGAAATCAGGTGATCGGGTTGCTTGGTGACTTTCTGCTGAACAACCCGATCACTTTTTCTTCAATGTACGTCAGCCGCACCAATGAACATCAATCTAGCTTGACCTGACAATCTTTCGAGAGGCATAAACATGGCTCAGCAACTCATCACAGTGAGTGCCACTGCTCAATCGACAGCGTCGCCCGAAGCAGTCTTTGCTTTGCTGGCAGCGGGTGAAACTTGGCCTCGATGGACACCGATCAAAACTTACGCGCTGCATACCCCAGGCGTGAACGGTGGTGAAAGTGTTGGCGCAATTCGCCAGTGGAATAGCGGTCTGATGATGAACCTTGAACAAATCGTTGAGCTGCAGGCTCCCACAAAGTTCGCTTATACGCTGAATCAAAGCAAGATCGTTGGAGTAAAGAGTTATCGAGCCGATGTGGATATCGTCGCAACAACCACAGGTTGCACCGTGACGTGGAGTTCAGTGTTTTATCCGAAAGTCGCGGGCACTGGTTGGTTCTGGAAGTTTGCACTTGGAAAGTTAAGTAACCAGCTCGCTACTGGTGTCGCAACCTACGCAGCAACACCAGTAGCAAACTAACTACTCAGTTTCCTATTTACTCAGCTGTAAGAAGTGCGCAGGCAGCGAATCCACCCACTGCGTTACTCACAACACCAACCTCAGGCTTCTTTGGCAGTGCCCGCTCGCCGGCTGTTCCGCGAAGTTGGCGGGTTACTTCGATGAAGAAGTTGGCGCCATGGCGTCGCCCGACATTGCAGGCTCCGCCATCAGTGTTTGTTGGAAGTGAGCCTGTAGCAGTCGTTGCTCCGGAGCGTACAAATGCGCCGCTCTCCCCTTCGCCACAGAAACCGAGCGCCTCAAACCACTGCATCGCAATAAAGCTGAAGCCGTCGTATAGACCTGCAGTGTCAACATCACTTGGCTTGAGTGACGTGCGACTCCACATCCGCTTTGATGCCATCCAAGGTGAAGAATGCGTCATGTCGCCAACGAGGCTGAAATCTGCTTCTTTGGTTGTGCCGTTTGCCCAAGAGTCAAAGAAGACCGGCTTTTGCTTCATATCCCGTGCGCGCTCTTCGGTTGTGAAAATCAATGCGCTTGATGAGTCAACTGGATAGTCGCAGTCAAAAAGGTGAAGTGGCTTTGCGATGTAGCGTGAGTTGAGGTAATCCTCCATGGTGAGTTCTTCGTGGAAGAAGGATTCTGTTGGGTTGGCAACCGCAAACTTGCGCTGGGCTATTGCAAAGGTACCGAAGTCTTCTTCGGTAGAGCCGTACATTGCCATGTGACGCTGCATGTACATGCCGGCCCAATGAGAGCCAGCGAATGAACCGTAAGGCTGGCTTAATTGCTGGTTTCCTGCAATGTGTTTGCCAACTGGCCCGCCACCACCGGCGGCACCATCCTTATGGACAGTACGGATGGTTAGTACCGTTTCTGCTGAGCCAGAGGCAATCGCAGCAATTGCGTGCATAGCTGCAACGCTGTACGCGGCTCCGTCAACGTTCCCCGAATAGAACGCAAGGTCAGGAATACCTAGCATTGCTGCAGTGTGCGTTGAAGATACGAATTGATGCGGGAAGCTGTGAACAACAACCCCATCAATATCTGTGGGTTTAATGCCTGCATCGTCCATTGCTGCAACACTTGCTTGTGCCGTGAGCTTGTCGAGGGTGTAGCCGGTTCCGCGGCTCACATCTGAATAGCCGACACCGACAATTGCTACGCGATTCTTTTTAGCCATGAGTAACTCCTGAAAGGTGAATGCCAGTAATTACTGGGCTACTGGACGGAAGACGGGAAGTACGAAACCTTCGGCAAGGGGCTGAAACGTCACTTCGACACGATCCCCGACTTTGACATCATCTGGATTTACGTCAATGACATTAGTGATCATTTTGAGACCTGGTTGGTCATCAAGCTCGACGACTGCGAGCACGAACGGCAGTCTGTCTTCAAACCAAGGATGGAAGGCTTGGGTTGGAATACAGAAGGTGTAAACCGTTCCTTTTCCAGATACGGCTGCTGATCCAAGGTCAAAACTCAAACACGCGGAGCACACCGGCTCAGGCGCATGTTGGAAGTGTCCGCAGGAGTTGCAGTGCTGAATAACCAATTGGCCTTTGCTCGCACCTTCCCAAAATGGGGCAGTCAACTCGTTGACTAACGGTAGCGGTGGTAATACCTCAGTTGTCATTTTTCCTTTTCCTATTCGCTGTCTTCTGGCCAAAGTGCGTCATCAGTGAGTCCACCGAGTCCGCGTGGGCCACCATCAATTGAAAGTGTCTGACCGGTTATCCAACTGCTCATATCGCTGACGAAAAATAGGGCCCCGTTTGCAATGTCGATAGGCCAACCAACTCGGCGAAGGGGCACTTCGGCACCCATGCTGTCAGCGTCCATTCCAAAGCGTTCCCACGAGCGAAGGGCGCCTTCTGACGCCACGCCACCAACAGCAATTGCATTTGCACGAATGCCCTTAGGCCCCCACTCGGCTGCGATCACTCGAGTGAACATTTGAAGTCCCGCTTTGCCTGCTGAGTAAGCAGCTCCACCTTTAACCCCGGAGACTCCAGCCGCTGATGACATTGAAACGATCGCGGCATGCTTTGACTTGAGCAGGTGCGGAAGTGCTGCTTGCGAGCATAAATATGCTGAGGTGAGGTTGAGTTCGATGGCATTTCGAAAGCGGTCTGGTGGCATATCTTTTGTTGCAAACATGTATGCGCCACCGGCGTTATTAATCAAAATATCGAGCTGTCCAAACTGGCTCACGGTTGTGTCGATGAGGTTTTGAACCTGGTCGTCTTCACGTACATCTGTTTGTACTGCGAGTGCGCGTCGACCAGTCGCGGCAGTAATCTCAGCAGCGGTTGTGTGGAGGCGGTCAACTTTGCGTCCAGCTAGAACAACGTCAGCTCCATGCTCGGCGAAGAGCCGAGCAATAGTTGCGCCGATGCCAGTGCCACCACCGGTGACAATTGCAACTCGCCCGGTGAGATCCATCAGGTCCATGTGTTACTCCCAAGATTCAATGTGATGCCACCGTAAGCGTTTCGATAACTCTTGTCAGGGTTTCCAAGAATCTGATTCTGAATACATAAAGGTCATTTCGGGTGATGAGATACCCTCGTTTGAAAAGATCTACACCGTATACAGAAGGATGACTTGTGCCCTACGAACTACCAGTCATCGGTCGACCCATCACCAGCGGTGTGAGCGGTCCGAGCAATCCGAGCCCAGAGCGACGCCCAAATTCAATGAGACGCACCGCCACCTTGGACTTGGATTACCCGCAGGGATTAGACGCAAATCGGCGGGTGCTCGCCAGAGCTCGGGACCTGCTGAGCAGCGAGGGCGGGGATAGAGTCTTGGCCGACGACGTGCTCGTAGCTTCTGTCGCGCCAGATCGCTCGTACCTTTCAATCTTCAGTTTTCCTGATCGGCCGGCGCTTCAAGAGATGGTTGGCCCGCGAGGCAGGAACAATTCCCGGCGAGCGATGGGTGAACTTGTACCCGAAGAAAAAGCGGCGGGCACCCCGCTATTCCTTCTCCTGGATGACCTCCCAGCAATTTCACTGATTTCAGGCCAGATTGCGATTGAGTGGTTACCTCCGGAACAGAGAACTTCACCGGTCAATGGGGATTATCGCGCCCCGGTTGGAATCTGCGCGGGTTTTCAAGAAGGGTCAAACGCCATTGGAGCTGATGGCAAGAATCTCCTTATTCACCAAGTGCAATCTGTTGGGTCACTCATTCGTGCCGATGACCCGCTGGCTTGGCACAAACTTCAAGATGAAAGCGACCAACCAGCCATGCGCAGAGCGCGGCGTATAGATGTGTGGGTGGATGAAGTCATTCACGTAGATGCATTTTTCCAAGACAGTTGCACGACCCCTTTTCATGGTCGTGTTGCTGTGCATGAGTATTGCGTCACGGCTACCGCGGATTTACAAACGGGAGCCCTACTGTCAGTTTTCGCTGACCCACGAATTTTACCTTTTGATTCCTGCCCGCAAGCAGCTGGAAATGTTGATCGAATGATTGGTATTCCAATGAATGAATTTCGCGAAGCGGTACTTGACCGCCTACCCGGCACGCTTGGCTGTACACACTTAAACGATGCACTTCGAGCCCTTGCTGAAGTGCCTGCCATGGTTGCTGCAATTCGGTAGAATGAAAACACAGCCGGTACTCGCAGAGACCGGACGATGAAAGGTTGAACATGGTTGTTGTTGTACCCCCAGGGATTCAACCCATTGGTCCTGCAATTGCGTCACCTGCGCGTCGGGCAGGGTCGGTTCGTCGGACTTCGACAATTGATGCAACCTGGGAGCGAGATTCTCGAGATGCACCTATGCATTTATTCGGTCGCAGTCGCGACCTGCTCACCCCTGCGGATGATGCATCGCCGGTAGTTTTGCGGGAAGACACGATGCGCGCAGTTGCCGGGCCAGATAGAGTTCTCACTGAGATATCCACTATGCCTGCGGTGCCGAATCTTGAAGTATTAGTTGGCCTTAAAGGCGGTCTGCGAGCGAAAATAGTTTCCACCTTCCCAGAATTAGCTCAAGAGGGACCGCCTCTGTATCTCCTACTTGATGATATTTCTGGCGCAACTTTGGTTTCAGGCTTCGCATTCACGCATTGGGACCCTGCTGGTGTCGGGATTTTCGACAAAGAAATAGATCCCGCATTAAAGTCGCGCAAGTTGAGCATGGTGAATATCTGCGCTGGCTTTCAAGAAGGTTCAAGTGCGCTCGGGGTAGATGGACCTCCCGCAAAGCATTCAATCCAGCCGGTTGCGAATCTACCGTTAGGCGAGGATCCCTTTGCTTGGCATGAATTGTTTGAGACTCAGAAAGTTTCTGCTCGGCGCGCCCGCCGTATTGATGTGAGGTGTGAAGAAGGCGAGTGGATTATCGACGCATTCTTCCAAGATTCTGGAACCTCACCTTCGGGTCAAAGAATTGCAGTGCACGAGTACACTATTGCTGCACGAGTCGATGCTATAACTGGAATAGTTACTGCTATTAAAGCGATTCCTCAGGTGCTGCCTTTTCAGGAATGCCCGATGGCAATCATTGCTGTTGGACGTTTGGTAGGACAACCGATCCGCGAATTCAGAAAATTGGTGAATGAATTACTGCCGGGTAGTGACGGATGCACTCACATGAATGACACATTGCGGTCC
>Ga0114974_10004026_pt1 | contig 11019 bp, 9 predicted proteins | sample S_130206_EF_Meta_FD_87318 | JGI IMG/M metagenome (GOLD analysis project Ga0114974, IMG submission 87318) | Freshwater microbial communities from Lake Simoncouche, Canada to study carbon cycling - S_130206_EF_MetaG | ecosystem: Environmental > Aquatic > Freshwater > Lake | place: Lake...
AGTGAAAGTTTTGCGTGAGTCATTGTATGCATGTCATTGAATGTGGGGGCAAACATAGAAATAATCGGAATTTGAAGAAACTAAGACCACTTTGATAATGCAATTTTCCGTTTTAAATCGTTTGCTGCTATTGTGCAACAGGAAACTGTAGGTGGGGGCATTGGCGGAGAGGACAGTGATGATGCGATGGAGCACCAGCAGCAGGTTATCACACTAAAAACATAGAAATAATAGGAATTTGAAGAATTTGACACCACTCTTGAGAATGCAATTTTGCGTTTTAAATCGTTTGCTGCTGTTATTTTTCACATATTGTTAACGCAAATGGGTTATTTTTGCGAATGTTGTGTATTCAACATCAATTCCTGTGTGCATCATGCAGGTGCGTCACGCTATGTCACTTTTATACAGGGCTTTAGATCAGGTGTACTATATAGCCTGTGTGTGTGGTTATAGCATGCGAGAGAGGGGCACATTGCCACTCATTACTAGGTCTTACTATATATATTATATACTATATATCCTGTGTGTGTGTGTGGTTATAGCACGCGAGAGAGGGCGCATTCGCATGCTGCTATGCCTTACTACCTAAACCCTATACTATATAGCCTATGTGAGCGTGTGTATCTGAATGATTGTGTGGCAACAGGAAGGAATGTTGAAGAGTGAGATTGGGGATGCCACGGAGGATGATGAGCAGGTGTGTGGTATAGCGTGCGAGAGGGGGGGGTCTGACTCGCATGCTGCTATGCCTTACTACCTAAACCCTATACTATATAACCTATGTGAGTGTGTGTATCTGAATGATTGTGTGGCAACAGCAAGGACCGTTGAAGAATGATGGGGATGCCACGGAGGATGATGAGCAGGTGTGTGGTATAGCGTGCGAGAGGGGGGGGTCTGACGCTTTACTATGTCTTACTATATACTTTGTGGGGCGCATTCCCACGCATTACTATGCCTTTACCTATATATCCTGTGTGTGAGCAGCAGTAGGTATAGCATGCGAGAGAGGGGCGCATTCCCACACGAGAGGGCCCACGCATTACTGTGCATTACTAATATCCTGGTGTGTGCCGGTATCTAGACGTCGGAGAAGAAGAGGAAGCGCGAGGCCGATGATGGCGATGGAGGAGTGGGTGGGGTGGGTGGGGTGGGTGGCAAGCATGTGAGCCCGTTTGGTGATAACCCGATTGTAGCTGGCCAAACGTGGACATGTCATGTGCCAGGATGCGACTCCAGTGCTGACGGTGGCCCCAAGGAATTCCCCGTGAACAAGCAGCAGAACGCGAATGTCGTCAACCATCTACGTGCGCATGGCAAAAAAATCCCTCTGAGCGAGAAGCGTCGCAAGTACACCGACAAAAATCAAGCGGAAAAAGGTGTGCTTCTTGTTGTGTGTGTGTTGTGTGTCTGTGTGTCACTAATATGTGGCGTGTGTCTTGCGAGTATGTGTGTTACTAATATGTGGCGTGTGTTACTAAGGTGGGCAAGACGAGGACGAGGGGAATGAAGAAGGCAGGCCTTGTGCGCTCAGGGCTAGAGTTAAGGATGAGGGGACACACGACACTCATCGTAAGCTAGAGAACGATATCGCAAACGGTATGATAGATTCTGCTGCCTTGTCTACGCTTATGGCCGAAAAGGCAAAGCTCGAAGGGACTGTGGCGGAGAAAGAGGAAATCATCAAGGGGCTCAAGTCAGAGTTGACAGAGTGCGCGAGTTTCAAAAAAAAAATCGTCGGTCAGGCTCGTCTGATTTTGGGTATGTGATTGTGGCTTTGTAATGTCATTGTTAGTGTATGAGTAGTGCTCATGTAACCACGCGCGTGTATTAGTACTCACACCGCCCTGAGCAGCTGCCGCAGGGGAGAAGGATTACACATCGCCCAAGGAAAAAGCTGCTGGCCGCAACGCCGCTAGGGGCACCATTGTCAAGGACAAGGACAAGGGCAAGGGCGGCAAGGGCAAGGGCGGCAAGGGCGGCAAGGGCAATGGCAAGGGCGGCAAGGGCAAGGGCAAGGGCGGCAAGGGCAAGCGCAAGTTCTGCCATGACGAGGCCAGCAAGGGCAGGGGCAGCAAGGGCAAGCGCGACAAGGGCGAGAGCAGCAGCAGCAGCAGCAGCAGCAGCAGCAGCACCACCGGTGAGGGCATCAATGCAAAAATCGATGTCAAATCCGAAAAAGACAGCAGCAGCAGCAGCACCGCTGAGTCGACGGCGGATGGCAAAGCCGGCAAAGGCAAGTCTGAGCGTGGTGCACGCGAGGCTGCTGCTAACTGCACCAACTGGTCCTGTGAATTGCTAGCGCACAAGCCACCGTCGAAAATGGCCAGGGCGTGCGGTAATATCCTTGTTTGTGCCTGTATGTAGTGTATGTGTGATTTGGAAGTGGTGCAGGCGGGGACTGCGCTCGCAGCAGGGCTGCTGGTGCTCGTACCTGATTTCCGGCCGTGAAGCAGGTGTGTGCATGCATTAGTGTGCGCTATAGGGTGAGAGTGGCTATGCCTTGGGTAACGTGTTTTGTTAGTGTGCATTGGCCTTGTGCGCCAATAGGGCGTAATGCATGCGATTTTGCATTCACAGGTCATGCGGATTGCGCGCAGCGTCCTGCTGAGACACGCCGAGATGGACTGTTAAGGCAGAGCGAGAGAGGGCGCGTCTTGCTCCGGCATGTCCTACTATATAGCTGTGTGTGTGTAGGGCATGCGAGAGAGGGCGCGTCTTCCTCCACTATGTCTTGATATATAGCCTGTGTGCGAGAAGCCAAGCATGCGTTCACACACAGGCTTGCATGTAAATCAGGGCGCTCTGTCCTCCTGCGAGCATAGACACATATTTTAAGTCAAGCTTTGGCTTGACTTCAAATCAGAGCTTAAGGCTCAGAGCATGCGCGCCTAGTAGTGAGTGAGGCGGGTTTGAGCTGTGTTTTTATTGACGCTTTCGAGTTTCTTATTAAATATCACACAACTATCATGAGCCGAACGGCACAGGGGAAGTGCTAGCTACATGAGGCCAGCAGCTGATGAGAGCGGGTGTGTGCCTACTAGCTACATGAGGCCTACTAGCTTGAGAGAGGGTGTGTGTGCCGACTAACTACATGAGGCCTACCAGCTGATACGGCCTACTAGCTGATGAGGCCTACTAGCTGATGAGAGAGGGTGTGTGCGCCTACTAGCTGATGAGGCCTACTAGCTGATGAGAGAGGGTGTGTGTGCCTACTAGGTACATGAGGCCTACCAGCTGATACGGCCTACTAGCTGATACGGCCTACTAGCTGATGAGAGAGGGTGTGTGTGCCTACTAGGTACATGAGGCCTACCAGCTGATACGGCCTACTAGCTGATACGGCCTACTAGCTGATGAGAGAGGGTGTGTGCGCCTACTAGCTGATACGGCCTACTAGCTGATGAGAGAGGGTGTGTGCGCCTACTAGCTGCATGAGACCTACTAGCTACATGAGGCCTACAAATAACACTAGGTAGTAAATCCTGGACTAGAAGATCAGGTATCCATGTGCTTCGTGAGAGCCTGCATCACACGCGGATCGAAGTGGCGCATCACGGCCTCTATTACCGTGCGCAGCTCGTGCGTGCGGAACTGGCGAAGCTGTGCCTCGGGCTGCATCTTGTACTCGGGCCCATAATCCATAGTGACGGGGGCGCCTTTGCGCACGGGCGCGCAGAAGAAGACGCACTGGTCGCCTGGTATGTGCTCAGGGCCCACCGTGCTCTGCGCGCCCCAGGGTGCGACGTCCTCGATATTGCCGAGCGTGACCGTTATCGGTGCTGGGTTCTTCTGTTTGTATGAATTCCAGCGCTTTTGGGGACACTGTGCCGTGCAGAAGAGCCCGAGCGTGAGCGTCTCGGTGTCGTTCATGAATCCGTGTGATATCAGGAATGTCATGTTCCTCCATACTTGGTCTGCCGAAAAGCGCCAATCGAGCCTGCTCCTCCAGTACCAAAAGAGCATCACGTCACGGATCAAGAGGCTCTCGAGTGTCTCTTGGAGGTACCGGTCTGAGTAGCTGTCAAATGCCATGAGGGCCTGCACCATCGGATCGTCGCAGTGGCCCTCCATCATGAACTTGCCCACGAAGAGTGACAACGGGCTGCAAGCCACGTCCTCCAGCAAAACAGAGACACTCGGGGGACAGAGCGTGTGCAGCAACAGTGGGGCCTCACTGTCATGGAAGGCAGTGAAGGCGTCATGTAGCATTTGCGACTCGGCGGGCTGCATAATGATGCGCACCTTGTGCGTCTGTGCGTGCGTGCCGATGCTGATGTCGGTTTTGGCCTCGAGATAGCGGCCGTCTTTGCCGTTTTTCTGCACCACATAATCGGCGAAGGTCGGCTGGTGCATCAGAGGATAGCCGTATTTTATGTACTGCAGCTGCGCAAGCATCTCGCGCGTTAACATGTTTTCCGCTGGCACTGACACCACATTGCCGTTCGGCAGCACGACGGCCCACTGGTCGCGGCTCTCGAGGTAGCGCCTGACTGTGGCTTTGGTGCCATTGAGGTGCGGGTGTGTTGTCAAGCGAACCAAGGTGACTTCCATCCCTGCTGCCCAGGGCGCTTGTGCGGCCGCCCCTTCCGACATTAAAAAATGCCCGAAAAAAAAAGAAGGCTTCATCTTCATCTATTAATCAAATGCTTTGTGTATTCTGGTGGACAGAGTAAGTATGCAGTGTATGTGAATGCCGTATATCCCGCTAATTAAGCGCCACATGTTTCCTACCCCCATTTCCCGCTAATTAGTAGGCACACACACACCCACACCCTCTCTTGCTAGTAGGCGCACACACACCGCCTCTTGCTAGTATGCATGCTAGTAGGCACACACACACACACCCTTTCTTGTTAGTAGGCATGCTAGTAGACACACAACCACCTTTCTTGCTAGTAGGCATGCTAGTAGGAACACACCCACCCACCCCTCTTGCTAGTAGACATGCCAGTAGGCACACACACACCCACCCCCTCTTGCTAGCAGGCCTGCTAGTAGGCGCACACACACACAGTCTCTTGCTAGTAGGCCTGCTAGTAGGCGCACACACATTGCTAGTAGGCATGCTAGTAGGCGCACACACCCACACATGCTAGTAGGCGCACACACGCATACCCACCCCCTCTCTTGCTAGTAGGCCTGCTAGTAGGCACACACACAGTCTCTTGCTAGTAGGCATGCTAGTAGACACACACACACACCGTCTCTTGCTAGTAGGCATGCTAGTAGACACACACACACAGTCTCTTGCTAGTAGGCGTGCTAGTAGGCACACACACACACACACCGTCTCTTGCTAGTAGGCCTGCTAGTAGGCACACACAGTCTCTTGCTAGTAGGCATGCTAGTAGGCACACACACACCGTCTCTTGCTAGTAGGCATGCTAGTAGACACACACACCCACCCCCTCTCTTGCAAGTAGGCATGCTAGTAGCCACATGCTAGTAGGCGCACACACACCGTCTCTTGCTAGTAGGCATGCTAGTAGACACACACACACACCGTCTCTTGCTAGTAGGCATGCTAGTAGACACACACACACACACACAGTCTCTTGCTAGTAGGCACACACACACCCACCCCCTCTCTTGCTAGTAGGCATGCTAGTAGGCGCACACACACACCGTCTCTTGCTAGTAGGCACACACACCCACCCCCTCTCTTGCTAGTAGGCATGCTAGTAGGCGCACACACACGCACACTCTCAGTACCTTAAGGTCTCACAATCCCAATATTTTAATTGTAGTTTACTCACTCAAACAAATGCCTCTGCTCACAGATGTCAACTTACACACTCAAAAAGCCTCTGCTCACAGATGTGAATTCAGAGCAGCTAAAATTAGGTCTGCATGTGCCTACTGAGAGCCTGCATCACACGTGGATCGAGGTGGCGCATCACGGCCTCTATCACCTTGCGCAGCTCGTGCTTGTGGTACTGGCGAAGCTGTTCCTCAGGCTTCGGCATGTACATCGGGCCGTAGTCCATGGTGATGGGCGCGCCTTTGTGCACGTCCTCGCAGAACAGGATGCACTGGTCGCCTGGGATCTGATGGAGGCGCACCTCGCTCTGCACGCCCCAGGGCGGGACGTCCTCGATGTTGCCGAGGATGAACGGTGTACTGACCCCCTGCTGATATGAGTTCCAGCGCTTCTGCGGGCACTGCGCCTTGGAGAACAGCCCGAAGGTGAGCATGTGGTTGTCGTGAAGCAGCGCGTGCGACAAGAGGAATGTCATGTTCTTCCATATGACGTCTGCCGAAAAGCGTCGCTGCAGTGTGATGCGCCAGAACTCAAACCAGAGCACGTCGCATAGCACGAGGCCCTGCATGGCCTGCTGGAGATAGTCATTCGTGAGGTGGTCAAACGCCATAAGGTCCTGCATCAGTGCGTTGTCGGTGTGGGCGTCGATCATAAACCTGCCGACAAACGCCGAGACCCGGCACTGAGACTCGTGTGGAAACGTGATATCAATGGGACCCGAGACGCCCATCAAGGCCGGCAAAGAATGCTCCACGAAGACTTCGAACGCGTCCGCTAGCTCGCGGATTTCGGTATAGCTCAGAATCGTGTGCACCTTGTTGTCCTTGGCGTACGTGCCCTTGCGGATGTGCCTCGAGGCCACGAGGTACCGACCGTGCTGGCCATGCCGCTCCTGCACCAGATCGGCGAAAGACGGCTGGCCCTGCATCGGGAAGCCGTATTTCCCGTACGGCGCCTGCGCGAGGATGTCACGCGTGAGCATGTTCTCCTCCGACACCGCGAACACTGAGCGATTCGGCAGCTCGACGGCCCACATGCTCCTGCTGCTCAGGTATTTCTGCAGCACGACTGTGGTGCCATTGAGGTGCGGCTTCACAGTCAGACGGACCAACGTTACGCTCATGCCCGGTGTCAGAGTCCCAACCATTGCCAGGGTCCCTTCCGTCACTCTCTGGCCATGCCGCACCATATGCACTGAAATCGAGGCCTGGCCTTCATATTGCGTCTGCTAAATATAGGCTTACTGGCTGTTTATTCCGTCTTCGAGCATCCATGTGTCGCATGTGTCGTAAAGAATAATAATGCCTTTTCCGTGGTAATTGCCCATTTGGCCTTCTACCTTCGAGCAACCTGTATCTGAATGAGATTTCCGCAATTTACCACTCGTGTTTTCTGAATTGGTTATGTCGGGCATCCGCTTGCACTTCCGCGGGGATTTCCATTCGTTTTGTACTGTCATTGAGCCGTGTAATTGGTATCTCCTGGATAGCCCCGGGACGTTTCCCAAAACGAACGTGTTTGGGCGCTTCATTATACTCTGCTTCGGTGACCAAGCTACAAACACTGTGCCATCATGCAGAATGACATGCAGGGTCGGGTTGTAAGGATGCGGGCTGCGCACGATAAGGCACAGCAAGCGATGCTCAAAGAGTACGACGAGCAATCGGCCGTGTTGAACAAGCGCATCGCCGAGCTGCTTGCGCGATCTATGCGCATGGATGCTGCGCACCTCAAGTACGAGCAAGACACGGCCAAGTCGCTCAGCGCCTTCGAAGCCAATATGCAGGGATTGCTGGCGCAAGTTCTGCAGAATAACGCCGACCGTTTGACCATCCAGAAGGCGAAAAGCGAGTCCCAGCAGAAAACGTGCATCGCTGAGTTGGATTGCATGCACAAGAAATACGTGCAAGAGATCACCGAAGCGTCTGACCAGAAGCTCGCTGAGATCACCAGAGCTTTCGATCAGAAGCTCACTGAGCAGGTCGAGCGAGCTAACCTGGCGGTTTACATGGAAGCGAAGGCGCGTGCGAAGCTCAACCGCATGAACCCGACTACGACGAAGATAGCTGATATGTGGGCCGATGGTGCGGATGTGGATGCGGATGCCGGCGGTCCTTCACTCGACAGCATCAAATCATTCATCGCCGGTGAAGACATGGCTATCGACAACATCGGCCCGTTCAACGCCGGCTTCAGCGGCGGTACTGACGAGCCTATGCCGGACGGCGGTCTTGGGTTCTTCGGCGATGAGAACACCCCGCCTATGGAAGGCAGCTTGCCGGAGTGTCCCTTCGCGATCCAGGCAGGGATGTATCCGAACAGTACGCAGACTGTGGGGGACCGTATGGGTGAAAACGAAGAAGCTTCTGCCGAGCCACCTGCTTTCAAATCCGCCAAGCACCTCGCTGATCAGCAGGCGGGTGGGCAGGCCCGCATGCAGCTTCAAGTGCCCGTGAATGCGGGCTCGATGTCCGCGCCGCGTGAGTTGCGCTATTTGTACCTCTGTCTCACTGACCCGGTTTAGGCATGTGGGATTTGACATGTGGCTGTTATTTACACAGGGCCCTTCGTCTTCGAAGTAGGCGATCGGGTTTCCGCCAAGTACGAGAAGAGCTACTACAAGTGGCCCGGCGAAATCTTCGACGTGAAAAGAAGCGAAGACGGAACTGTGCACTACACTGTCATGTTCGACGATGGCGACATAGACACCAGTGTCAAGGAGCACTTCATCAAGAAGTCGCTTACCGTTTCCGTTCCTCCTCGTCAGGTTAGCATCATGGCCCCGCTCTTCGAGCGCAAGGTGTCTCGCACCTTCCCGTGGCCCAGGAAGTAGAGCAGCTTCGCAGCACGCTCTACACACTACATTTCAGCTTCATCCACTATTGAGTCTCGGCACCCGTTTTGTATTTTACCAGAGCACTACGTCTGGACTATCACGCCTAGAGTACACTCATAGCCGCAGCCACTCTTGGAGTCTTTCACCCGTTTCTTGTATTATAATGAATGATTCGAAGAGGATACGCTACACGCCACTCTCTCTGTCGCTATAATATCCTGTTTAGTGTCCATGCTACAAACCCACATGCTGCATCTTAGAGTCAGAGGTCTATCCTACACGACAAAAAAATAAATCCACCAGTACTGTCACATAAAATACATGCACTTAATCATACAGAATGAAAACAGTCCCATTTTTATTGCTTTTCTGTTTCGTCTGTGTTCTATTACTGCATATATATCCTTTGATCCTGCACAGAAACTGCACATCTCACACCACAGTGTTGCCGCACGTATCGGTCGAGACAACACCAGCCGATTCCCTTGAAGAATTGCTACACAGCCCTCAACCCTGCGAGCAGGTGTTTCTTGACATTGGCAGTAACATTGGCAACCACGTGCGATTTCTCTTCGAGCCACAGCTGTTCCCGCGAGCGGATTACCCAAAGCACTTTGCGCGGTACTTCAGCCAGCCAGCGACCAAGCACACATGTGCTGTCGGGTTCGAAGCGAACCCCTCGCACTGGCGGAGACTCGACCAAATCTCCAGTGCATACACCAAGAAGGGATGGCCGACAAAGTTCTTGCACAAAGCAGTGTCTGACAAAGACGGATTCGTCAAGTTTTATAGACAGGGTGATGAGAATTACAATGAGTGGGGATTCAGCATACAGGACACGCATCGAAGCAAGCGCACATCAGTCCTCATTCCGACAGTCGATCTCGGCGAATGGATGCGTAGATACATCAGACCCACGCAAACGGTGCTCATGAAGATGGATATCGAAGGCTCTGAGTATGTCGTGCTCTCAAATCTTCTGCTCAAGTCGGGTAGCATCGTGTGCTCCAGCGTGAGAGTCATCACGATCGAGTACCACCCATCCGCCGCACCGACTCTGTTCAAAAGCAGCACCGCACACTTCCACGATTTTGTGACCCTTCTCATGCATCACTCAAATCAAAGCTGTAATACGGTCGTGGAAGCGAAGGATGACGAGGCCTACGTCGACAACAATTTCGCACTGCCATAGTCATCACCGTTAGACGCTAACTACAGCGACTCTCTCTCTCTTGCTATGATATCCTGTTGCTCTAGGCGGATTTTAGCATGCTCTGCAACAGCACTTCAAGTGATTTGTTCAGGCTTGCTGATTTTTCAACATGTCGTCTTGGAATAAAGTCTTCTCGCTTTTCAAGAGAACGCCGTATTGACTTGGAAGGCAGATGGGAAGAGTTTGTAGTTTAATATCAGATCGCACACACACGCCCTCATACGTAGCCACACTCACACGCTAACATGCTAAGGCACACACACATGCGTAGCCACACTCACACTATGCCAACACACATACATAGCCACTCTGGCTACTAGCACACTCTGTGGAGATTCGTTTACATCTAAGGCCCTTAGACTATACAAGAAAACATATTGGTGTGCTGTGCCATGACTTCTGCCTCATATAAAAGAAAACATATCGGGCTGCTGTGCCATGGCTTGTGCCTCAGCAATAGGCACCTCGGCGACAACCGCCGTCCCGCCCGCCGCGAAGCCTAACATGCGCATCATGCCCGGGGCCGGGGTCGTCTGCAGCTCCGCCTTGATGGTCCTGCACATACGAAGGTTGTATGTCCATTTCTCACACGTGATTCTGAGTTTGTAGATGTCCATGTTGTTCTGTGTCCACAGGGCATGCAGGTGATGGTATGTTGTCTTGTTCACAAAGACGAGCGGATACATAGCGCGCATGCACGCAGACTGGTCAGAGATCACGTCCTTGACGGTGACCGGGTCGGCTTCGAATATCATGAGATCGTAGGTATCGTGAATGGCGCGAGCGCAGCCCTGCAGGATATGATTCTGCACGTAGACTATCACCTGCACATTCGGTGCCCTCAGTGCGTGGGTGAAATCATCAGCTAGTAGGCCTTATCCGCTAGTAGGCCTTAGCCGCTAGTAGGCCTTATCCGCTAGTAGGCCTTATCCGCTAGTAGGCCTTAGCCGCTGGAGGCGCTCATATCTGCCAACTCCGTTTTTGCGAATTCTAATGTATATACAGACTCGCAAATTCGGAGGCGCTCATATCTGCCAACTCCGTTTTTGCGAATTCTAATGTATATACAGACTCGCAAATTCGGAGGCGCTCATATCTGCCAACTCCGTTTTTGTAGCCGCTAGTAGGCCTTATCCGCTAGTAGGCCTTAGCCGCTAGTAGGCCTTAGCCGCTAGTAGGCCTTAGCCGCTAGTAGGCCTTATC
>Ga0114974_10004027_pt1 | contig 11019 bp, 11 predicted proteins | sample S_130206_EF_Meta_FD_87318 | JGI IMG/M metagenome (GOLD analysis project Ga0114974, IMG submission 87318) | Freshwater microbial communities from Lake Simoncouche, Canada to study carbon cycling - S_130206_EF_MetaG | ecosystem: Environmental > Aquatic > Freshwater > Lake | place: Lake...
CGCCGGGCTGCTCCGGGTCGCCGCGGTGGAGCATGCGCGCGGGCTCTGGCGCAGAGAATCGCCCGGCGAAGACGGTGAGCCCCCGGTCGAGCGCGGCGATCCGCGCCGTGAGCCTCCCCTTTTCGGCGTCGATCGCGGCGAGCGCCAAGCGATCCTCTTCCGTGAGCCCGTCGGCGGAGGCAGAGCCGGCGGCGGGGGCCGGGGCGGCGGCTCCAATGGCCTGCCGGTCGGAGGCATCGGCCACCTGCTCGAGGGGCGCGTCGGCGCCGTCGGCCAGTTCGATCCGGTATTGGATGGCCGTTCGATCGGCGTAGACGCCCTTCCGGTCGCGGGCCCAGACGATCCGGTCGACGGTCGCCGGAGCCGCGAATCCGATCTCCACCCAGCCGCCGCCGGTCGTGTTCGACATCCAGCTCCGCTCGTTCCCCTCGAGGCCGTCGTGGACGAAGGGGAGCTCGTGGCGACCGGGGGCGACGTTATCCCCTGAGGAAATGACGGTGGCACCGGCGGAGGCGAGTGCGACATTGTGGCCGTCGGCGTCGAAGACCTCGAGCTCGTCGATGCAGGGCTCGAGGCTGTTGGTGGCGAGGATCGTGAACCGGACGCGCGTGGCTCGGCGGGGAACGATCCGATCGACGTTGAGCCGGGGCGACACGGCCTGACGCGGCGATCCGTTGCCTACGAGGGGCGCGCGCGCCGTCCGTGCTGCGTCGAGCGCGGAAAGCGCCGAGCGGTGGGTGGCGATCTCGGCGCGGCGGGTGTCGGCCTCGGCGGAACGAAGCTCGCGGTCTTCGTAGGTGACGCCGGTGAACACCGCCTGGAGGGCGTGGTAATCACGGAGCGAGAGCGGATCGAACTTGTGGTCGTGGCAGCGGGCGCAGCCGATCGAGAGGCCGAGAAAACTCTCGCCGGTGTTGATGAGGATGTCGTTGAGGGCATCCTGGCGGGCGAGCCGCTTCGAGGCGTCGTCGGCGCCGATCTGACCGGGAAGGAGGACGGCGGCGGTGACGAGGAACCCGGTGGCGGCATCGTCCCGGTCGGCGTCACCGGCGAGTTGGCGGCGGACGAACGTGTTGTAGGGCATGTCGGCGTTGAAGGCCGCCACGACCCAGTCGCGATAGGGCCAGGCGTTGGCCCGCTCAGTGTTGACCTCATAGCCGTGGGTGTCGGCGTAGCGGACGACATCGAGCCAGTGCTGGGCCATCCGCTCGCCGTGCCGCGGCGAGGCGAGGAGCCGATCGACGACGCGCTCGTGGCCGCCGGGCGCGTCGTCAGCCAAGAAGGCGTCGATCTCCTCTGGCGTCGGCGGGAGGCCCGTCAGATCGAGCGTCACGCGCCTGAGCCACTGGCCCCGGTCAGCTTCGGGCGCCGGGAAAAGCCCCTCGGCCTCGAGCCGGCCAAGGATGAAGCGGTCGATGTCGTGGCGCGGCCAACTCTCGTCGCTCACGGCCGGGGGGGCGGGGCGGACGACGCCTTGAAAGGCCCAGTGATCGCGCCTGTCGACGAGGCTTGCCCGGTCGATCCCTTCGGGCCACAGGGCCCCGGCATCGATCCACGCAGCGAGAGTCGTGACTTCGTTTTGCGAGAGCGGCGGCACATTCGCATCGGCCGGCGGCATCTGCATCTCCGGCTCATCGCCCCGCGCGAAGCGCACAAGCGGGCTCTCCGCCGCCTTCCCCGCCACGATCGCCGCGCCATGGCCGTCGCCGCCGCGGAAGGCCTCGGCGCGGATGTCGAGCCGCAGCCCGCTCTTCGCCGCCTCGCCTGAGTGGCATCCGAGGCACGACCGCTCGAGGAGGGGGCGGATGTCGCGGACGAAGTCGGGGGTGTCGGCGCCAACGGCCAGGCCCGACGCCGTGAGAAAGATCACGGCGGCCGCCGCGATGGCGCTGACACGGCGGCGTGGAGGAGGGGATGGCACGGGGGGAAATCCCTGTTCGCTTGGAGAGGTCAGCGGCGCCGGGCGGGGCGGCAGCCGAGCCGGTCGAGGATCGCCTCGGTGGCATCGTGGGCCTCGGCGACCCACTCGACGATTTTTTCAGGCTGAGGGGAGAACTCGAGCTCGATGCTCACCGTGCCGTCGTAGCCGGTGTCGCGGATCGCCGCTAAAAAATCGGCAATCGGCGTCACGCCGCGGCCGGGAGGAAGATCACCATGAACCTTCCCGTCGCAGTCACTGACATGGACATGCTCGATCCGGCCGGCGAGCCTTGCCACCTCGACCGGCTTGGTGTGGACGAGATCGAGGTGGGAGATGTCGCAGTTGGCCATCACCGTTTCCGGCAGGCCGACGTCGTCGAGAAAGCGGAGCATCGTGTCGATCGAGTTGACGAGCGACAGCTTGAAGGGTTCGAGCTCGATGGCGATCCGAACGCCCCGGTCGGCGGCGTAGGCCCCGAGCTGTCGGACGGCGTCGACGCCGAGCTTCCACTGCTCGGCCGGCGGGATCACCTCCTGCTGCCAGACATATTCCCCGAGGACGAGGAGGAGATTGCGGCAGCCGTATTCGGCGGCGAGATCGAGGTGGGCCCGGCAGCGGTCGAGGTGGAAGCGACGCACCGGGGGGCTGAAGTCGATGAGGCCGAGGGCGACGCAGCACAGGCTCACGATCGGCAGATCGAGTTCGCGGCAGGTGTCGGCGATCAGCCGGCGCTCGGCCGCGGTCATGTCGAGCGGGTCGGCGAGGAGATCGACCGAATCGAAGCCGAGCTGCTTCGTCTGCTCGAGACCGAAGCGTGTCCCTTTGCCGGCCTGAGCAAAGGCCGAGTTGATCAGTCCGAGACGCAAGGGAGAACTCCCGCTGGGAAAGGGAATGGCGATCGCAGCCCCGCCGGGCCCCAACGAGTCGTGGAAAAAGCCCGCTGGTACCAGTTTTCGACCCCTTGATAGAGTATCACGCGGCGGGGGGCTGATTGGAGGTCGATCGGACGCTCGAGCGTCTTGGTCGGCGTCTCCCCGCGAAACCGTTCCACCTAACCGTTCCACCTCCCATTCCAGGTCCACGAGGCTCGCCATGCGTTCCCCCCGTCGTGCCCCCCTCTCCCGCCGTTCACTTCTCAAAGGCGGCCTCTCTGCCGGCATCGCCGTGGGGATGTCGGCCGCGTCGTGGTCGCGGGCCTACGGGGCCAATGAAAAAGTCCGCATCGCCTCGATCGGCTGCGGCGGCAAGGGCTGGAGCGACCTGCTCGATACCGCCGCGTCGGAATGGGCCCAGGTGACGGCGCTGTGCGACATCGACGACTCGATGCCCCACCTGGGGCAGGCGGCAGAAAAGTTTCCCGAGGCGGAGCGGATGACCGATTGGCGGCGGCTCCTCGACAAGCCGCAGCTTTTCGACGCCGTGATCGTTTCTACCCCCGATCACATGCATTCAAGCCCCAGCCTGGCGGCGATGCATCTCGGTAAGCATGTCCAGTGCCAAAAGCCATTGACGCACACCGTCTTCGAGGCCCGGCAGATGCGCGAGGCGGCCGAGCGCTTCAAGGTCGTGACGCAGATGGGGAATCAGATTCAGTCGCATCCCGCCTACCGGACGGCCGTGAAGCTCGTCCATGACGGCGCGATCGGGAAGGTGAAGGAAGTTCACGCGTGGCAGCCGGGAGCGATGGGGTGGCGGAAGGTTGACGATCGCCCCGAGGGCACGGCCGACGTCCCCCCAACCGTCCACTGGGACGAGTGGCTCGGCGTTGCTCCCTCGCGCCCCTATCTCCCCGAGATCTACCATCCCTTCAATTGGCGCGCCTGGCAGGACTTCTCCAACGGCCAGCTTGGCGACTTCGGCTGCCACATCCTCGATCCGGTCTTCATGGCCCTCGAGCTCACCGCGCCGCGGACGGTGCAGGCTTCGACCCCGGGAGTCAACCGTGAGGTGTGGGCGCTCAAGTCATTGGTCAGCTGGGAGTTTCCCGGCACGAAGCGGACGGCAGGCCCGACGGTGAAGGTCCACTGGTATGACGGCGAGGGGCATGTGCCGACGCACGAGCGCCTCTCGCTCGCTGCCGATGTCGTCCTCCCTGGCAGTGGCTCGGCGATCATCGGCACCGAGGGAACGCTCCTCGTGCCCCATGTCGAGATGCCGCGGCTGGCCCCGACGGAAAAGTTTGCGAGCTTCGAGATTCCAGTCCAGGAAGCCCGCAATCACTACACCTCCTGGATCGACGCCATCCGCGGCACCGACCACACCACGAGCCACTTTGGCTATTCGGCGCCGCTCACCGAGACGGTGCTGCTGGGAACGATCGCCATCCGCCATCCCGACACGCTCCTGACGTGGAACGCCCCCGGCTTCGTTCTCTCCGGCGTGCCGCACGCGGCGGAGTTGCTCACGAAGCCCTACCGCGGCGGCTGGATGCCGGCGTGGGTGTGAGGAGAGGCGGGGCCGGCCTGGCGGGATAAAAATGTGGTCGGTGCCTGTCTGCTTCCGGCAATGGCACGCGTGGAAGACTGGAGAGAAGGAAAAGCGATGACGAAGCGAGCGCATGACGAAGTCGGGTTCACCGTCGGCTCGGGGAACGTCTTTCGGGACCTCGGGCTCGAGTCGCCGGACGAGGAGATGTCAAAAGCCAGACTGGCGAGGCAGATCTACGACCGGTCCGTGGCCCTCGGGCTCAATGGGACGCAGCTCGCGGCCCGGCTCCTCATCCCGCAGCCGAAAGCCTCCCGGCTCCTCCGTGGGTTTGCTGACGGATTCTCCACCGAGAAGCTCCTCGTGTTTCTCACGAGGCTCGGGCAGGATGTGCGGATCGTGGTGTCGGCGGCACGTGGTCGAGCCGAACTGGGAAAGATGACGCTCACGATGCCCGCGCCCGGAGCGAGACGCACAGCCCGATCGCGTCCACGGGCCGTTGCGGGCGGTCGTCGCACCCGAGCGCCTTGAATCGGCTCTCGTCGCGAAGGTCGCGATGGAGGGAGCGGAGCGTCCCGACACGCTCCTCACCTGGAACGCCCCCGGCTTCGTTCTCTCCGGCGTGCCGCACGCGGCCGAGCTGCTCGAGGAAGCCCTACCGCGGCGGCTGGATGCCGGCTTGGGTGTGAGGTGAGCGCGGCCGGCACCTTTTCTGGCTCCCGACCATGTGGCGAGCGAAGGCGTCGTGCTGCCACGTGGCGGCTGAGACGACGGCACCGTTACTTGCCGACGACAGCGGCGATCTTGCCCACCAAGGCCGGATGAAACCGCACGCCCGCCTTTCGCATCGCGTCGGTGGCGGTGGTGAATGACGCGATCAACCCCGTCGCCTTGGCCTTGGCCAAGATGCCAAGAGTCCCTGTGATCTGCAGACCGAGATAACCGACGCTGGCCAGTGCGATCAGCGGCCCCGTGTTCGTGACGACGATCACAGCAGCGACGTTTCCCGGGCGAAGTCCTCCGGCGTGTCCGTAAGGAAGGTCGCGCCGGCCTCGGCAGCGCGAAGAAGAAAGGTCGTTCGCGGGACGTTCAGCCACTTCGCGGCGGTACCGGATGACATCCGGCCATCCTTGAATAAGGCGATCGCTGTCTCGAGCTTCATCAGTTCACCAAACTCCGACGGCTCCAGATGAAGTCCGAGAAGGACTTCCGGGGGGCAGTCGATTTCGACAGTCGTTTTCATGACATCAGTATAGGGCGACTGAAGAGAGCCAGCCACCTATTCTGGCCCTTGTCGCGAAGGTCGCGATGGGAGCGGGGGAGACCGCGGCTACGTCGCGAAGCAGACCAGCCGGTGGAAGCCGTCGGAGTCGGCGAATCGCTCCTCGCCAGGGATCGTAAAGCCGGCGTCACGAGCAAGCGAGGCGACCGCTGCCACGGTCTCGGGGAAGTCATGCTCCCGCACATGGCGGCAGGTGTTTTCGAGGGTCTCGCCCACGAGTCCCCATCGCGTGGCGATCAGCTCTGTGTAGGCGGTGACAAACTCGTCTCGGGTCTCTGCCGTTCGGCGGAAGAGGTCGTAGAACACGAGCGACCCGCCCGGCGATAGCGCTTCCCGGCAGCGCGTGAAGAACCGACGCTTCTCGTCGAAAGAAAGATGGTGGACGACGTAGCCGGCAAGAATGACGTCGGATCGGGGGCCGTCGGGCACCGCGGCAGTGGTCAGATAGTCGAGCAGATCGGTTTCGAAAAGCGCGACATCGAAGGGCGCGACGGCAAGCTGCCGGCGGGCGGCCTGTAAGGCTGCAGCCGAGGCGTCGACGCCGATGTATCGGGCAAGCGCGGTTCCAGTGAAGGTGTGCGGGATGGACGTCGCGTCGCCGCAGCCGAGGTCGAGGAGGGAAAAACGTCGGGGATGGTGGGCCTCCACGAAGGCATGAATCCCCGCGTAGATCTCCCTGTGCCGCATGAAGTCTCGGTCGATGATCGACTTGTAGACCTGCCACTGCGCGAAGATCACGGTGGCTCCCGCGACATCCTGGCCGCCGGAGCGCCTGTCGGGGCCGGTGGGGGAAGGTGTGGCTGTCATGGCGGAGCCCTAAAACACGGCCTGGAGCAGCTGGAAAAAAGACACGGCGATCTCTGCCATGGCGCCTGTTTGTTCGGTCATGGCCGACCGCTTCTCGTGAACGATCGCCGCGGCGACATCGGCCGGGTTGTCACGGATCGCTTGGGAGAACTCCGGGCACTCAACCCCGATCCAGTCGGCCAGCTCGGCTTGGCTCATCGCCTTGACGAGTTGGAGGTCTTCGTAACGGTAGGGAGTCTGACGGCCCAGTTTCGCCAGATGCCTGACGAAGGTGGCGCCGTAGGTCGGCTCTCGATCCATGGAACGGGCTCCCTCGTCAGGCCCTGGTCTCGGCGACGATCTCGGTGATGCGGGTTTTTTGAGTCGCATTAAGCAGCTCGAACCACGCGGCTGACGCATCGCCGCAGATTCCGAGTGCCGCGAGTGCCGCCTTCACGCCGACGATCACACGCCCCGGCTCTGTGCTCACATCATAGAGCCTGCCGAGGGAGAGCACCTTCTGCTGGAGGCCGGCGGCCCGGGCCTCGTCGCCGCGCTCGAGGGCAGCTTGAAGGTCAACGAACAGACGGGGGCGGACGTTGGCCCCGCCGCAGACGCCGCCGTGGCCACCGAGGGCATGAGCTTGCGGAAGCATCTGCTCCGGGCCGATCAAGAGCGACCAATCGGGACGGACCTCGCGGACGATTTTGGAGTAGCCGGTAAACGTCTCCAGATCGCCGCCAGAATCCTTGAGGCCGACGATCTCCTGCAGGTCGGCGAGGCGGCAGACCAGCTCCGGCTCGAGCACCACCTTCACCATCTCCGGCATGTTGTAGAGAACCAGCGGCAGCGGGAGGCCCGCCACGAGCGTTCGGCACCAGCGCTCGAGTGGATCCTGGCCTGCCGGGAAGTAGTAAGGAGGGGCGGCGACAACGGCTGCCGCGCCGCTGTCGGCGGCAAACCGGGCAAGCGCGAGGCTATCGGCAAGGACGGTATCGCTGATCCCGACGAGCACCGGCACGCGGCCGGCGACTTGCTTGACTGTGCGCTCGACGACGGCGCGGCGGACCGCCGGGGGGAGCGCCGGGCCTTCGCCGGTGGTGCCGAGGACAAAAAGGCCGTGGACGCCGCCGGCGAGGACATGCTCGATAAGCCGCTCGAGGCCGGCGACATCGAGCGTGTCGCGATCAACGAGCGGCGTCGCCAGCGGAGGGATGATGCCGTGGAAGCGCGAGGGAGAGGTACTCATGGTGGGCGTCGTGAGGGGAAGGGGGAAAGGCGGAGGTGAGCGGTCAGTCGCTGCTGGCAGGGGAAGGGCGGCGGGCGAGCAGGTAGGCTGCGAACAGGATCCCGGCACAGACGAGATAGACGACGCCGCCGGCGGCGATCGACCTGCTCATCGCCTCGACCTCGGCCGCCTTGCCGGCCGCGTGCGTCGCCCAGCCGACGAACACCGGCCCGAGCGCCCCGCCTCCCCAGCCGACGGTGTTCATGATCCCAGCGAGGCTGGCCCGGGCCTGCGGCTCCACAGAATCGAAGAGCGAGGCGAAGATCCCAGAGTCGTAGCAGCCTTTGCAGAGGCCGAAGGCGGTCATGGCGGCGATCAGGACCGGCGTCGTCGAGCAGAGGCCGACGGTGGCGACGAAGCCGGCGCCGACGAGAAGGCCGGCAGCCTGGACGAGAATCCGCCCGCCTGGGAAGCGACGCGCGAGGCGGTCGGCGAGGATCCCCGCCAGCGGGGCGGACACGGCGCTTGCGAGATGGATGAAGAGCGTGCCGTTGAGGCCGGCGGCGCCGAGCTTGTAGCCGAACTTCTCGTGGAGGAAGGTGGGCGTCCAGGTGAGGAAGATCGTGGCGACGAAGTTCGCCCCGAGGAAGGCGAGCATGAGGAGAGGGACGGCCGGACGACTGAAGAGGATCGCCACGGTGTCGGCGACGCCGAGAGGCGCTGCAGCAGACGCGGCCGCAACGTGGTGGCCGCCGATCGACGCATCCCCGCCCGCTTCGGCGCGATCGGCCGCGCCCCGTTCGGGCTCGCGCAAAAACGTATAGAGGATCGCAGCGACGACGATGCCGACGATCCCGAACGCGAAAAATCCGGTCCGCCAGCCGTACCGCTCCCCCATCACCGCGCCGAGCCAGCTCCCCAGGATCGTGCCGGCATAGACGCTCGATTGATGGAGGGCGAAGGCGCGGCTGCGGGTTTTGGGGCCGTGGTAGTCGGCCGTCAGCGACATCGACGCCGGGAAATAAAACGTCTCGCCAAAGCCTTCGAGGGCGCGGACGGTGACGAACTGCCAGAGCTTCGAGCACCAGGCGGTGGAGACGGTGACGAAGCTCCAGAAGATGCAGCCGCCGAGGATCAGATGGACGCGCTTGACGCGGTCGGCGATGAATCCAGCGAACGGGGCCCCGGCGGCATAAACCCACATGAACGCCGAGCCGATGAGGCCGAGCTGGAGCTTGTCGAAGCCGAACTCCTCTTCGAGGAGGGGGAAGACGGCATAGATCGCCTGCCGGTCGGCGTAGTTGAAGAAGCACACCAGCCACAGCATCGCCACCACCTGCCAGCGGTAGCTCGACCGGTCGCGTGGCCCGGTGCGAACGGTCTCCATGGAAGGCTCCATCCGCAATCTCCCCCGACAACGTGCCAAGGCCCCTAGTGTGTGAGGAAGTATGCCACAGCCACCGGAGGGTAAAAGGGAGTGGCGACCGTTCCAATCCCGCAAGCCGAGCCCCCTCCCCGGTGGCCCCCGCGCGCGGGTACGATCGAGTCGTCGCGGCCGAACGGGGGCGTTTCCAACGCGAGCGATGGCGATCGACCGACACCGAGGGGAGCTGGCAAGCATGCTGACATCGATCCACGGGCGATGGGCGATGAGCACCGCGGTGGCGGCGTGGGGGCTGGCGATCGTGATCGGGCACGCCGTGGTCGGGCAGGCCGCGCTCGGCACCGAGCCGCTCTCCACCGACCCGCTCCCCACAGACCCGCTCCCCACAGACCCGGGCCTCGGGGCTCCGGCGGTGCAGCTGCGCGAGTTTGTCATCCCGCGCGGCTGGCCGACCCCCTCCTGCCATGCCAGCACGATCGTCGAGACGGCGCCCGGTGAGCTGGTCGCTGCGTGGTTCGGCGGCACCGACGAGGGAGAGAAGGATGTTGCGATCTGGGTCGCGCGGCACGATTCAGCCGGGTGGAGCGAGCCGCGGATCGCGATCGAAGGGACGCAGGCCGACGGCAGCCGGCATCCCTGCTGGAATCCCGTCTTGTTTGTCGGCTCGGCGCGGGCGAGCCAGGGCAACCCCGCCGCGCCCCTCTTTCTGTATGCGAAGGTCGGGCCCTCTCCGAGCACCTGGTGGGGCGTGGCCCGCGAGAGCACCGATGGCGGCCGCACCTGGGGGGATCTGCGGCGCCTCGACGGCGATGCGGTGGGGCCTGTGAAGAACAAGCCGCTGGTACGCCGCGACGGCACGGTGATCGCCGGGGCGAGCAGTGAGGACGAAGGCTGGCGCGTCCACTTCGAGCGATCGACCGATGGCGGCCGGACGTTTGCCCGCGGGCCGGCGGTGCATGCCGCCCCCGACACGAAGGGAAGCGGAGGGGCTGCGGGCCTTGTCAGCGCGATCCAGCCATCACTCCTCGAGCTTGGCGGCGAAAAACTTCTCGCCGTGGGGCGAACGAAGGAGGGGCGGATTTTTGAGATCGAGAGCACGGACGCCGGGAAGACCTGGGGAGTGCTACGCCTCGGCACGCTTCCCAATCCCAACGCCGGCACCGATGCGGTGACGCTCGCCGACGGCCGCCACCTCCTCGTCTACAACCACACCGACAAGGGGCGCTCGCCGCTCAACGTCGCCATCAGCCGCGATGGCCGCGCCTGGCAGCCGGCGGTGGCGCTCGAGACGAAGCCGGGAGAGTTTTCCTATCCAGCGGTGATCCAGTCGGCCGACGGCCTCGTCCACATCACCTACACCTGGAACCGCGAGGCGATCGCGCGCGTCGTCCTCGATCCGGCGAAGCTGCCATGAGAGCCATCGTCCACCTTCTCATCGTGGCATCGCTTTTCGCGCTGACGAGCTCCAGCCGCGCCAACGACCCATCTCCATTCTCCGTGACGCGGCTCGACGGCAGGCTCGTGATCCGACGGGACGATTCACCGGTGGCTGAGTTCCTCTTCGACGATCCGACCGTCCGGCGCCCCTGCTTCGCCAATGTCCACGCGCCCCACGGCACGGCGGTGACCCGGGCCCATCCGCCGCGGGAGGGAATCGACGCCACCGATCACGCCGCCATGCACCCGGGGATTTGGCTCGCGTTTGGCGACATCTCTGGGGAGGACTTCTGGCGCACGAAGGCGACGATCGAGCACGTGTCGTTTCGTGCCGAGCCGCAGCCGGGGCCGGACGGCGTCCGCTTCGCCGTGGAATCGCGGCTCGTCGCGTCGGATGGCAGAGTCATGGGAAGAATCGAGAGCCAACTAGCGATCGTCGATCGTGGCTCGGGGCGCCTGTTTGCCTGGGAGGCGACGATCCACGCCGGTGACCGGCCGCTCCTCTTCGGCGACCAGGAGGAGATGGGCTTCGGCGTCCGCCTGGCGACCCCGCTTAC
>Ga0114974_10004028_pt1 | contig 11018 bp, 14 predicted proteins | sample S_130206_EF_Meta_FD_87318 | JGI IMG/M metagenome (GOLD analysis project Ga0114974, IMG submission 87318) | Freshwater microbial communities from Lake Simoncouche, Canada to study carbon cycling - S_130206_EF_MetaG | ecosystem: Environmental > Aquatic > Freshwater > Lake | place: Lake...
CTAACTGAGTTCGATTCTCAGAGCGTGGACCATATGGGGGTATAATTCAAAGGCTAGAATAGCCGGCTTTTAACCGGTCTATCAGGGTTCGAGTCCCTGTGCCCCTACCATATGCAAACACATTATCCTTCGGTTCCTTAACACAAGAGTTAGGGCAAGGCAACAAATAGTGTGTTTACTTATGGTAACGAGATTAAATAGCAGTATGAATAATTACTACAAGCCTTTTAATTTTCCAGACTACGAGTCTGTTAGGAAAGTATTAGAGGAAAAGTACAGGAATACATTTAATCCGTCCGAGCTTGGTACTAAACTTATAGACTGGACTCCTAAAAATTTCATAGGATTGTATGAGTATGTAGAGGACAAGTTTAAACTGACAAACACAGCAGTACAGCGAGCAAGATTCTTTTATACACCCGGTAACAGTAAATTAGACGCCCATATCGACGGACACACACATTTTAGATTTGGAAAGCCAACCAACTTGTACTGGGCATTGAATTTTCCAATAATTGTTCCGGAAGATAACCATGCTCATCAGTGGTATGAGTATTCCGGTGAATATAAACAAGAATGGAATGAAAAATATAGTGCAGGGATTACCCCTGCAGATCTATCGTTATTAGTGCCGAAAGAAAGTTTAATATTAGATAAACCATATTTTGTGAATGTTGGACAGCTACATAGCGTAACTAATTCTTCTAGCAATCCAAGATTGATTCTTAGTTTGCGATTTGAATCGAGAACGGTTTTCCAATTTATGGAATCGTTAAAATAACAGTAACGTAGCATAATGGTCGTGCACCTCCTTCATACGGAGCAAGGTGTGAGTTCGAATCTCACCGTTACTACCAAATTAAAACATAAGTAATTTTATGTTTAATAAAGATGCTTTTAGCAACGGTCAGATAGATAGTAAGCTATGGTTATGTCGCGAGCTTGAAAATCTAGGCTGGACTAGTAACCTAACACATATATATGGTGGATGGTATGGTATACTGGCTTTTTTGTTATTGAGTAGAGAGAAGTTTAAAGTTGGTCGTATTGAAAGTTTTGATGTTGATCCAACTTGCAAAGAATATGCAGATGCAATTAATGAAAACTGGGTTGTTAATAACGGAACATTTTCTTCTTATACACTAGACTGTAATCAAGAAGTTCCTAATATTGCTGACCTTATAATTAATACCAGCACTGAACATTTTGAAGGTATGGATTGGTTTAATGAAATACCAAGAGGTACACGGATAATTTTACAAGGTAATAATATGCCGCACGATGACCATTTTATTTGCTCGAATAACTTGCAAGAATTTGTTGATCGTTATAAACTACAGACTATTATATATCAAGGTAGTTTAGATTTTAATTACCCTAGTTGGAATTTTTCCAGATATATGGTAATAGGTATTAAATAAAGATATTAGTAAGAAACTCAAAGTACTATAATGTTCCGTAAGGGAAATGCATCTGCCGGAAGCGGGTGCATGGAGGGGTTATAAACCCCGGCATTTGCCAATGACGAGGTGATAGTGTTTACGGCATGAATTCACAGTTGGCAGAAGTACTCCATGTTAGGCAGGACAAAATAGAGCAGGCACTGTAAAGCCTGGGCGGCCTCAGACTCATAAGTCAAACCAGATCTCTTAGAGTTTCTTACTAATATCTTCTATGCGGGTGTAGCTCAGCTGGTAGAGCGCCACGTTGCCAACGTGATTGTCGTCGGTTCGACCCCGATCACCCGCTCCAGCGTACTCCTTATATGACAGTTGAACACAGTCATATAAGGGAAGGACAGTGTTCAACCTGTCCGAGAGTTTTAGGATACTAACAGCAAATTAAAATTCGCCTTCTAAGCGAGTGGTCGTTGGTTCGAGTCCAACATTTGATCAAGCCTAAAAAGCAGTCAAATTAGCTCAGTTGGTAGAGCACTTAAAAAATGTATCCTGTTTTTATTGTTGGGGCATTGTGTAATGGTAGCACAACAGACTTTGACTCTGTTAGTTTAGGTTCGATCCCTAATGCCCCTGCCAAGTTTCTATGGTGTCTTTAGTGTAGTGGCCTGCACCCTGCTCTGTGAAAGCGGTAGTACCGGATCGATACCGGTAAGGCACCCCAATTTTTAAGGAGAGTATCATGCCGTGGATTGAAAATGTAGCAGCCAGTGATATCCCAATTGGATTTCATCACGATGCTGGCCCTAACAGTATGCTGATCAGCATTGTTGATCCGGCAAGTTGGCGACCTGAAGCCAAGCATGAATTCAAAGAGCGTCACAACTTTGAGTTCTTGGATGTAGAAGAAAAGGACGAAGTTTTAGAAGAAGCTATGAAGTGTAGTCATGAGCAGGCCGCAGAGCTTGTTCGATTGTTACAACACGCATTAGACTGTCGTATGAATGTGGTAGTTCACTGCTACGCTGGTATTTGCAGATCGGGTGCGGTTTGTGAGGTTGGAGTCATGATGGGCTTCAATGATACTGAGCGTTTTCGTAGTCCAAATCTCTTGGTTAAGCATCGCATGATGAAGCATTTGGGTTGGACTTACGATGCGGATGAAAAGCCAAATATTGATGATTGGCGCACTTTTAGGCCGGTTGATTGACAGTGTTGCCTGTTTAATGTATAATACTTGTATACTAACAAGCAAGGATATACTATGGCCGGCAAAGCAAAATCAATCTACTTGACCATTAATCCAAAAGGTAGTTTTACTTCGGTTTTCAAAAAAATGTTCTTTGAAGCTAAATCTTACAATGAATATGTTAAAACAGACGAGTTCAAAGCCAAGTGGCCTATTACTGAATATGATATTGTGAAAGAAACATACTAATGAAGATTAAATTTGATAAAGAAACTATGCCTGACGAACTGTACAATGCACTACTACAGCATTTTGTAAATGAAGCAGTTGGGCTAGGGGTAGAAGTTAATAAGTTTACCCAATTTAATAATTGGATTATTGAATGTACTATAGACGCTAAAGAAGCAGTTCACTAAGGAATTATTATGAATGACATTATAACACAAGGTCGTGTCATCCGAGATGGCCGAGTAGCGGTACTTTACAGTCCGGGATTTGGCGCTGGTTGGAGCACATGGGCACATAGTGGCGAAGGTAAAGATTTAGTATTTGATCCAGTCATAGTTGGATATGTGGAACGCGGTGCTAAGGCTGAATTAGCGACCTACATGGAAATGCGTTATCCAAATGTCTACACTGGCGGTATGGACGATCTAGTAATTGAATGGGTTCCTGTTGGAACACTATTCAAGGTTAATGAGTATGACGGTAGCGAATCAATCGAGCTAAAAGAAGCCGATCAATGGATGGTAGCATAACATAAAGAAAGGAGGGCAAGATGCCTAGTGTATTTTTAGTAAGCGACACACACTTTGGACACACAGGTGTCTGCCGCTTCACACGTAACGACGGTTTTACAAAATTAAGGCCATGGACCGATCCAGATGAAATGGACGAGGCAATGGTCAAAGCCTGGAACGAACGGGTAAAGCCCACTGACAAGGTCTATCACTTAGGTGACGTTGTAATTAATCGTAAGGCTTTAGGTATTTTACGTAGGTTAAACGGAGACAAAGTTTTAATTCGTGGTAACCACGATATCTTTAAAGACGAGGACTATCGTGCTCACTTTAGAGAACTTAGGGCTTATCACGTTATGAACGGTATGATATTAAGTCATATTCCGTTACACAGTGACAGCTTAGGTCGGTTTGGTGTTAACATCCACGGACACTTACACGCAAATCGTGTTAAGAAAGCTCGGGGTGTTGATGCTAAGACCGGGGAAGTCTTATACAGCGATGAAATCGATCCTCGATATCATTGTGTATGCGTGGAACAAACTCCAGACTTTGCTCCTATCTTATTTGAAGACGTATTAAAGCGTATTGAAGAAGAAGGTGGTAGCGTTGGATTTAAGTCCGGCAACGGTCCTACTATGTAAGAACAGACCCCCGCTTTACAAGTTGTGCGGTGAACAACTTGTACTAATTTTGCCGCTTTAGCAAATGTGGTCATTGCACCGGTTTGAAGCACCGAGGAATGAGGTTCGATCCCTCAAGGCGGCACCAAGTTTCAAGATAGACGTGGGGATAGAGTCCCGGCAGTCCTAGCATAGTGGCTCAGCTATGTGACAGCGCAAGAACGGACACGCTCGGTAGACATAAACTCTCCCTTACGAGACAATCCAATGAGTCCCACAAAAAGATAGTTGGGCACTTGAAAACCTTTATACCCCACTGGCGCAATTGGTAGACGCGACTCTCTCAAAAGGAGTGAAGTCCCCGTTCGAGTCGGGGGTGGGGTACCACGCTCTTGTAGGTAAATGGAATACCACTATCTTGGTACGATAGAATTTAAGGTTCGATTCCTTACTTGAGCACCATACCGCAATAGTCTAAGGGATAGGCAACACTCTTCTAAAGTGTACAATGTAGGTTCGAGTCCTACTTGCGGTGCCATAAATAGATTACGGGCTTTGGTGAAATGGATATCATTCTGGTCTTCGAAACCAGCGGTGTGGGTTCGATTCCTGCAAGCCCGGCCAAAATAGTTCACAAATGTGTTGACATAGTGCGCTAGATGTTATATAATACGTACATACACTGATAATACAGCAGTATAAACGTTCTTTAAAAATTTAAAAGTTAATTTGCTCGGTTCGTCTATCGGTTTAGGACACCGCCCTTTCACGGCGGGAAGAGGGGTTCAACTCCCCTACCGAGTACCATTAAATAATAACTGCCAGTGGGTATCGTGTAGGGACGCTTACACTAGGCGGGCTGGTCGGGCCATCGATCAGTCCTGAGACAACCACAGCAATGGCTTATGAGAGGAAGCACCTCACTCAGAAATTTGCCCGGCGTCATAGACCGTGACAGTTATTTTTTAATGGTAAAGTTACGCCCCTTTGGTGGAATTGGTAGACACGCTGGTCTTAGAAGCCAGTGCGCGAGCGTCCGAGTTCGAGTCTCGGAGGGGGCACCAAATATGGAGTAGAAGCATCAATGGTGATGCAGTGGACTGTAAATCCGCCGTCGTAATGGCACGCCTGGTTCGATCCCAGGATACTCCACCAAATAAAGGAAAGTATATGAAGTATACTATAATTGAAGATTGCAGTCCATTTTATGTAAGATTTGCATGGAACGGTATTGAAGACATAATTGCGCTTGTAGCAAGTTTGAGTACTATTGATACAAGTATACGATTTTCAAATAGTACATACACCCATTACGATTTTAATGCCGATAAAGCTAATCAAATTATAAACAATTTACCAATGAAATCAGACTTTGATTTTATGATGAATAGAGTAGGGTTGTTTGTCACTACACCCGGTTCAAAATCAAGTACTCACAAAGATGCAACAGATCATCGATTCAGTATCAATTTGCCTATTGAAATATTAGACAATAATTGTGTTACTAGTTGGTATAATGATGAAGAAATTAACGAGTTTAAACTGTCAGACTCTCACCGTGGGTACAGCCGAGTGTTAAAAAGTATAGATTTAACATCTAAAGTACCATCTAAAACAATGATTGCTCGTCCAAACGAGTGCATATTGTTTAACACTGATGTATTCCATAACTGGGATAACACACAGTCAATTAATCAAAGAATTGTTTTAACTCTCCGGGTTAATAATCCCGGCAAAATGTATTTTGATGATGCAAAAAAAATATTATTTGGAAATGTGGCAGAGTCCGGCTTATTGCAACAGTCTTGAAAACTGTCGATCAGAAATGGTCCGTGAGTTCGAATCTCACCGTTTCCGCCAAGTTATACTTGCTGAGTAGCTACACTGGAACACCGAAATACTTGTCAATGTCGACTATGTACAAGGACCGGCCAGGAAGAGTTGGGCTACCGTGAATTCAAGCGTCACAGCGAGTACCTTTTAATGTATCCCTAATGTAATGGCAGCATGACAGTCTCCAAAACTGTTCGTCGGAGTTCGAGTCTCTGGGGGTACGCCAAGTTGGTCTCATAGTATATCGGTTAGTATAATGGCCTGTCACGCCGTAGGGACGAGTTCGATTCTCGTTGAGACCGCCAAGTAATTAAAATAGTTGTTGACAACAGCGTATATAGAGAGTATAATAACAGCATGTATAAAGTTATATGTAATGACAAAGAAGTAGAAAGATTTATCACCCTAAACGAAGCAATGTTGTTTGCTAAGTTGTTAGGCACTTTTGTAACTATCAAAGGTCCTGATCTCGAAGTAGTTGGCCGATTCGGAGTTGACTCTGTAGTAGATGGTAAGTGTCCAGACGGAGTTGCTTATGATTGGAATAAAGCTAGCCGAATTGGTCGTGTAAAACGAGAACGAGTTTAAAATTGCGACTGTGGTGAAATAGGTAGACACAAGAGACTTAAAATCTCTCGCTGAAGGGCGTGCCGGTTCGATTCCGGCCAGTCGCACCAAGTATTAGGAGAGTTGGCCGAGTGGTTAAGGCAACGGTTTGCTAAACCGTCGTCCCGAAAGGGGCGCATAGGTTCGAATCCTATACTCTCCGCCATTAATTATAAAAGGAAAAATATGGCCAAGCCAAATAAAACATTTAAATTGAGCAAGACATCAAAACGTATGATTGCGTTAATGAAAGGCTGTACAGCCGAACAACGTAATCAATTTAAACGTATGATGATTGATGCTCAAGTATGCAGTGAAATTGTTGTTAAGAGTGCTCCACGTGATAAAAATGCACCACGTGGTGCACCTGGTGTTGCCGGTACTACTGGCAGTCACGCTTATACAACAACTGCAACAGTAGAATAAGAATTATTCCGCCTTAGCTCAGTTGGTAGAGTAGATGACTGTTAATCATTTGGTCCCTGGTTCGAGCCCAGGAGGTGGAGCCAAGAAATAAGTAGTATATGGGGGTGTAGCTCAGTTGGGAGAGCGTATGCTTTGCAAGCATAATGTCGTCGGTTCGATCCCGTCCACCTCCACCAAGTTATAGGAGTTTATTATGGCAGGTAAAGGAAGTAAGCCTAGGCCTTTTAATGTGCCTAAGGAAGAGTTTGATAAATCGTTTGAAAATATTTTTGGTAAGTATGTTCCGCCTTATTTGCGAAACCGTACAGAAAACAATAGAGAAAAATCAACCGACACCAAACACAACGATAAGTAACACATGCCGGTTTAGCTCATTTGGTAGAGCGCCGCTCTTGTAAGGCGGATGTGGTCAGTTCGATTCCGACAACCGGCACCAGGTAACCCGTGATCCCGTACACGTAATAAACGGGGGTGAGGCAATCACCACAGAGAGTGCTAGGTATTCAATGCTATGACCATCCGTCTCCGTTTAGGAGTAGCGGGAACGCATTGGGTCAGGACTAACAACCTGCCCAGAAGAAGAAAATGTTACGGACAGAGTAACCGCTCAGTCTAGGGCGCATGTGGTGTGCGTAGCTAGACACTTTATTAAAACAAATTTAAATCCGTAAAAAGATCAGGTTTGGTATCCCAGGAGCTCTTTGACATAGTCATAACTCTTTATACACCTTAGTTTGTTTTAATAAAGTACATTTAACCGATCTATAAGATAGGTAGTAAGGACAGGGCACCGGGTGAAACATCCAAAAGCCATAGATGTGCTTTACTAAAATTTGCGGGACTAGTTTAATGGTAAAACAGCAGATTTCCAATCTTCGGTTAGGAGTTCGATTCTCCTGTCCCGCTCCAGAATTTAAAAAGGTCAATATATGATTTGGTTCGAACCTCCTTCGCAAATGATAGGATGGGGTTATACAGCACCAAAAGTGCTAGATAACACTATGATTGATTTTGTAACAAGTTATGCCGACGAACATGATTCGTTATTTCAATCAGGTGAAATATGGGATAAGGGGAATGAACCAGACAATAATATAGAGAAAAGTTATAGACGAAGTAATATCATGTTCTTAACAGATATGGATTATTTTAGAAATTTATACAATCATATTATTGAAACAGTATTAAACGTTAACAATACTCACTTTAAGTATGCGTTAAACTATTTAGAACCCCTACAATATTCAGTGTATGAATCAGCTAATCTAGGCTATTATGATATTCATACTGATAGTTATTTGCGTAATACTAGCGGGTTTATTAGAAAAGTTTCTTTTAGCATTTTATTGGACGATCCGGCAGATTTTGAGGGTGGGGACTTTTTAGTACACGCAACTCAAGAACCTGTAAAAATAGAAATACAAAAGGGAGATATATTTTTATTTCCATCTTTTGTTCCGCATAGCGTTACACCAGTAACAAAAGGTGTAAGAAGAGCATTAGTAGGTTGGGTTTGCGGACCTAACTTTGTGTAAAGAATAATTCGGAGTGTAGCGCAGTCTGGTAGCGCACCTGGTTTGGGACCAGGGGGTCCAAGGTTCGAATCCTTGTACTCCGACCATTTTAAGGAAACTGTATGAATACAGTAGTTGATCAAAATGATTTATGCCGTACTTATAATTTCAACGGACTAATAACCCCAGCTGATAAAGTGCTGGCTATAAGCACTATTGATAGTATAATTGATTCTGGCAATTATTTTAAAAACAGTCCCCCGTATCAAACACAAGAAAATTTATTTGCTAGACCTGAACCTATTTGGTTAAAATATAGAATGACATTTTTAACCAGTGTGTTTTTATATCTAGGGCACGAAGCTCGTGTAGCCAACATGATGGCATGGAGTTTTAAAACTAATCTGAGTACTGTAGAAGATCGTGATAGCTATTGGCATCACCATAACAAGCACAGTGGACAAAGTCTTAGCGGTATCATGTACTTACATATACCCGACGATGTACAAGATAGAGATACATGCGGCACTGAGATGGCACCTAATGGTCCAGAAAGCGATGGCAAGTTTTTTATTCGCCCAAGTTATTATACTTGGATGATTTATCCGGGTGCGGTTTGGCATAGGCCGGGCATTGTACAAAGTGATCAATATCGCTATATACTTGCCGCAGATGTAGATATACAATAATGAATGACGCGGGGTAGAGAAGTGGCAACTCACGAGTCTCATAAGCTCGAGATCGGCGGTTCGAATCCGTCCCCCGCAACCAATTCTCGCTGTAGTTCAATGGATAGAACAAGGCACTCCTAACGCTTAGATCCAAGTTCGATTCTTGGTGGCGGGACCAGTTGACAACTACAACTAATAGTGTTATAATTAAATTTTAAGGACTTATATGCGTAAACTTTCCGATAGTAGAGGCACACTAATCGACACAGAACAATGTGTTGAAAATGTAGGAACTAATAGATTTGATTTAGTTTTAATTGCGGCAAGCCGTTCAAGAGAAATCCGTAGACAACATAAAGAAAGCGAAAAGCGTGAACACATTTTTCCAATCATAACAGCCTTACAAGAAATTCAAGAAGGCAAGATTGGCAAAGAGTACTTGAGTAGAGTACGTTAAGAATACTGCCTGGTTAGCTCAGGGGTAGAGCAACGCCTTTACACGGCGAAGGTCCGCGGTTCGAAACCGTGACCAGGTACCAACATGTGGGTGTGCCGCTGAATGGTTAGGCCCCGGATTGCAAATCCGTATTATGCAGGTTCGAATCCTGTCACCCACTCCAAACATGTCTTAGTCCATTTTGACTAAGTGGTGGAAATCGAACTCTTGAAATCAGTTCGGCCCCATTTAGGATGCTAACAGCAATTCACAATCTTATCCAAGAAGAAAACGCATCCTGTTTATTTTAAGCAGTTTAGCCAAAATGTAGTGACAAGAAGTACAAAGTATACTATAATAGATACATAGCAAGCAATAATGCTTGTAAGAGTTTTAGGATCGGTACAGCAACATTCATATACTATGAATCGTTGGACCCTATGGTAATAACTGGAGTTGAAGGGCTTGCCTGGAGATGTTGAAGGTTATTATTGGAATAGACCAACAAGCACAGAGTGATGGCCTGTGTAAAATAAAAGCAGTCAACAACGATCCTGTTTAGTCATAGGATGACTACAGCAATTTAAAACATACTGACCTTAATGCTATAGAAGGTGGTCGCAGGACACAGTAGAAATACTGTTCTAGAAATAGACACCGATGGAATAGACGACAGCATGGAAAGACATACTATGTTTCTAACGCAGACACAAGTTTAGATAGTCAACGTGAATCGTTGATAGGGTCTGGGTGCTATAATTGGCCAGACCAGAATACTAAAAAAATTGGCACACTCATCCTGTTAAAGTTTTAGAATGTTAACAGCAACTTTAAATTTCAACTATAATCGAAAATAAAATACATTCTGTAAAGGTAATTAAAATGAACGCATTTGTAACAGCAGTAGCAAACCAAGAAGCCCGTACCCAAAACGGTATGAAGGCACGTAAGTCAACAGCTTCGGCTTGTGTTGACTTGTTCTATAACATTGGTGCAAGCCGTGGCAAGGACATCACAGGCGACTTTACAGCCGCTTATGTAGAAAACTCAGACGTAGCACTACGCATCGCACAATGGGCACGTGATGTCCGTGGTGGTGCAGGTGAACGTCAACTGTTCCGCGACATTCTAGTACATCTAGAAAAGCGTGACCCAGACGCCGCTTTGGCTCTGTTGAAGAAGGTTCCAGAAGTGGGCCGTTGGGATGACATCTTTGTCTTCACTTCACCAGTGTTGAAGTCAGCCGCTTATACCATGTTGGGCGATGCCCTACGTGCTAAGAACGGTTTGGCTGCAAAGTGGACTCCTCGTAAGGGTAAAATCGCGGCTGAAGTGCGAGCATTCTTTGGAATGTCTCCTAAGCAGTACCGCAAGTCATTGGTAACAATGACCACAGTTGTTGAAACTCAAATGTGTGCAGGAGATTGGGACAACATCAACTTCAGTCACGTGCCAAGTGTTGCTTCACGCAACTATAAGAAGGCATTCAACCGTCACACAACTCTGTTCGCAGAATATGTGGCCAAGTTGGTAAGTGGTGATAAGACTGTTAAGGTTAACGCCAACGCAATCTTCCCACATGA
>Ga0114974_10004029_pt1 | contig 11017 bp, 10 predicted proteins | sample S_130206_EF_Meta_FD_87318 | JGI IMG/M metagenome (GOLD analysis project Ga0114974, IMG submission 87318) | Freshwater microbial communities from Lake Simoncouche, Canada to study carbon cycling - S_130206_EF_MetaG | ecosystem: Environmental > Aquatic > Freshwater > Lake | place: Lake...
CAGAGCCAAGTTGGGCTCGGGCAATCAAGACTAAAATTTTAGGAGCACTGAAAAAATGAACATGCAAGACGTACTTAAAGCGGTAATCCCAATTTTGGTAGCCTGTATAGCTTGGCTACTAGGACAAGTATCTTCGTTCCAAACTCGCTTGACCCAGATCGAAGGCAAGATGCCAGCCCTAATTACTAACGAAGGTGTCCCAACGGACAGCCCTATCTCAGCCGAACGCAGAGCAAAACAGCGTGAAGAAATTTACAAAGATATTCATGACCTCCATGTCAGGGTCAAACTGCTTGAAGAACGAGGTAAAAAACAATGAACGCAATAATCAAAATCTGTTGGGCCACAATCATCGCTGTGAGCTTGATCACAGTTGCCAATGCCGCTGGTGAAACCAAACGTGTTTGCAAAACCGACGAAAAGACCAAGAAAGAAGTGTGCAAGGACATCAAAGTGCATAAGAAACTGGAAGGTACACCAGTGCCTGACAAAAAGAAATAACAAATATCGCAATCACTGACAATTTGTTGTATAATTACTAGTGAAAGCATATGAAAAATCATTATCAAACTTTAGGTGTGAACCAGGCCGCTTCGCCAGAAGAAATCAAAAGAGCTTATCGTAAATTGGCCGGTCAGCATCATCCGGACAAGGGCGGTGATACCCGCTTGTTCCAAGAGATACAAGGGGCCTATGATGTGCTGGGTGACCCACAACGTCGAGCCGAATACGACAACCCCAACATGGGCGGTGTGCATTTTGGTCCTGGATTTGGTGGACAACCTTTTAACTTTGACACCATATTTGACATCTTTGGAACCAGATTCCAGCACGGCGGATTCCAACAACAGCAACGCCAACAAGCACGCATGACCTTGTGGATAACCCTGGCCGATGTGGCACGTGGTGGCAAGCAAACTGTGAGTATAGGCACTGCACAAGGTACCCAGACCATTGAGATTGACATACCCATGGGTCTCAGCGACGGAGACACTGTGCAATATTCTGGTCTGGCACCCGGCGGAGGAGATCTAATCACACAGTTCAGGATACATGCCCACCCTGGCTGGCAACGTCAAGGACCCAACCTGATACTGGAACAAGAAGTCAGCATCTGGGATTGCATCTTGGGAGCCGAAATTACCATAAGAGACCTGTTGCAAAATCAGCTCACGGTCACAGTGCCTGCTCGTACCCAACCTGGGACCATGATGCGCCTGCGTGGTCGCGGCCTGCCGCAGAGACATGGACCTGCTGGAGATTTGTTTGTGCGTGTGCAGGTGACTGTGCCTGAACACATTGATGCAGATTTATTGCATATGATACAAGAAAAGAAATCCAATAACCAACTGTAGTCGTCAAAGGACCCAATGCAAAACAATCCAGAAATTGAACAACTGATCGCCTTAGCAGTCAAGATCGCACAGACCAAAAAACACGAATATGTGATCACTGAACACTTGTTGTTGTCTTTGATCAGATATGCACCCTTTAGAAAAGTCTTGGAAAAATACGGCACTGACGTGGCCTTGTTGGAGACTGAGCTGGACTCATATCTAGACAGCTTGGTCAGCTTGATCAAAGCCGATGTGGCACAACCCAAGAAAACCAATGCCTTGGAACGTGTGTTCAATCGTGCGGTCACGCAGGTCCTGTTCACTGGTCGCAGAACCGTGACCACCTTGGATGTGTACCTGGCCATGATGGCCGAAAGCAACAGCCACGCACAGTATTTCTTGCTGAAATACGGTGTGAAAAAACAAGAGTTTGCTGACTTCTGGCAAAAGACTTACAATCACAGCGATGTCAAGCTCAGTGATCAACAGGCCACAGAAATCCTGGACGAGTATTGTACCAACCTGACCCAACTGGCCCAGGAAGATCGTTTAGAGCCCATGATTGGTCGCAGTGACGAACTGGCGGAGATGATCACGGTGTTGGCACGCAAGTTCAAGGCCAATGTGCTCATGGTCGGAGATCCAGGTGTGGGCAAGACTGCCATTGTGGATGGCCTGGCACAGGAAATCACTGCTGGTCGTGTGCCGGAATTCCTCAAGGATCACGAAGTCTGGGGACTAGAAATTGGTAGCTTGTTGGCCGGCAGCAAATATCGCGGCGAGTTTGAAGAAAAGTTCAAGCAGGTCATAGCCGCACTTGAAAGCAAGAAAAAGTGCATCCTGTTTGTGGACGAAGCACACACCATGAAGGGTGCAGGATCAAGCAGTCAAAGCAGTTTGGACTTTGCCAACATGTTGAAACCAGCCATAACCAAGGGCAACCTCAAGGTAGTGGCATCGACCACCTGGGAAGAATACTACGAAAGTTTTGAAAAGGATCGCGCACTCATGCGCAGATTCCACAGAGTCAGCATTGACGAACCCACAGCAGGCACCACGGAACAGATCCTGATCGGCTTGAGTCCAAGACTGGAACAGTTCCATGACGTGCTCATCGATACCGAAGCCATCACAGCCGCAGTGGAACTTTCAGGACGTTACATACATGATCGTAAAAATCCTGACAAGAGCATTGATCTCTTGGATGGAGCCTGTGCCAGAGAGCGTGTGAAAGATCTGGGCAATGTTACAGTGACCCGTGACATGATCATGGCACAACTGAGTCGTGTGGCCGGCGTGCCCTTGGATCGTTTGCAGAACGAAAGAAGCGCCAAAATTGTTGAGCTGGAAAGCAACATCAAACAAAAATTGTATGGGCAAGACGATGCTGTGAATTCTGTGCTGGATCGTGTTTACATCAACTTCAGCGGCATAGGCAATGCCCGTAAACCCATGGCCAGCTTTTTGTTCCTGGGCCCCACTGGCACAGGCAAAACAGAACTGGCACGCTTGTTGGCTGAAAATCTTGACATGAAATTGCTCAAGTATGACATGAGTGAATATCAAGAAAAACACACAGTGGCCAGCCTGATCGGTGCGCCTCCGGGTTATGTGGGCTTTGAAGATGGCAACGTGGGCGGCGGCAAATTGATCAGCGATCTCAGCAAAAACCCATTCAGTATCCTGTTGTTTGATGAAATTGAAAAGGCCCATCCTGATGTCATAAACATCATGTTGCAGATGTTGGATGAAGCTCGCATCACTTCCAGCAATGGCAAGACCTTGGACATCAAGAACACCATCATAATCATGACCAGCAACCTGGGTGCCCGAGACAACGAAAACAACAACATTGGATTTGGTCAGAGTCTGGAACGTACCGGCAGCGAAGACCGAGCCATGAAAGAATTCTTCCGACCTGAATTGCGAAATCGTATAGATCAGGTCTGCAAGTTTGTCAAGTTAGATACCTTGGCCATCAAGAAGGTTGTGATCAAATTTTTGGATGAACTGCAAACCAGCCTCACTGAGAAAAACATCCGATTGAATCTCAGCGAAAGTGTCATAGATCTCTTGGCTGAAAAAGGCTACGACAACAAAATGGGTGCCAGACCCTTGGGCCGGAAAATTGATGAACTGATCCGTGTGCCTTTGAGCCGTCGTATCTTGTTTGATCAATTGACCAACTGCAACATCTACGCCGTTGTACAAGACGATGAAATACAGTTCCGAATAGAACCTTCAGCGCAACTCCTCACAGTGGATCAAAAAGGATACATAGTTGTCGACGAATCTTGAATTCAAATCTGTGATCAAGGATCGACTGTTTTACAGTCGATTCCAATACTGTCTGGGATTCAGTTTGGATGAAGCCACTTGTTTGAGAGAACTGGATCATGCCAAAATCGATGATTTGATCCATCGCAGGAAACAATGGCAAGAAGTAGCACAACAACGCTGGATCAATGGACGGCAAAATACCACCATACTGAGCCGGCGCTGGAAAGCCATCACTGAGAAAACTGTGACAGACTTGCACTCAGTGGCCGAGGTGTTGTTGACCAACACAGCAGATTTCAAACTGGTGGTCAGTGTGCACCAGGGCTATGTGTACACCAATGACCTGGCTTTGTTGGTCAAGTTGGATGGCATGCCCGAGCTGACTTGTAAAACCCACACACAAGCCCAGGTTGATCGTCCAGAAAATACCATTCGATTAAAAAAATCCAATTATAATTTCCGTAGTTATTTTAGGACCCGGCATTTATCTGCACAGGAAAAGCAACAGTTGGTGAATTTTTTAAACACCCAGCAGGATTTTGTGAGAACAAGCCCGGCCATGATGCAATGGGTACAAGAACCCTTTAACCGTTTGCAAGACTACTATTTTGTGGATCATGATTCCCCACAATGGCTGACCCTGGTCAGCCTGGTGTGCCCAGGGCTGATTAGAAAGACCATGCAAATATTGACAGATAAATAAAACACTATGGCAAAAATCAACGAACAAACTTTAATAATCACAGTGAGTCAATTGGTCAAAGATGACGCACCTGTACAAGCTCTGCTCAGCTCAGAAGTTGTGGCACAATTGGAAGCAGTGGTTGCGGAATTGGCTGGCACAGGCACCTTGGTGGAAATACGTCAGGCATGATACTGACCACCGAAATCCTGCTGAATACCACAGTGTATGGCACTGCATCGGGCAACTATGATGGCAGTAGCCAGGACTTTCTCAGCGAGGTAAAACGTGCGGCCAATTACTATCAAGGACAAGGCAGCATACAAACAGTGACCATACAGGTCCAGGGCTTTGTGGGTCGCATACGTTTGCAGGCCAGTCTCAACGATGATCCTGTAGCAGCCCTGTGGTTTGAAGTGTATGACTATGATCGTGTTTCTCCGACCACTGATTATCATCCTGTGAGCTTGGTGGGCAATTATGTTTGGATGCGTGCTGAAATCACAGATTTTTCAGCGGGTACTATACAAACCATTTCTATCAGTTACTGATCACAACAATGAGCAACACTGTATCGATTTCCTGTGACATAGGAACCACAGACTCTACAGCTGACCTGGGCCTGGAGATTTGGCTCAATGATCAAAAATTATTAGATTTAAATCATGTGCCGGAGATCTTGCACTTCCGTCACGAAATCAGTAATGCAGATCAAGATTACGTGTTAAAATTCCAACTAAAAAATAAAACTGCTGCACACACTGAAATTGACAGTGAAAATCGCATTGTCAAAGATGCCTGCGTCACTGTGACCAATTTGCAGTTTGATGGCATACCCTTGGGGCAGGTCTTTTTTGATCTGGCTGTGTATGAACATGATTACAATGGAACTGGCACGCTGACACAGGAAAAATTCTATGGACAAATGGGTTGCAACGGCACAGTGAGCCTGGCATTCTGCACACCCATTTACATGTGGTTGTTGGAACACATGTAACCATAAATATGTCTATGAAAACTGTGGTAATCATGCCGGGTGGATTCCACCCATTTCACGCTGGACACATGTCTCTGTATCAGTCGGCTCGCAAGGCCTTTCCAGATGCAGATGTGTATGTGGCGGCCACCGATGATACCAGTGCCAGACCTTTTCCATTTGCCATCAAAGAAAAGCTGGCCAAATTGGCCGGTGTTGAACCCGGGCACTTTGTCAAGGTAAAAAGTCCATTTCGTGCTGAAGAAATAACCAGCCGTTACAATCCTGCCGAAGACCGCTTGATATTTGTGCGCAGCGAAAAGGATCGCACCAGCCCACCACAGGCCGGAGGCGTCAAACGAGATGGCACTCCATCTTATCTGCAACCATTGAAAGATCAAAAAACTCTAGAACCGTTTGGTCAACATGCCTACATGACCTATCTGCCCACAGTGGAATTTGGTCCTGGGATCACGTCGGCCACAGAAATAAGAACGGCTTGGCCCACTCTGAATGATCGGCGCAAAACAGCCTTGGTCATGAGCCTGTATCCGTCTACGCAAAGCAATCCTGCCTTGGCCGCCACAGTGGTCAAGATGTTGGACACTGCTATCTTAAAAGACAGCACAAATGAAAATGCCGACTACATAGATGAAAAATGGAGCCAGAAATACAAGCGCAGTATCAACTGTGCCAGCCCTCGAGGCTTCAGCCAACGGGCACACTGCGCTGGCCGCAAAAAATAAACGCCGTCATCTACAACTGTTAAATATCTGACAATCCAAGAGGAACCCATGTCAGATTCGCCAAACACACAGTTACAAATCCAAGTCAACGTAGACTACCTAAAGACCACCCGAGTACATATTTGCATGCCCTGTTATGGTGGCATGATGACCGAAAGCACATTTACCAGTTTTATCAAATGGGCCAGCACAGCCCGGCAACTGGGCATAAATTGGACAGTGGAAACACTCAGCAATGAAAGTCTGATCAGTCGTGGCCGCAACACGCTCACAGCCAAGTTTTTGAGCAACAAAGAAAGCACACATCTCATGTTCATTGATTCGGACATAGGTTGGGAAGCCTGGCACTTGTTGGTGCTGTTGAATCGCGACGTGGATGTCATCGGCGGTTTGTATCCTATGAAGAGCATGCCGGTGAAATGGTGTGTGAATGGCTTTGAAGGTGCCGAAACAGGACCTGACCACTTGCAAGAAGTGACCAAGACTGGCACAGGATTCTTGTTGATCAAACGCGAGGTATTTGAAAAACTCAATGCCCATCCTGCGGTCAGGCCTTTTATTAATGACATTGGCTTGCCAGCTGAATTAAATCCCTACATGAAGACCTATTTTGACACAGCGGTGCGTGAAGGTCGTTACTACAGCGAAGACTGGACTTTCTGTGAAAACTGGCGTGACCTGGGCGGCAAAGTCTGGGTAGACAAGCGTGTTTTACTCAAGCACACAGGAACCTATGTGTTTGATTATGCGGCCCAGGATCGTGTGTATCAAGAGTTGCATGCCTTGGCACAGCAGAATGGCACAGGCGTGGCAGCTCCAGTCAATTTGACTGCGCCGGCACCCGTGGAAAAACCCGTAAAAGCCCGTGTTCTGGCCAGTAGCAAAAAGACCACGGCCAAGGCCACAGTATCCAAGACCAAGGCCGCACCCGAGAAAAAAACCAAAGGTCGAGCCAAATAGTCCGACGGTAAATACAGTTCATTATGAATATTCTTGAACTGGATTCTTACCGTCTCGGCGACGCTGTCAAATTCAATGACAAATTAAACCCAAAACTGTGGGGATCCAACGAGCACCTGCATCCTCAAATACGTGAGCAACTGTTACGCATAGCTGAAGATTTTGCTGAGTTCTTAGGTGTTAGCAATTTTGAAATCAAAGACATCACCATTTCGGGTAGCAACGCTGCTTACACCTATACTGATAATTCAGACATAGACCTGCACCTGGTGGTGGATCTTCCCAAAGCCGATGCCAGCGAAGTATATAGAGAATTGTTTGATGCCAAGAAGTATCAGTACAACGATCAGCACAACATTACCATTGGTGACTATGACGTAGAACTCTACGTGCAAAATGCCAACCAACCACACATCAGCCAAGGCATTTATTCTGTGTTGAACAACGACTGGGTTTCAGTACCCAAGCGTGCCCGACCCACCGTGGATGACATCAGCACACGCAGCAAGTATGAAACTTTGAGCCAACAGATTGATCAGGCCATTGAGTCCAGGGACTATGAAATGATTACAGCTCTGGTCAACAAGATCAAAAAAATGCGCCAGACCGGTCTGGAGCAACACGGTGAATTTGGTCCAGAAAATATAGCATTCAAAATGTTACGCAGTCAAGGAGCTATCGAACGCCTGTATGCCGCACGCAACTCAGCCAAGGACGAAATGTTGAGTCTGGATGAGCGTAGGAAAAAGAAACGTAAATCCAAAAAATCTTGGGGTTACTTTGGTGGCTACTGGTATCCGGGCACAGGTTATGCTGGACAAGACACTCCAGCTGCACAGGCCGCCAGCGATGGCGGTGGTGACGGTGGTGCTGAAAGCATCAGAGAAGATGCGGGACAGACCGACGAACAGATACTGCAAGATTTTATAAAATTTTGTGTGGCTGAACTCAAGATCAAACAAATGCCCGTGGTCAAGCTACGTCAAGATCCAGAATGGCCCAAGCGCCATCGAACATTTGGTCGTTACAGTAATGATGACCGACAACTAGAAGTGGCCTGGGGCAATCGCCACATCATGGATGTGTTGCGTACTGTGGCACATGAACTCACACACAAACGCCAACACGAGCGTGAAGCAGTTCCTCCTTCAGCCGGCGAAACCGGCAGTGAATACGAAAACGAAGCCAATGCCCGAGCTGGTGTGCTCATGCGTGACTGGGCCAGACTGCATCCCGAACACTTTGAAGCCGGCCAGGCCAATGATTTGGAAGAATCGGCCTCGGGCTACATTCCTACCAAGCGGCAAGCCAAGGATCCCCGATTCAGCATGGCCTTGACCGTGGACATTAAACCAGGACAGGTGGGCAAAGAAGCCAACAAATTAAAATTAAAAACTGACCGGCAAGGTCATCCACAGATAGCCCGGGCCAATGGCCTGTTTGAAAACTTGTATAAGGAATATAAGAAATACAAAGCCGCGGAAGACTACAGTCCCGATGCGCCACCGGGTCCAGAAAGCAAGCCTACCATGCCCGCGGGCACCTTGCGTGTAGATGTCAGCGATGTGTATGACTGGTACAAACTGGGACAACACATCAGCAACATGAAAGGGCTGGGCAAACATGACTTTGGTGGCGGGCCGCCCAGCAGTATCATCAGCTTTGGTGACGAAGATACAGAACACAAGTTTATCAAAGACTTAGAAGCCACAGGCCTGGATGTCACAGACATTGATCCCGTGGATCCTGTAAAACGTCCTGGTAAGAAAGTCAAAACTGATCCCACCTACAATGTGGATGAAGCCATACACACTCCTGTGACCAAGGAGCGAGATGCTGAACAATACTATAAATTTATTGTAGGCAAGGCCCGGCTGGGCAGACCCTTGACTCGGGCCGAGCAAGATTTTATAAAAACATATCAGCTGTATCGTCAGCAGAAGCTGGCAGAATTTGCACCCACGCCAGATCGTGATGACAACAATGATGTCCCAGATCAGTTGGTAGTGCTGGCTAATCGTTGGTGGAATGCCACGGACCGGCAACCACAGATTGAACATGTGCTGAACAGCCTGGGTTGGAGCATACATCAAGTTGAAAGTGAAGATGATGCTGTGCAACTACAACACCGTGATGGCACTACACATTTTATCAGTGCCGATGAATTTGATCCCGACCTGTTCGAAATCAGTGACGAGCTACGCCGTAGTTATTTAGGTCGTGCTGGTCAACAGGTCGATCGCAGACAGACTCGCATGGCCCAGGTCAGAGATAGACTCAACAAGGGTTATGAAATCTATGACGCCGAAGATCCCACTCGTATAGTCCACAGATTCGAAGCTGACACTCCTCAAGAAGCACGACGCTATTACGAACAGTACAATGCTGATTATGATAGTGATCGAGACTATGATCTAAGACTGCGCCGCGCCACAGGTTTGATGGAAAGTGAAGAAGAGCTAGACGAAGTAAAAATGAGTCCTGGTGCCTTGGAAAAGTTTGCCACCAGCAAAGAAGCACAAGGCATTCGTGCTGGATTTGAAGCTGAACTCATATTCCGCGACACACAGGGCAGCAGCGATGACTTAGATCCAGAACCCGACTACGATGCCGATGAGCGTGCCTACAGCATACAGCAGGTCATAGATTTTTTCAGCAACGATGATTATGGTTATGGACTCAGCGATCGTGAGCAAATGCGACTCACTGACAACCTAGACGAAACTTATATGAACTGGCGCGACGAGCAGATGATCAGCGACTTCCGCAACGATGCTGAAGATCTCATACGTGAAAAACTGCTGGACGAAACTCCCCTGAGCGAACGCATACACTTGTATCTAACTGACAGTGAACAAATGTCAGACAAAGAGGCCGACCGGATCATAGCCGCAGGCGTAGACGCACCCAAATTCAACACCAGCAAAGACCAAGCGGCCTATGCGGCAGAAAATCCCTACTATCAAGCATACCTGGACGCAGTTGATGCAGCCGAGCTAGAACTGGATGAGAGTGTAGAATACAGTGTGAGTCAAGAAGACGAATACTGGGACGAAGCCTTGGATGATTACCGTGACAACTGGTCTGGTGATGACGATTCATTCTTTTCGGATGTGGGCCTGCGCTGGATGAGTGATGTGGCCAACGAGTTTGGACTGGATTGGCCTGTTTGGAACATGGACAGCGACCGCAACAATGGTAGTCGCAGTTGGGAAGACATTGGTAGCGAACTACAGGCAGTGGTAGACATGCCAGTTGTGGTCAGCGATAACTACCACAGCACCAGCCGCAGACCCGGACAGTGGATCATAGAACCCGACGGCAGTTTACATCCCGACGATCAAAGCGAAGAAGCTGGCTTGGAAATAGTCAGCCCGCCTATGCCTCTGCTCACAGCCATAGAAAAACTACGGCAAGTCACAGACTGGGCCAATGATCCCAACGGTGGCAACGCCTATACCAATGGTACCACTGGCTTGCACATGGGCGTGAGCCTGCCTCGGTTCACCTCCGAAGATGCTGATTCAGATGCTGGCATAGACTATGTGAAACTGATCCTGTTCATGGGCGACAAGTATGTGCAGCAACAGTTTGGTCGCGAAGCCAACAACTTCTGTGCCAGTGCCTTGGGCAAACTGCAACAAAACATCAAGGGCAAGAAATCAGATCCCGCAGGTGTGATCGAACTCTTGCGTCATGGACTCACAGAACTGGCCTATAGAGAACTGCAAAAAGGTGTGGGCACCAGCAAGTATACTTCAGCACACATACAGGATGGCTACATTGAATTCCGTAGTCCGGGTGGTGACTGGTTGGCCAAGAGTGATGAGGAGATCGGCATCCTGGAAAACACCATGTTGCGTTTTGCCCGTGCCATGGCCATTGCCGGCGACCCCAGTGCTGATCGCCAAGAGTATGCCAAGAAGCTGTACAAGTTGGTCACCCAAGACAACGAACAGTATGCGGACCAACTACGCTTGTTCTCGGAGTTTTCAGCCGGCACCATCAACAAAGAACAGTTAAAGAAACAGTGGGC
>Ga0114974_10004031_pt1 | contig 11006 bp, 11 predicted proteins | sample S_130206_EF_Meta_FD_87318 | JGI IMG/M metagenome (GOLD analysis project Ga0114974, IMG submission 87318) | Freshwater microbial communities from Lake Simoncouche, Canada to study carbon cycling - S_130206_EF_MetaG | ecosystem: Environmental > Aquatic > Freshwater > Lake | place: Lake...
CTGACGAATCATCGTTCATTACCGGCATGGAGCATGTCATCGATGGCGGCATGACAGCCTGCTGAAAACATCCACGATGAAAGCCTATCAGTACCGTATGGGCGAGCCAATTGCAGCGCTGCAAATCGTCGATCTTTTCGAACAGGGCGTTGCCCCCAGCTCGAGCTATCAACGAATATGTTGACTATAGGCTCTAGGTTCCGTAAAAAAATGGGCGAAACAGCGGAGTTGGCCGATAAACCGGAGTTAAAAAAGCTAGCCGCGGTAATTAGGTAAGCCAACAGAAAAGGATTTAGTCATGATACACGATCTGGTCATTCGCGGAGGAACGGTGGTTGACGGCACGGGCGCTCCAAGACGCCTGGCAGACGTAGCAATTGACGGACAAACGATTACCGCGGTCGGCGTTGTGCTGGGTCAGGGTCGTCGCGAGATCGATGCTACCGGTCATCTGGTGACGCCGGGCTGGGTCGACATTCATACGCATTATGATGGCCAGGTCAGCTGGGATCCTTTCCTGTCTCCTTCGTGCTGGCACGGGGTGACGACGGTGGTCATGGGCAACTGCGGTGTTGGCTTTGCACCGGTCAAGCCCCACTTCCGCGACAGGCTGATTAACATCATGGAAGGTGTCGAGGATATTCCCGGCACCGCACTGACCGAAGGAATTACCTGGGAATGGGAAACCTATCCCGAATATCTCGATGCGCTCGCCTCCAAATCCTATGCAATGGATGTGTGCTCGCAGGTGCCGCATGCCGCCATACGGACTTATGTGATGGGTGAAAAGGGGGGCGACAACGAACCTGCTTCTCCTCAAGAAATCGCTCAGATGTCGGCACTGGTGAGCGAAGCCCTCGATGCCGGCGCATTTGGCTTTTCCTCGTCGCGGATCACCGCGCACCGAACGGCCGACGGCAAAGTTGTCCCGGGCACGCAAGTGAGCATCGACGAGATGGAAGGCTTTGCTGATGCGCTGGGCAAGGCAGGGCATGGCATTTTCGAGGTCGTGTCCGACATCAACTTCGATGGAATTCCCGGTAGCCTTACCGATGCCCAAGAAATCGACTGGATGGCCGATGTATCGCGGCGGAAAAATGTCAAATTCACTTATTTGCTGTTCCAGAACCCCGGTAACACCACGAAATGGCGCTCGACAATGGAACTGACCAGCAAGGCGCAGGCCGAGGGTGCGGAAATCTATCCACAGATAAGCATGCGTCCGACCGGTATTGTTATGGGATTACAGAGCAGTTTCCACATGTTCATGGGCCGACCAACATATGATGCGCTGGCCCTGCTTCCTTTCGACGAGCAGGTCGAAAAGATGAAGCAGCCCGAAATTAGAGCTGCGATCATTTCCGAAACCTCGGACAAGCTGCCGTTTGAAGGTACTGCACTTCGCTATGAAATGATGTTCCGGCTCGAACAGGCCGACGGTTCACTGGATTATGAACCCCCATTCGAAGCGAGCGTGCAACAGATCGCCAAGCGCTCGGGCGTTTCCGAAGATACCATTCTGTATGATATGATGATGGAGAATGGCGGGCACGGCTATATTTATGTGATCCTTGTGAATTATGGCGACTATAATCTCGATTTCCTCTTCGAGCTGATGGACAATTCTACAGTGATTGCGGCAGGGTCAGACGCTGGTGCTCATTGTGGTGCAATATGCGATGCGGCGATGCCAACCTTCATGCTCAGTCATTGGACCCGCGATAGAAAAGCGGGGCCGACCATGTCGATTGAAAAAGCTGTAGAGAAGCAAACCCGAGCGACTGCCGGTCTTTATAATCTGAACGATCGTGGGGTACTGGCGTGCGGAATGAAGGCGGATGTGAACATCATCGATTATCAGAAGATTGGCACCTCTCGACCGAATATGGTTGCGGATCTGCCAGCAGGCGGTAAGCGACTGCTTCAGACCGCAACCGGATATCGCGCAACGATTGTGAGTGGCATTGTTACTTTTGAAAATGGCGTTTCCACAGGCGCACTTCCCGGCAAGTTGCTGCGCAGCGCGCCGAACGCGTTTGCACCGGCTCACACCCTCGAAATGGCAGATTGACTGGATTGGTCACCGGTTTATTAATCTTGCAAGGTCCATCTAATGACATGGCAATTCTGCTAGTTGAATATGGGCGTGTATGACGAAAGGCAGTGACATCGGCCCGAGAGGGTCGGCTGCCAACGAAACTTCGAATTCCTCTTACCAATTGCGCCGTAGGGAATTTCTGAAGCCGCAATCAGGGTTTTTAACCGGCAGGGTTTTCAGGGCGCGAGTGTCAGAGCTGTCGCAGCAGAACTCAAAAGCAACCGTGCTGCGCTTTATTACTACACCTTATCGAAAGAGGAATTGTTCGATGAACTCGTCCGCTCAGTCCTCGGACGCAATCTTGAAATCGTAAAGCAGATCCAAAAGTGCAGCATCAGCCTGCGCCGTAAATTACGCAACCTGATTACAACGCTAATGACTTCTTAAAGCGAGCATTATCCACTCTTTTGCGTCCATATCCGCGAGAATTTGAGCGATGTGTCCGACAAACGGCCGGAATGGTCAGCTGATATACGCAAATTCAAAGCGGAAACCTCGGATGCGGCGATCGCGATTATTGATCAGGGCTACGCCGACAAGAGCTTCCGCAATGTCGGCGCTGTGGAGATCGACAAGACCTACGCCGAGATGCTGCTTTCGGGGCTGAAAAACCTTACTAGACATTTGTCGCCTTGTCATAGTTCACGACCTTTGCCTACGTAAATTCCAGCACGTCGCGTATCTCCATCTAAATGCTCACTTCCGGCATCTTCGCACCTACAAACGGCGTGTCTGAGGAGGTATCGCTATGCTTGTTGATCCAGATAGAGCCCGAGACGAATTGGCTGGCAACCGCGCCCACTTTTATGCGCTCAATGAACAAACGGAGTTGCAGGGGGCTGTAGCGATATTTGAGGGTTAATTCCCTCAGACAATCTTCTCAGCCAGATCAAACATAAACGGCGCAGTTTCCTTCACCGAGGGGCGGTTCTGGTGATGCGCCACAAACCGCTTCAGATTAGGATACAGCACAGTCCACGCATCCATATCGGGCGCATATTGTTGCCACGTAGGGATCATCTGCGATTCGACCACCGTATCCTGCATACCAAGGAGCGCGATAACCGCTATGTCGGCCAGACCAAAGCGGTCGCCCACAACAAACTCGCGGTCGCCGACCCGGCGGTTGAGATCGGTGAGGCCGCCTTTGACCTTCCGCAATTGACGCTTCGCCCATTCGGCGCTGATATGTTCGCGCTGCATTTCCCAGAACAGCAGCACAGTCGCATCGGCGACGCCCTCGGCAATGGTATGGACCAGCTTGGCTTCCATCGCCAGCGCGGGGTCGGCTGGGAGCATGGATGGCTGGGGGTATTTATGTTCGAGCCATTCCATCAGATAGGTCGATTCAAAAACAGGATCGCCGTCATCAGGGATCAGAATCGGAAGTTGCTCTAGCGGATTATAGAGCTTTGTCTTAGTGTCCGCGTGCCAAGGCACTTCGTTCTGAACCGTAAAAGGGATGCCCTTTTCTATCATCGAAATACGCACCTTGCGGGCGAAGGGGCTCGGTGTGGCGCTGATCAGTAACATCTTAAGTCTCCTTCAATTGATTGATCAACACGCATCATTAATACCTGACATATGTCCAGCGTCAATTGTTTACGACAGTCAATGTTTGGCAAATACGCTAGGCTTGCCGGAGCCAAAGGCAATGATATTAACCCTGTATGGGCGGGCTCCTATTCACGACAGGCGCCTAAACCGGCAGAAATGCTGGGCTTTCCATTGAGCATATCGAGTAGGTCTTCATGGCGGATACGGATGACTTGTCCGATGCGTGCAGCGGGCAATTGGCCCGAGCGAATAAGGCGCGACACCGTGCGGTCGGACACGCGCAGATATCGCGCCACCTCTGCTCTGGTCGGTAGATCGTCTGTGGTGACCGCCGCGTCGTGCTGCGTTGCCAACGGCTCAGGCTTTGTGTATCCTCACGTCGGTAGGTCAACACTACAGTTGACTATCAACACCGCTGTTGTATTCAGTTAAGTTGCTAGGATCCGGTCACATACGGCTATTCGAAGAGGGGTACCATGATCGACGATATGTTTGTGCTTGATGCTGTCGCGCACGCCTATAATCATCTCCCAGAAAATTGGGAGGATCCGGTGCTGGGGCAGGCGATGGTTGATCTCGCTTACGCACTTGCAGCTGATCCGCCTGATCCTCGATATGCTATGAGCCGTGAAAACTATCTGCGTGACTGGACAGTAGAGGACGCCGCAAAGCTGTTATTTGGCGAGAGTAACACCGATGTTGCGGTCGTCCATCCGCTCGCCATTTCATCGTTCAAAGACGGCTATTCTTCGGTGCCCAAAGCGGCTGAGGCGATTAGCCGTTATCCGTCACGTTTCATCGGTGCCTATGCCTGTGTTGATCCGCTCAAAGGGCCGGAAGCAATTCGGGCGCTGGATGAACAGACTGATCTGTTCAAGCCACTCGGTCTGAAGTTGTATCCCACCAGCTGGGATGGAAGGGGGCCGATTTCGTGGCGGATGGATGATCCCAAATTAATCTACCCACTCTACGAGCGTGCGGCCAAACTTGGTTTGAAACATGTTGCTATACACAAAGCAGTGCCAATCGGGCCCTTCGCCGTGGGCGATGCTTACAATCCCAGCGATCTTGAAAATGCGGCGACCGATTTTCCTGATCTCACGTTTGAAATCGTACATGGCGGCTTGGCATTTCTGGACGAGACTGCTTGGTTGCTCGGCCGCTTTGCCAATGTTTATATCAACATGGAAATCCACAATATCATCGTCGAGCGTCGACCGAAGGTATTTGAACAGATTTTGCTTGGTCTGTGCAAAGTGGGCGGCACTAGCGTTCTGGACCGGATGTTCTGGGGTTCAGGCGGAACGCTCCATCATCCCCAACCTGGGCTAGAGGCCTTTGCCAAGTTCGCATTCTCTGAAGAGAGCCTCGATAGTTCCGGTCTGTTTATGCCCATGAAACAGATTACGCGGGCGAATAAGGAGAATATGCTGAGCGGTACGTTCGCGCGACTGCACGGGATTGATCTTGACGCATGCAAGCGGGCAATTGCAGGTGATGAATTCAGTCGCCCGGCGGGCGCTTCGTTACCAAAGCCATATTCGACAATTACAATGCCCTCGCCTGCTGACGCGAGGCTCGAAAATGCTTGACGCGAGGCACTCTGCCATCGTCGCTGCGCTTGACGAGATCAAGGATCCATGCAGCGTGGCCAGCGGTGTACCTATGGGGCTCGGTGAAATGGGGCTGATCGGCACGCTTGAGGTAAGCGACGCTGGCGCCGTCTCTATCGAGTTGCGGCTGACGTCGCCTTTTTGTCACATGATCGGCTTCTTTAAAACGGAAGCCCATGCTCGGCTGATGGCGTTGCCGGGCGTCACCAGCGTGTCCTTGAGTGCTGACAACGGCTTGGATTGGACACCCGAAATGATCAGTAGCGCGTCAAAGGTGCGGCGCTCTGCCATGCTCCAAAGCCGATATTCAACCAGTTAGATTCGGCAATTTGCAAAAGTAAATAAGGGGATAGTGTTGTGATTGGACGGAGTTCAAAAGAAGCACGCGCATTCGCGGGATCTATTTCGAACAAACAACTGTTTTATGGGAGGAGTTGAGTAATGGAAGAAGGAGCAAAAAAAGCAATCGAGCGTGGCCTCGCATGGTGTGGGCCGCTGTTCGTAGTTAGCATTATCTACACTTGGGGCATCATGGGGCATAACATCCCGCCACCTAACATGATGGCGATGACGCCAGATCAGCTCATTTCGGAATATTACGGCAAATATCCCGAAATCGGTGCGGGCATGATCCTTAGTGCCACGTTTGGCTTATTCTACACCATTTGGTCCTGCCTGTTGGCATCATTGATGCGCGATGAGCATGGCAATGTTGGTGCGCTCAGCTTCATCGAACTGGCCGGCGGTATCTTGACCGGATGGCTCTTCGCATTCTGCTCCGCCATGTGGGCTGCGTGTTCGATTCTAACGGGTCAGGTTTCACCAGAGATTATCAAGATGGTGCACACCATGACGTGGTTCATCTTTGATTGCACTTATATGATAACCACGATCCAGATGTGTGCATTGGCGCTTTACACGATCTTGAACAAGAAACAGACGATGTTCCCAGCCTGGGCTGGATGGGTGTCGGCAGCAATCGGTATCGGCTTTGTGCCGCTAATATTTATGCCGTTCGTAACCGACGGTCCGTTCATGGTCGCAGGGCTTTGGAATTTCTGGATCATCTTCACTGGATGGATTTTTGCATTCTTCGGCGTCTATAACTTCTATGTGCTGAAGCATGTTTACAAATCAACCGCAGACCAGGCAGTCGCAGCTGGAAGGCTAGCAACAGTATAAGGTTGAGGGTAATTTGTAGCGGCTCGGCCCGGCATAGACCTTTGGGACTGTGCCGGGCTGTCGCATTTCAGTAGGGGTAACCGATGCAATCTAACGAGGTCCGAAGCGACATTTCCGATCACGAGGACCATCCTGGGACGAGTGGGATTTGGACATTCGTGTTCATCGATATGGTTGTCTTCTTTCTGTTCTTTCTGGTATATATTTCCGAGCGTTTGCGCCTTCCTGATATATTCTCAGTCTCACAGCGGCAGCTAGACCCTCTAACGGGGCTTGCAAGCGCCCTATTTCTTTTGACCAGTTCATGGTGCATGGTTGAGGCGGTACATGCAACCCGCCGAAATGCTGAGCGCGCGGCAGCACTTTATCTGAATTTAGCGCTGCTCCTCGGCGCATTTTTTGCCGGCAACAAGTTGATCGAATATTCAGATAAGATTGCGCATGGGCTTTCCCCGGTGTCGAACGGCTTTTTTACCTTTTACTTCCTAATCACCGGCCTGCACTTCATCCATGTGATTGGCGGCATGGTTTTCATGGGGCACTGCCGAATGCGTTTGTCGACGGAGCTAGCGAGCAAAAATTTTCGCAAGAAGATGGAGAATGTCGGACTGTTTTGGCATTTTGTCGACGTGCTGTGGCTCTTCATCTTTCCAATGCTTTATCTTGCGGGGACAAAATGATGCTAAAGTCTCAAACTAAGCCGAGTACCATATGGCTAATTCTGATGGCCCTATCATTATTTTCGACATTCGTTGCGGAGGGCTCAAAGCATGCGCTTTATGCCATTTGTGCAATTTTCATTATCGCAGCTCTAAAGGGCGACCTTGTGATCATTCATTATATGGAGGTTCGGCATGCCGCACCTCATTGGCGGTTCATTTACCGCAGTTGGCTGGGCGTGATGGTCGTGCTCCTTATCGCCGGTCATGTCATTGGCTAGCGATTAAATAGGATTCTCCATAAAGAAGCGATCTGGTAATTGTCGGGTACGGCAACCTTTCTGTATTCCTTACATTTAAGCCATGGCCTCTTGCCGTATCTGCTACCTGTCACCGCCAATGGCATAGATTTGATGTTGCGCGTTCCTCACTGCTTGCCGACACCCCTGCAAAATATGTTGTAAAGAATACCCTGCGGCCAAAGCAGTCGCCAAGACATGGGTACCAATTGCTCGGGACGTTTTGGGCAATAATGGGCAGCTAATAGCAAACAACTTGTCCCTTTAAATTTTAATTTCAGATATATGCGTTATCATTTACATCCTCCACGGCGCCCCCGACCCATTCTGGGTCGTTTCAGAATTGCCCTGCTTTAGATTATGGGTTCTGTTGCCATAAAAAGGTCGATCCCACTGCACTGACCCGCAATAGGAGCAACGCTTACGCGTCAGAAGAGCAGTACCGGCTTGATCGCACTGCCGTTTTCCGACGCAGCGGCGGCCTCGTTGATGGCGCTGAACGGGAAGGTCTTGATCAGCCGGTCGAAGGGAAATTTACCTTCCCGGTACCAAGCGAGCATCTGGGGCACAAAGACCTGCGGGTCGGCGTCGCCTTCTGTGATGTATTTGATGATACTACCGCGGACCAGCAGGCTCATCATGTTAGCGGGCAGCATCGCTTCGGGCGGTGGCACCGCGATCAAGCCCAAAGTACCGTGCGGCAGCATTGTTTCTACCGCCACCGCAATGACCGCCGGGATGCCGGTGGTATCCAAGGCATGATTAACCCCAGCGCCTCCGCCGAGTTCTTTCACTTTCGCCAGTACATCGTCACACTCTTTCGGGTTGATGATATGCGTTGCGCCACGCTCCAGCGCCAGTTTTCTGCGTTCAGCATTGGGTTCGATCACGATTACACTGCCAGCTCCAACGGCACGTGCACCAAGTAAAGCTGAAAGGCCAACGGCGCCGCCGCCAAAGATAGCCAGCGACTGGCCGGGCTTAATCCCCACGGATAGGACAGCAGCACCAGCCCCGGTTTGCACGCCGCAGCCCAATGGCCCCAAAATTTCGAGCGGTAGATCCTTATCCACCTTTACTGTGTTCCGTTCGTGCGCGATTGCAAAGCTGGCAAAGGACGACTGGCCGAAGAAATTGCCGTGAATGACTTCATCGCCCTTCGACAACGACGTCGATCCGTCTGCAAGACGGACGCCTGCAAAATTATAGGCAAGGAAATTTTGGCAATAAGCGGGGAGATGTTCGTTGCAGGTTTCGCAAGCCGCACAGCTATCAAAGCTCAGCACGACATGATCGCCTACAGCCAACCCCTTCACATCGGGGCCGATGGCTTCAACCACGCCGGACCCCTCATGGCCAAGCACGATCGGCATCGGCACAGGAAAGCCATCGCGGGCGACAAGATCGGTGTGGCACATTCCAACGCCCACGATACGAACGAGCACTTCGGCCCCAATCGGGCTTTGCACTTCGACATCCTCGATCAGAAAAGGTCCGCCGATATTGCGGATGATTGCTGCTGTAGCTTTCATTTTTTCTCTCCAAAAAATCAATAACGGGTGCGGATAGCATCGCGATTTCGGGTGGAATAAGTTCGGCTCAACTTCATGTGCTGCACGCCGTTACCGGTCATCCTTTTGAATGTCGCGCGCATGCAGGCATTCTGCTGGGTATTTGAGGTATGTACTGTCGGAAACAAAATAAGCTATATCCGAATCATGTCAACCTATTTACTACTTTTGAAGTTATTCGAATGTGGCGGAGATTACTCTCGTTCCGTAAGGTAACCGCAAGGGACTTCGCCGACCAGATTTTGCGGGCTCTTTAAGAATGCTGCGCAAAATAGATAATCGGTTTAGGGTCAACGGAGCTGCATGATGAGCTGCATTAGATCGTTATTCGGAAAGGCGGAACCACAAAAGGTTCCGATCAATGCGTCGGGATTGCAGCTTATGGTTGCGCTCGACGAAACCATAATTGAACAAGCGCTGAATGAAGGATCGCCGTGTCCGCATTATTGCACTGTCGGCACTGACAGAACCTGCCGGACAAATCTGATTTCGGGCAAGGTCGATGCGATTTCGCCCTTTGGCTATGCGCTCAGCAGGAAAGGTCTTAAGGCCGGTAATATTCTTGCCTGCCAGGCCGTTCCAAAAACCGAATTGGTCGTCGAAGTCGAATTGCAAACGCATTCAGAAGAGCATGTAAATGCGACAGCCAAGCTTGCCGAGACAATGCCGCTGACGCACGATACTATGCAGTTTGTTTGGGAAACTAATTTGCCAACGCATTATCGCGCGGGCCAATATCCCAACATTTGTCGGAAAGGGGGCCAAGTTCGCCGGTCCTATTCGCTGACCACCGCGCCCGAGAAATTCGGTCAGACAAGGCTGGTAACGTTCATTCGGCAAGCACTTGGCGGTGCGTTTCGACGCTCTATAACATCCGGGACCCGACGCCCATGCCTATCTTTGCGGTCCACCCGCGATAATCGATGCAGCGATGCCCGGGCTGGCGCGGCTGGGCGTACCGCTTGATGCAATTTTCTGCCACAAATTCAACGATGCCAGTATGAGACAAAATTTTTTAGGAGAGATACAATGAGCTTAGACCGAACTGCATTCTTCATCGGAAACCAATGGGTCAAACCTTCGACCCTCAAGGTTTTCGAAATCATCAATGCCTCGACAGGCGAACGCATCGCGACAGTACCCGAAGGCTTTGAAGCCGACATTGACGCGGCGGTTGCCGCCGCTCGCACGGCCTTTGACAAAAGCGGCTGGCCGCAATTATCCCCGGTGGAACGCGCCAAGGTCATGCTGAAATTCATGGAAGCCATGGCGAAGCGCGGCTCGCAATTAGCCCAAGCGGTCAGCATGCAGAACGGCATGCCGGTCAGCCTGTCAAACATGCTCGAAGCCCAGTTTCCGGCCGGATTGCTCCAATATTATGCCAGCCTTGCCGATGGATTGTCGCTGTCCGAAAGCCGCCCGTCGCAAATGGGCAAGGAAACGCTCGTAGAGAAATCAGCCATTGGCGTTGTCGGTGCGATTGTGCCGTGGAATTTCCCTGCCACCCTTGCGTTCAGCAAGATCGCGCCTGCCATGCTGGCGGGCTGCACTTTGGTAATCAAGCCTTCGCCCGGTACTGTGCTCGACAGCTATCTCGTCGCCGAGGCTGCGCTTGAAGCAGGCGTTCCGGCGGGCGTCATCAACATTGTCGCAGCGGACCGTGCAGCTGGCGCGCATCTCGTCTCGCATCCTGATATAGACAAAATTGCGTTTACCGGATCAACTGCGGCAGGACGCAAGATCGCGAGCGTCTGCGGCGAGTTGTTGCGTCCAGTCACGCTGGAGCTCGGCGGTAAATCAGCCGCTGTCTTGCTCGAAGATGTCGACCTGAATACATTCCTTCCGGGCATTCCCATGGCAAGCATGCTAAACAACGGGCAGGCATGCTACAACGCCACGCGGATATTGGCTCCGGCCAAACGCTACGACGAGATTGTCGGCGCTGTTGCTGGCATGGTTTCCACACTTGTGGTTGGCGATGCGATGGATGCGGGCACACATGTCGGGCCAATGGCCTCGGCTCTCCA
>Ga0114974_10004032_pt1 | contig 11004 bp, 9 predicted proteins | sample S_130206_EF_Meta_FD_87318 | JGI IMG/M metagenome (GOLD analysis project Ga0114974, IMG submission 87318) | Freshwater microbial communities from Lake Simoncouche, Canada to study carbon cycling - S_130206_EF_MetaG | ecosystem: Environmental > Aquatic > Freshwater > Lake | place: Lake...
AAAGATCAGCCGGATGATTTTCGGGTTGAGTCGGCCGAGACGCTGGCCAAGACCTTTCAGCAGATCTCCAACACGGTCACCTTTGTGGTGGCCGGCGTGGTGGGCATTTCGTTGCTGGTCGGCGGCATCGGCATCATGAACATCATGCTGGTGTCGGTCACCGAGCGGACTCGCGAGGTGGGCATAGCCAAAGCGCTGGGGGCGCCGCGGCGCTTTATCCTGATGCAGTTTCTGATCGAGGCCATGCTGCTGGCGCTGACCGGCGGCGTAATCGGCATCGTGTTGGGCTTCTCTATGGCGTTTGGCATCGCTGCGCTGATCCCCAACTTCCCGACGCCAGCTGTGCCCTGGTGGGTGGTGCTGGGTTCCTGTGGTTTTTCGGCCTTGATCGGTATGGTTTTCGGGCTGCTGCCGGCTCGCAAGGCCGCCAATTTGGCGCCGATTGACGCACTGCGCTACGAATAACCTAGGCCAGCGGCCGGTAGGCAACCAATGCGCCGGAATGTGGTCTAATTCGGTTCCTGATCAGGCGCTGGGCCTGGTCGCCATTCCCCGCAGGGCTCCCAACTCCATGCAGTCACAGATTTCCAAGCGGCTCCGGTCGCTTGCGCTCCGCAGCATCGGGCTGACCCTGGCCGTTGCCGCGTGTATCGCGCCGGTCAGCAAGGCTCTGGCAGGCGAGTCCAACCTCAACCTGGTGCTGTCACTGGCTTCAGTCACCAGCGGCGGCACGGGCTTTCGCGGCGATCCTCTTCTGGCCGCAGATGGCAACTTCTACTTAGCCACCAGTGCCGGCGGTGCCAATACGCTGGGCGCGTTTATGCAGGTGACTCCGGCGGGCGTAGGCACGCTGCTGTACTCGCTGACGCCCAGCGACACCGAAGGCATGACGCCCTTCGCCAACGTCATGCAGGCCACCGACGGCAATTTTTACGGCACCACTTATTACGGTGGCAAGGAGTCGCGCGGTACGGTCTACAAGATCACCGCTGCGGGCGTCTACACCAACCTGACGGTGTTCACTGGCGACAACAGCGGCCCGTTCTATCCTTACACCGGTCTTGTGCAGGGCAGTGATGGCGCGCTGTATGGCACCACGCTGCGCGGTGGCACCAGCGACCAGGGCACCGTGTTTCGCATCACCGTCGATGGCACGCTCACTACGTTGCACAGCTTTAACTCCAGTGATGGCAGCAACCCCGAAGGCACGCTGATTGTCGGTGCCGATGGCGCGCTCTATGGCACCACGCTGATCGGCGGCGCCAATAACCGCGGCACGGTGTATCGCATCAGCCTCGACGGCAAGCTCACTACGATTTATTCGTTTACCGCATTTACCGGCTTCAACTCGCTGGGTGTCGGCGTCAACACGGATGGCGCCAATCCGCGCGCCGGCTTGTTGCGCGGCAAAGATGGCAACTTCTACGGCACCACCTATCAGGGCGGCGCCTCTGGTTTTGGCTCCGTCTTTCGCATGACGCCTGCCGGTGCCGTTACCGTGCTGCGTTCTTTTGCCGGTGGCCCGCTTGATGGCGGCAACCCGCTGGCCGGTGTGTCGCAGGGACCCGATGGCAGCCTGTATGGCACGACCGAGCGCGGTGGTCCGGCTGGTTTGGGAACTGTGTGGCGCATTAACGCTGCAGGCACTTACGCCATGCTGCATGGGTTCATTGCCGGTACGGTCGATGGCTCCGTGCCCTATGGCAAAGTCGTGCCGCTCAACGGTTACCTGTACGGCGTGACCTACAACGATGCGTCTGGTGGCGGTGCGGTCTATCGCCTCACGCAATCCGCACCGGGCACTACGCTGCCTGTGCAGTTCTCCATTTCGACACAGACTATTGCTCTGGGCCAAAGCGCGACGCTTACCTGGAGTTCACCGACAGCCTCCACTTGCACTACAGCAGGGGCTTGGAGCGACACCATCGCCACCTCTGGCTCGCTGACGCTTACGCCCACTAGTGCCGGTATCGGCAATTTTGAGCTGGCCTGCGTCAACGGCGCAGGCGTGACTACCTATGCCTATACGGCATTGGTCGTGACAGCACCGCCAGCACAAAGCGTCGATGGCGGTCAGGTCGTCAAAGCAGATGGCGGTGGCGGCAGCTTCAGCTGGCCCACGTTGGCCGTGCTGGCGCTGGCCACGGGCCTTGCTGCCCTGCGCCGTCGTCGGTCCTTTTTCCGTTTCAACTAACCATCGAGTTTTTTCATCATGTCCGATAACACCACCGAGATTTCGAGCATCACTTCGCTGCTGGCCAATGCATCGGTCGAAATGACCTGCAAGGACGTCAGCGATCTGGCCGAAGCCGCAACACTGCTGCCTGCCGGCACCGATATCTTCATTGCGCTGTTCCCCAACCAGACTTTTGACGAGCTGACTGCGGCGGCTGCTGCGGTCAACGCCGCCGGTTTTACTGCTGTGCCGCACGTGCCGGCGCGTCGCATCAAAGATGTGGCCGAAGTGCGCAAGATCGCTCAAGGCTTTGCCGCTGCCGGCGTGACCAAGATGCTGCTGATCGCCGGTGACATGCCGGCCCCTGAAGGTGCATTCGATTCGACCGTGGGTGTGCTCGAGAGCGGCGAGTTCGCCGCTGCCGGCATCAAAGAGATGTATATGGCTGGCCATCCGGAAGGCCATGCGCACATGACCACCGAGCAGCTGCGTCAGTACGAGGCCCACAAGGTCGCCGTTACTAACAAGCAGGGCGTCAAGCTCCACTTCGTCACGCAGGTCGTGTTTGAAGCCGAGCCGATGATCGAGTGGGAGAACACCCTGCGCGCCAATGGCATCACCAACCAGGCCCGTCCGGGTCTGCCGGGTCCTGCCAGCCTCAAGACGCTGCTGCGTTACGCCAAGATTTGCGGCGCCGGCGCCTCGATCCGTGCGCTGGGTAGCGGCGGCAAGATGGCCTTGGTGGCCAGTCTGCTGGGCGACAGCGGTCCCGAAGAGTCGATCCGCACGTTGGCCCGCGCCCAGACCTCGGGCAAGACCAACTTCGGTGGTCTGCACTTCTTCGCTTTCGGTGGCTTCCTCAAGACCTGCAAGTTCGTGTCGGCGATGATGCACGGCAAGATCGAACTGGACAGCAAGGGTGAGGATTTCAAAGTTCGCCTTTAAGCCCGTTATGCAGCGGGCCGCTAACTTCGCTATGGCAGGTCTGCGTGCGTCTTAACGCAGACCTGACTCAGCGCGTGGTTATTGATACCAATGCCGTGCCGTGGGTGTCGTCACCCGCGAACGGTGTGGACCGTCGCATGCTCGATCGCATTGGCGATGAAGTGGCGGTAGCCACCACCATCGTGCGCTATCTGCCGCAGACCGGCTTTCATTCGCACACCCATGGTGCCGGCGAAGAGATCCTGGTGCTGCAGGGCAGCTTCTCGGATGAGCACGGCGACTATCCGCCCGGCACTTATCTGCGCAATCCTCCCGGCACCAGTCATGCGCCGCGACCCGAAGCCGGCTGCACCATCTTCGTCAAACTGCGGCAGTTCACACCCGGTGATACGCACCAGTTAGCGCTGCGTACCGAGCAGGGTCAGTGGATCGACACCCATTCGGTTGGTGTGCAGGCTCAGCCCCTGCATACAGCCAGTGGCATCGACACACAGCTGCTGCGCTTTGCACCGGGTGCAGCGCAGTCCGCGCAGCAGCATGCGGGTGGATTTGAGTTGCTGCTGCTTGAAGGGCAGCTGCACGATGCGCACGGCAACTATGCCGCGGGCACTTGGCTGCGTTATCCGCGCGGCAGTAGCACTGCCTTTGTAGCCGGTCCCGCCGGTGCGCAGGTCTTTATCAAAACCGGGCACATCGGCGCGACCTTCGTCACCTGATAGCGGTCAGTGCGCAGGCCGCGAGGCCACGATCGCCTGCATCACCGCTGCACCAAAGTCGGCCTGCACCGCGGGCACCGATTGCTGCAGCATCAACACGGCGGCAATGCCTTCGCGCGGATCGTTCCAGCTGATCGTGCCATAGGCGCCATACCAGCCTGCACTGCCCACCGAGCGCCGCCATGCGGCCTTGGTCTCGTCCAGCGTGACGGCAATCGCCAAGCCAAAGCCCATACCGTCTTCATTGCCCCGCATGCCATGAAACAGATCGCCCACATGATTGGTGCGCATCAGCTCAACGCTGCGCGGTGACAGCAGACGCTTGCCGTCCAGTTGCCCACCGTTTAGCAGCATCTGTTCAAAGCGCAGGTAATCGCGTGCGCTGCTGATCAGACCGCCCGCACCAGAAAAATAGACCGTGCTGTCAAAGCCGCCCACGCCACCGCTTTCCCATTGACCCTGTGCAGTGCGCCGGAACAGCTGATTCATGCGCGACTGCTTAGCAGCAGGCACCACAAACTGCGTGTCGTGCATGTCCAGCGGCGCAAACACGCGCTGTGCCAGGAACTGATCAAAGCGCTGGCCCGAGGCAATCTCGACAATGCGGCTCAAGGTGTCAAAGCCTGCCGCTGCGCTATAGCTCCAGCGGGTGCCGGGCTGAAAGTCCAAGGCCGCTGCACCTAGCTGCGGAATGAAATCAGCCAACGTGTCGGTGGGCTTGCGCTGGATGTCGCTCGAGACGCGCATCCCTAAGCCACCCGACATCAACCCCGAGGTATGCGTCAGCAGATCGCGCACAGTCACTTCGCGCTGTGCCGGTACCAAATCGGCTTCGGGCTTGGGGCCGGTAGCCGGTGCACCCGGCGGCAACGCAGCGACCGGCGCAGCACCGGGCTTAGGCACGGCCACCTTCATATTCTTAAACTCAGGAATAAAACGCGATACCGGATCGCTAAGGCGGATCTTGCCTTCCTCTACCAACATCAACACCGCCACTGCAGTGACTGGCTTGGAGGACGAGGCCATGCGAAACAGCGCATCCATCGGCATGGGCGTGCTGCCCTTGGCATCTAAAGTGCCATAGGTCTTGGCATGCACCACCTTGCCGTCGCGAGCAACCAGTGCCACCGCATTAAAAATGGTGCCGTCCTTGATGTGTTGCTGCAGCACGGTGTCGATCACCGTCAGGCGCTGGCTGGATAGGCCCACCGACTCGGGCTTGGCAACGGGCAGTTCTGCGGCCTGCACAGCCGGCAGCGTGGCAAGGCCCAGCAGGGCGGCAATCATCAACGTGCGTGTGCGCATGGTGTCCCCAGTTGTTGTGCGGCCATGGTGCCTGTTTGGGCAGTGCTAACGCTAGACTGCGCAGCATGGATGCCCCCTCACTCGCGCCCTTACTGCTGGCTTGGCACGCCGATCACGGCCGTCACGATCTGCCTTGGCAGCAGGATCGCAGCGCCTACCGCGTGTGGGTGTCCGAGGTGATGCTGCAGCAGACGCAGGTCAGCTCAGTCATCGGTTATTTTGATCGCTTCATGGCGCGCTTTCCAACGCTGGCTGTGTTGGCCGATGCGCCGCAAGACGATGTGCTGCACCTGTGGTCTGGACTGGGTTATTACGCCCGGGCTCGCAATCTGCAGCGCGCGGCGCAGCAGGTGCGCGATCTGCACAGCGGCGTGTTCCCCACCGACTTTGAGGCAGTGGCCGCCTTGCCCGGCATTGGCCGATCTACTGCAGGCGCCATCCTGGCGCTCAGCGGCGATCAGCATCACCCCATCTGCGATGGCAACGTTAAACGCGTGCTGTCCCGTGTGTATGGCGTAGAGGGTCGTCCCGGTGAGCGCGCCTTTGAGACGCAGCTGTGGGAACTGGCCACGCATGAAACGCCGGTGCAGCAGGTAGCCACCTATACACAGGCCATCATGGATCTTGGCGCCACGCTGTGTACGCGTCGCAACCCCGCCTGTGATCGCTGCCCCTTTGCCGCAAAGTGTGTGGCGCGTGCCAGTGATCGCCAACACGAGCTGCCTGCACCACGCAAAGCGCGTGAGCGACCCTCGCGTGAGTGTGTGTTGCTATTGCTGCGCCGTACCGATGGCAGCCTATGGCTGCAGCGTCGCCCGGCGCGCGGCATCTGGGGCGGTCTGTGGGCGCCGCCACAGTTTGATACCGCAGGTCAGGCAGAGTCGCTGCTGCCCGGTGCTGCCGATGGTCATGCGCTGCCACCCATCGACCATGCGTTTACGCATTACGACCTGTGCATACAGCCGCTGCTGCTGCGTGTGGAAGACAGCTGGCAACCACCGGGCGAGGGCCAATGGTATGACCTGCGCAACCCCGCGCGCATAGGCTTGCCAGCACCGGTGGCCACGCTGCTGGCGACGCTGTCGCCGCCCGCGCAGAGCGACCTGTAGCCTGTGGTATAACGCGCTCTATGACTATCCGTACCGTGCAATGCGCTCATTTGAAGTGCGAGGCTCCAGGCCTCGATCGTCCGCCGTTTCCGGGTGCGCGCGGCCAGCGCATCTTCGAGACCGTCTCGAAGGAAGCTTGGAAGCTTTGGGTGGCCCACCAGACCATGCTCATCAATGAGTACCGACTGTCTGCGGTGGACCCTAAGGCCCGCAAGCTGCTCGAGAGCCATCAGGACAAATTCCTGTTCGGCGAAGGCTCTGCGCCGCCGCCGGACTTTAAAGCGCCTAACGCCGGCGGCTGATCGATCGCAATTCACCGAGGGGCTCATGCACACACTCAAGATTTGCAGGTCGACGCTGTGGCTTGCAGTGCTGGTGTTGCCCTTGGGCGTGCAGGCTGCACAGCCTTGCCCCGGCGGCAAGGACTTGGTGCTAACCAACGGCAATATTCTTACCGTTGACGCCAGCGACCGCACCGTCAGTACGCTGCGCATCCGTGGCGAGAGGCTGCTCTCGGTGGGCGAACCTGTGCCACGCAATGAGCCTTGCGTGCAGGTGGTGGATCTGGGCGGCCGTACTGTTATTCCCGGCCTCATCGACAACCACACGCACTTTGTGCGCACAGCACAGGCCCCGGGCCCGTTCATCGAGGGACTGGAGTCCGCCACATCGATTGCAGCGCTGCAGGCCGCTCTGCGCACCGCCGCACGCAAGGCCGAACCTGGCGAGTGGCTGGCCGCCATTGGTGGCTTTACGCCGGGTCAGTTTGCCGAGCGACGTATGCCCACGCGTCAAGAGCTCAGCGCTGCCGTGCCCGATCATCCTGTTTATATGCAGATCGGCTATTCCACGCGCGGACTGGTCAATGATGAAGGCCGTCGCGTGTTGGCTGCTGCTGGCATCAACACCACAGAGGCCGGCGATGTGGCTCCCGATGGTCAGGGATTAACGCTGGTGCTGCGCTCTGCCACCGAGGCGCGCATGCAGCGCCGCTGGCCCGATTACATGCGCTATGCCGTGTCGCTGGGCCTGACTACTGTGGTGGACCATGCCTGCTGTGATTGGCTCGGCGCGCATCTGACCACAGCCGACCGGCCCGATCTCAAGCTCGCCGAGCAGATTTGGCGTGCAGGGCAGTTGCAGCTGCGGCTGCGCATCCAGTACGACCATCGCGACACCCGCAACCAACTCGATATCCACTCCGCCTCAGCGCGTCTGGCCAATGCCACGCAGGGCTTAGGCGATGGCATGTACAAGGCAGTGCGCTTTGGTGAGCAGGTGCTGGCTGCCGGTGCGACCGACGACGAAGTGTATGAAGTGTTCCAGCGCATCGCCGCCGGCGGCTGGGCGCTGTCGCAGCACACCATCAAGGAAGTCGAGATCGAGCGTTATCTGCGCATCATGGAACGTGTGGCGGCCCGCACGCCGGTCAAAGACCTGCGCTGGACGCTGGAGCATGTGTTTGAGATCACCCCCGATCAGGTGCAGCGTCTCAAGCGTATCGGCGTGGGTGTGCGACTGCAGGACCACGACTACATCCGCAATGCCAATTCATCGTGGAATCCCGGCCCGCCCTACAAGATGCTGCTCGACAGCGGCATCCGCATGGGCGCCGGGTCCGACTCTGCCGTGGTGGGTGCGCTGAACCCTTGGCTGGGCTTTTACTTCATGACTACCGGCAAGGACGCCAGCGGCACGCTGCTGCTGCCCGGCCAGCAGATCACCCGCCGACAGGCCCTGCGCCTGTACACCGCCGCCAACGCTTGGTTCAACTTTGAAGAGCGCGATATGGGCTCGCTGGAGGCCGGCAAGTTGGCGGACCTGGTGGTGCTCGACCAGCCTCTGCTGGACGTGCCCGATGAGGCCCTCAAACAGATGCATCCGCTGCTTACTTTGGTGGGCGGCAGGGCCGTGCATGCCCGGGGCCCATTTGCTGCACTTGCCACTGCCGCAGGGCGCAATTGAGAGTTGACGCGGCACGACCCCGACCGGTCTAATACCGGCCCCACTGCTTCCCCGCGGTGGCGCATCCCCAAGATGCCCAGGTAGCTCAGTTGGTAGAGCAGCGGATTGAAAATCCGCGTGTCGGTGGTTCGATTCCGCCCCTGGGCACCACCCAATTCAAAGCCTTAACAGATCCGTGGCAGTGCAGTTAGCTCTGTTGGGCCACTTGCGACCATGCGGGATGCATCTGTGTTGTTGTAGCGGCGAGCAGGTCGCTAAGCTTTTAAAAAGCCCCGAACCTCTTCGCAAAGGAGTCGGCAACGCCTCCAAAACATCAGAGACCTGTAGTGGAACCCAACGACGAGAGCCCGTTCGAGACCAAGCCCAAGGCTGGCAGCAGAAAAAAACGTGCTGCTTCAATTTTCGAAAATAACGAAATGGTTAAATCGGTGAAGTCTGCGAAGCATTGGCTGCAGAAGGTTACCGGGGCGACGGTTTATTTAACTATTGGCCTTACTGGTTTTAATGGCTTGCAGTATTGGCGTAGCACTGTGGATTTTTACCCCTTTGTCGTTAATGTCGCTCTGCTCTATTTTGTGTTTAAGGGATTTACCAGTCGCTGCAAAGTGTGCGGATGTTTCTGGGCCATGAAGCTGGTCAACACCGAATCTTTGGAATCCTGGCAGCAGCATCAGGATGTGGTCCGTAAGGACGTAAATCGCAACACCAAAGGCGAGGTCATCAGCACCACCGAGAGAGTCGAACAGGTGGTCGTTACCAAGACGCGCTACAAAGTCGACTGTCAGTGTCGTGCGTGCGGCGATGTTCGCTCTGAGGAAACTGTTGTTTGAGGGCCGATTAGGCTAATCCGCTCAATCAGCACTCCCCAAGCCCGATAGGCAGGCGCACGTCCCGGCGTTATCGGTCCTCCGCTGGCTGGACTCTGGCCAGAGCAAGGCCCCGTGCAAGCTGCATTTTCAAGCTATTCGGCAAATTCTTTACGATTTCCACAGATCTGTGGCTCTCGACCCAACCAATGCGGCAAATATCGATCCATTATGGATATATAAGGGTTATTGTCTCTTGGAGTGACAAGAGAGAACACTTTGAGCCGACTAAACCTGACCTTATTTGTAGTCCCGCTGTGTGCCCTGACGCTTGGTGGCTGTGCAACGACCAGTGGTACCGGCAGCACCGCGGACCGCGAGTGGGCCTGGGATATCTTTTATAAAAGCGCCAAAGAAGTCACCGCTTGTCGTGGCGTGCAAACCCTGCAGGTGACCGATGCGTCTTACTGCGCCGGTAAAAAGGTAACCGATAATCGCTGGCCGGGCCCATTTGAGAAGCCTCAGTAAAGCATTGGCGTTTTGTAATAGGCGCTACATCGGATGACCTGCAGCAGCTGCTGTGTTACCAAGCGTACAGGTCCTTTGTTATCGCGAGCTGTGCCATGGCTGCAGTGTCAAATCGTGTGGTGTGTACTGCATTGATCGCAGGCTTGGCGCTGCTAACGCTGGGGCGTGCTGGCGCCGCTGAACTTATCGACATAGGCCTTACCACTGACGGTCAGCGCATCGATGCCTTGCGTGTCGAAGCTACTACGCGGTCGCCACTTACGGTCGTGCTGGTCGGCGGTCTGCAAGGTGACGAATCCTCAGTCGCAGCGGTGCGCAGTGTCTTGGCATCCTATGAACAGCGCCGCAGCCGACCGTGGCGTGTGTTGGCTGTCCCGATGACCAATCCGCAGGCGCTGCCGCTGCAGTTTCCGCCCACTGGCGTGGCCTATCGTGAGAGTGCCGAGTCGCATGTGCTGTGGCGCTGGCTGGGTACGCTGGCGCCAGATCTGGTGCTCATCGCAGGCACCGATGCCGCAGGGTTGGCCGATGCCTTGGCCTCACAGCCCGTGGCGGATATGGGTCGCATCCCGGCACAAGGGTGGCTCGGTACCTTGGCGGATATGCAGGCCAAGGCTGCTGGCCTCAAGCCCTCTGAAGCCCACAGTCAGCTGCAACATCGCTTGGCCCGTACACCGCAACAGCTGGCCAATACTCTGGCGCAGCACTATGGCCGCGACTTTGATCAACCTTGGTATATCGGCGCCATCGCGCTGATTGCGCGGGCGCAGCTGGGTGATGTGGCTGATGTGCAGCGCCTAGTCGAACCTTATGTAGATGGCAGCAAAGACAGCCTGTCGCGCGCCAACTCGTTGGTGATGGCTGGCCATATCGTGTTTACCGACTTGGCGCGGCGCACCGGTGATCCGCGCTATGTCGCTGCGGTGCGCAAGGTCGCCCAGCTTGGATTTGATGCATCGGGCCAGATGCTCGAGTCCATGCCCTATCACGATCAATACAGCGACTCGGTGTTCATGGGCACGGCCATCGTGGCGCAGGCCGGCGCACTGACTGGCGAACGTCGTTACTTTGATATGGCCGACAGGCACCTGCGGTTCATGCAGCAGCTGGATCTGCGCCCGGATGGTCTATATCGCCACCAACCGGCTACCGATGCGGCTTGGGGTCGTGGTAACGGCTTTGCTGCAGTGGGCTTGGCGCTGACGTTGTCAGAGCTGCCCCCTGACCATCCTGGCTACGCGCATGCCCTGCAAAGCTATCGCGCTCTGATGACTGCGTTGCTGCCTTGGCAAAACCGCGACGGGCTGTGGCGCAACGTCATCGATCACAAGGGTGCTTACCCGGAGTTTTCTGCCACGGCGATGATCGGCTTTGCACTGCAGCGGGGTCTGCAGCGCGGCTGGATCCGCGGCAGACAGTGGCAGGGTGCCGTGGCCCGCGCTTGGACCGCTGTT
>Ga0114974_10004035_pt1 | contig 11000 bp, 12 predicted proteins | sample S_130206_EF_Meta_FD_87318 | JGI IMG/M metagenome (GOLD analysis project Ga0114974, IMG submission 87318) | Freshwater microbial communities from Lake Simoncouche, Canada to study carbon cycling - S_130206_EF_MetaG | ecosystem: Environmental > Aquatic > Freshwater > Lake | place: Lake...
CACGTACTTGATCGGCTTGTCACTGATGGTGCGAATTTGCTTGATCAAATCACGCGCCATGCCCGGTGTGGCCGTGGCATCACTCACCATGATGAACTTGTCACCAATGATCACGCCCGAATTGGGATCGCCCTCAGCGGTGTACGCCCAGCAGTGCTTGCTGAGTTGCTCAAACTTAATGATCTTGTCTGCCAAGTCAGCTTGTGAAGCAAATGCTTTTGTAGGTTGGTTCATATTTTCTCCGGTGAAAAATTATTTTAATTGGGGTCAGAGCAACATTAATTTGGTCAATCAGAAGGGGTAGAGGCTGATGAGGGCTCAATAAATGGGGTCAGATCAACATTAATTTGCTTGCCGCCTAGATTCCTTTGAATCACAGAAAATTAATGTTGATCTGACCCCATTTATTGTCGGCCCCCATCAGCCTCTACCCCTTTTGATTGGAAATTAATGTTGCTCTGACCCCAATTAATTCAAGCCCTTTTCTAAGAGGGCAATGACTTCTTCGGCGAAGGCCACATAAGAGATGGGGCCACCAGGACGAAGCCAAGTGAAGGTCCAGTTGATCATACCGAATAACATCATGGTGATGGCAGTTTGATTGGAAGGGTTTAAACGGCCGGGATAAGCGCGGCGCAATGCGCGGGTGACGGCAGCGACCACATCGCGTTGGCGATTCAAAATCAATTCGCGTGGGGAAATGGCGGGCGTTGCCAAATTGGCATCCGCTTCATCGCTCAAAAACTGCGTGTCATTCAACAATGCCACGTGCCGTGTGGCCGAAGTTTCATACTCCTGCAAAAAAGCGCGAATCAGTTCGTGCAAGGCAGCGCGATCGTCTAAATTGCGGCGCTGTGCGGTGGCCTCTGTAAGTGCAATGAGCGACAACAAACGCTGCGTATAACGGTCCATCAAGTCAAACAAAATGGCTTCTTTGCTGTCGTAGTAGTGATACAAGCGTGCCTTGGAAGTGCCACACGCTGTCGCAATTTCACTCATGCTGGCCGCAGGGTAGCTGCGATCGGCAAAACACTGCGCTGCAATGTCCAAAATGGCGTCACGCTTGCTGTCGTGCGTAGCGGATTTAGGTCTGGCCATAACTTCTCAAAAGATCAAACATCAGCCCACTGGCCAAACCACGCCGTTGTCATTCAAGATGGCATCAAGGGGTACATCGTGGGGCTCGGGGTCTAAATCGTCCACATAAGCCTGCGTGAATCCCAAGCCCACGGTCAAAGGTTTGGGCTCAATCGCCGCCAAAGTACGATCGTAAAATCCGCCGCCGTAACCCAAACGGAAGCCCCCGGCGCTGTAGCCCACGCAAGGGACAAACAACAAAGTGGGCAAAACGACCTCGGTGTCTTTCGGTTTGGGAATGCCATAAGCATCCTCCTCCATGGGGCAACCAGGGTACCAAGCATGAAAGGTGAGGGTTTTGTGAACTTTGTCCACCACTGGCAAACCAATGCGACGCAACTGAGATTCACCCGTCAACTCGCCATCTTCTTTCCATCGGTGCAGCGCAGGCAAAGGATCAAACTCACCCTTGATGGGCCAATAGGCCCCAATCACCAACTCGGGTCGGCCAAACAACCAAATCCGCATCACACGTTGTAAAGCATCGATCCGCTCTTGGCGGTCGGTCATATTGAGGCGTGCCGCCAACAACTCTTGGCGAATTTGTTTTTTGGCTTCTGATTTGTCCATAATCAACCCATGCAATTGACACAGATTTTGACATCGCTTGGGGCCTCCGTCCTCATTTTCTCGTTCACAAGCCACGCGACAGGCCAAACAAGCCTGCAAAACAGGGCAGATGACGTGATTTTGGAGATGAACCAGGCTTTCAAAAAGAACGACAAAGCCCAGCTTTCCCGCCTTTTACCCAAGGCCAAAGGCCACGCCTTAGAACCCTGGGCCGCTTATTGGGAGCTTCGGGTGCGGCTAGACCAAGCCAGCGATTCCGAAATTCAACAATTTTTCTCGGTCTACGCGGGCACCTATGCCGAAGACCGCTTGCGAAACGACTGGTTGCTGCAATTGGGTCGGCAACGTGACTGGGCCACCTTTGCGCAAGAGTACCCTCGCTTTCGCATGAATGACGACAGGGAAGTGCGATGCTACGCATTGGCAAACAGTGCTTCTCTTCAAAAACCTGAAACTGTGAGCGAATTGAAACGGCTTTGGTATTCCCTCAGAGAGACCGAGGACGGGTGTACTTACACCGCAGAAAAACTTCACGACCTGAAAAAAATTGACGCGCTGGATGTGTGGCGCAAAGCTCGCCTTGCCATGGACAATAACCGCCCCCGCGCAGCGCAACTGGCACTCAACATTGAGTCGGAAGAATTGGGCAAGCAAACCATCTTGATCCATGCCGACCCGCAAAAGTATTTAGACAAACGCATTTTGGCCATCACCAAAAAGCGCAAAGAACTTGCTGTCTTGGCGCTCATTCGAATTGCCAACACTGACCCCGACAAAGCCGCCCAGTTGTTAGAAAAAAAATGGGGACTGATGCTTACCAAAGAAGAGCACAACTGGACTTGGGCAGTGATTGGCAAGCAAGCTGCACAAAAACTCCAAGACAACGCCAACGTCTATTTCAGCAAGGTCTCTCGCAACCAAGATTTGAGCGACGATCTCCTGAGTTGGAAAATCAGAGCAGCTCTCAGGCAAGGCGACTGGAAAGCCGTGATCCCAGCGGTTGACGCCATGGAAGACGCCAAGAATGATGCGACTTGGATTTATTGGAAAGCCCGTGCGCAATTGGCCACCGCCACGACCGATGCACAAAAATCAGAAGCCCAGAGCGCTTTGAAAAATATCGCCAGTGTCAAAGGTTTCTACGAACAACTGGCCCTGGAAGAATCAGGCCAATCTATTGTGGCACCCGCCAAGCCCTTGCCGCTGAGCGCACAAGAAAAAACACTTGCTGCACAAAACGCTGGTCTGCAACGCGCTTTAACAGCACTCAGCCTCGGCCTTCGCTCTGAGGGCAATCGAGAGTGGAACTACTCGACCAATTTACACACGCCCGGTGGCATGAGCGAGCGCGAGTTGTTGGCGGCTGCCGATTTGGCGTGCAGCAAACAAGTTTGGGATCGCTGCATCAACACCAGCGATCGCACCAAAACACAAATTGATTTTGACCAACGCTTTCCGATGCCCCTCAAAGACACCGTCTTGAGAAAAGCCAAAGAGGTTCAACTCGATCCAGCGTATGTCTATGGCTTGATCAGGCAAGAAAGTCGCTTCATCATGGACGCTAAGTCTGTGGTGGGTGCTTCAGGCCTGATGCAAGTGATGCCTGCTACGGCCAAATGGACTGCTAAAAAAATTGGCTTGACTCACTTTCAAGTGAATCAACTCAACGATCACGAGATCAATGTCGCCATTGGCACCGGCTACCTGAAATTTGTTCTCGATGATTTTGACGGCTCCATGCCCTTGGCTGCTGCAGCCTACAACGCTGGCCCTAGCAGATCGCGTGCATGGCGCAAAGGCCCCGTATTAGAGGCCGCGATTTGGGCAGAAAATATTCCCTTCAACGAGACCCGCGACTACGTGAAAAAAGTGCTGTCCAACACCACCAACTACGCGGCCATCATTTCAGGACAACCCCAATCCTTGAAAGCTCGTTTGGGGACTGTTGGGCCCCGAAGTGCGCAAGCTTCTGCAGAAAACGCAGATCTGCCCTAAGGGGTTTCGCTCCGGTGAATCAAAGCGCCTAACCTAGCAGCTTGTCTAGATTGCTGGTGATTTTTTCTTCAATCTTGTCTTTAAAAGAAGCCATCAAGAAACCCAACTCCAGCTTCATGGTGAGTTGGGTGGCTGACACACACAAGTAACCTGAAGCACCCGCACGCTCGAAATTCAATCGGTCTTGAACATCCCCTTCGGCATTGGTTTCATTGGCCACATAAGTGCAGTCCATGCCCCAATCTGACTCGGCTTCTGAGTGCCACTGCGCTGCCACAGCACGGGCTTTTTCAAGGCCTAGGTTGTGAGATCTTTGAATCAAAATATCTGTCATGGTTTCAAGCTTTCTTCACAAGTGAGACTTCCACTTGGCAATCATAGAACACGGGCGCACGGCCTAAATCGGTGAGCAACTGGCTTGTCACTTCGTTCACATTGGTGCCATTCAAACCCATCTTTCGCCACCAGATGCCCAAGCCGTTGACCACCCCGGCGCGAGCTCTGCGGCTGACGTCGGCTTTGCAATGGTATTCACCGCGATCGTTGAAGACTTTCACAGTGTCACCTGTCGAAATATTTCGCTCTTTGGCATCGATCTCATTGATTTCAAGCAAAGGCTCTTTTTCGATGGCACGCAAACTCGCCACATTGACAAAAGATGAATTGAGAAAATTTCGAGCCGGCGGTGAAATCATGGCCAAAGGATAGGGTTGACCTGCCGCAGGCACTTCGTAATTGGGCACATGATTGGGCAAGGGGTCTAAGCCTTGGGCAGCCAAACGCTCGCTCACAAACTCACATTTTCCAGAAGGCGTTGGGAAACCGCCTTCCGCAAACGGGGCTTCCGGCATTGGCATCGACACATAGCCCTGTGTCCACAGAGTTTCGAAATCTACCTCGGCGCCTACTGCCGTTCGACACAAACTCAAATCGTCTTCCAAAAAACAAGGCTCGGTGTAAGCCATGGCTTGGGCCAGCAGCCTGAAAATTTCTGTGTTGGGTTTGGCTTGTCCCACGGGCGCAATGGCCGGTTTGTTGAGCAATAAATCGGTATGGCCATAACTGCCCTGCACATCCCAATGCTCCAACTGCGTGGTGGCTGGCAAGACGTAATCGGCATAGTCTGCCGTGTCGGTTTGAAAATGTTCAAGAACCACCGTGAAAAGGTCTTCCCGCGCAAAACCCTGAGCCACCTTGCTTGAGTTGGGCGCAATGGCCATGGGGTTGCTGTTGTAGACCAACAAGGCTTTGACTTGCGGCCCCCAAGCATCACTGCCCGGATGGTTCAGATCATTGCCCACGGTGGTCATGTTCAACAAGCGAGGACGACGTGCCTCCAACAAATCGGGTCGGTGCAACGCCAATTTGTTGGGTTTGAAAACGCTAGAGCTGCTCATCAACAAACCACCCGCTCTGTCGCGCCAAGCGCCTGTCAATGCGGGCAAGCAAGCGATGGTTCGCACCGCATTGCCGCCACCTTTCACGCGCTGCATGCCATAGTTCAACCGAATGGCCGCTTTGGCCGTGGTACCCCAGTCGTGGGCCAATTCACGAATGAGCGATTCATCAATGCCACAAACTTCGGCTGCTCTCTGCAGCGTCCACGTCATGGCGCGTTCTTTGAGCGCCTCCCAGCCTAGGGTATAGCGATTGATGTAATCGGAGTCGAGCCAGTCGTGAACCACCAACTCGCGCATGACTGCAAAAGCAAGGGCGGCATCGGTCCCAGGGCGAATGGGCAAATGCAGATGACACTTTTCAGCAGTTTCGCTGTGTCGTGGGTCGATGCAAATGAGTTTGGCGCCATGGCGCTTGGCCTCTTGCGCGCGTCGCCAAAAATGAACATTGCTCGAGATTGGGTTGCTGCCCCATATAACGATGAGTTTGCTTTCGGAAAAAAATTCTGCGCGCATGCCCATCTTGCCGCCCAGCGTGTAAGTCAGCCCCTCACCCCCTGCAGAGGCGCAAATGGTGCGATCCAACAAGGAAGCACCCATCTTGTGAAAGAAACGCGAGGCCATGGATTCTCCTTGCACCCAACCCATGGTGCCGGCATAGCTGTAAGGCAAAACAGCTTCTGGGTTGTCCGCCACGATGCTTTTAAGTTGGGCTGCAATGTCTGCAATGGCCTGTTCCCAAGTGACAGGCTCAAATTGCCCAGACCCTTTGGGGCCCACGCGTTTCAAGGGTTGCGTCAAACGCTCCGGGCTGTAGGTTCGCTCGGTATACCGAGAAACTTTGGTGCACAGCACCCCTTGCGTGTGAAGGTGCTCGGGATTGCCTTGTACTTGGGTGGCGCGCCCGTCTTCGACAGTGGTAAGCAAAGCACACGTGTCAGGGCAGTCATGCGGGCACAAACCTTTGACAACAGCATTTTTTTCAAGGGCGATGGGGATCATGGTCTCATTCTAAAAGGGGATGGGTCGGGATAACCCTGAAATCAAATGCCCCCCTACCTGCAAGGGGTTGTAGCGCAATTTCATGAGTCTCGGTAGACTGTGGTCATGAAATTGATCGACGCCATCCTCACTGAAGCCGCCAGCATTGCGGCCATTCGAAAAGACATTCATGCTCACCCCGAACTGTGCTTCCAAGAAGTGCGCACAGCCGATGTGGTGGCCAAGCAACTGACCGACTGGGGCATTCCTGTGCACCGCGGCATGGGCACCACGGGGGTGATTGGCATTGTGCATGGCCGCGATGGCGGTGCTTGTGGCAGAGGCATTGGTCTGAGGGCTGACATTGACGCCTTGCCAATGCAAGAATTCAACACCTTTGCCCATGCTAGCAAACACGCGGGCAAGATGCATGCATGTGGCCACGACGGGCACACCGCCATGCTGTTGGCCGCTGCCAAACATTTCTCGAAAAACCGAAACTTTGACGGCACGGTTTATCTGATTTTCCAACCCGCTGAAGAAGGCGGTGGTGGAGCGCGTGAAATGATCAAGACGGCATGTTCGAGAAGTTTCCCATGCAAGCCGTCTATGGCATGCACAACTGGCCAGGCGCCAAGGTTGGCACTTTTGCCGTCAGCCCAGGCCCCGTCATGGCGTCTAGCAACGAATTCAAAATCACCATCCATGGCAAAGGCAGCCATGCAGCTTTGCCTCACAACGGCGTGGACCCTGTGCCGGTGGCTTGCCAATTGGTCCAAGCCTTCCAAACCATCATCACACGCAACAAAAAGCCCGTGGATGCCGGTGTCATTTCAGTCACCATGATTCATGCAGGAGAGGCCACCAACGTGGTGCCCGATTACTGCGTGATTCAAGGTACCGTTCGCACCTTCAGCATCGAGGTTCTGGACCTCATTGAGTCGCGCATGAAGCAAATCACAGACCACCTGTGTGCTGCATTCGACGCCAAACCCGAATTTCATTTCAACCGCAACTATCCGCCGACCATCAACAGCGCCGCTGAAGCCGAGTTTGCGCGGAAAGTCATGGCAGGTATTGTGGGCAGCGACAACGTCACACAGCAAGAACCCACCATGGGCGCTGAAGACTTTTCATTCATGTTGCAAGCCAAACCTGGCGCTTATTGCTTCATTGCCAATGGCGACGGCGCCCACCGCGAAATGGGCCATGGCGGTGGCCCTTGCATGTTGCACAACCCCAGCTACGATTTCAATGACGACTTGATTCCGTTGGGCGGCACCTACTGGGTTGAATTGGCCACTCAATGGCTGGCCAACCCCACTCAAAAATAACGTCAATTCCGCGGTGCGTATCATGTCCCTTTGAGCGCATTCCGCTAAAGGTTCATGATGTCCAATAAGTCACGCGTTTTAATCTTGGGCGGCACAGGTTTTGTAGGCCGCCATGTTTGCGAAAAGCTCACCCGCCTTGGGGCCAGAATGACTGTCGTCACGCGCCGTGCTTCTCAGGCCACAGCCATTCAAAATCTTCCAAATGTCACTGTCATCGAGGGCGATGTGTTCAACCTCGACTGGTTAACGAAAACCATGTCGCAGCACGATGTGGTCATCAACTTGATTGCGATCTTGCACGGTACCGAAGCTGCGTTTGACAAGGCGCATGTGCAGTTGCCTCAAATCATTGCGCAAGCCTGTGGCCAAAGCGGCGTCAAGCGTTTGATTCACATCAGCGCCTTGGGCGCCAGCGCAGAAGGCCCTTCGCTTTACCAACGCAGCAAAGCCAAGGGAGAAGCCATCCTTCAACAAGCTAGCCTGCAACTGACAGTGCTTCAACCCAGCGTCATCTTTGGTGCAGACGACAAGTTTTTGAACTTGTTTGCCCAGCTTCAAAAGATCGCGCCCTTTGTGCCATTGGCCGGCGCCAGCACCCGCTTTCAACCCGTGTGGGTAGAGGATGTGGCTTTGGCTGTGGCGCACTGCGTCAATCACGCCGACACAGCAGGACAAACTTATGAGCTTTGCGGACCTGATATTTGGACCCTTCAAGCCTTGGTTCAAAAATCAGGGCAATGGGCAGGCGTTCGCGGCGGTCAAGGTCGTTGGGTCTTTGGCATTCCCAACAGCATCGCTTCGCTGCAAGCCTTGCTGATGGAATTGGCACCGGGTCAACCCCTCATGAGTCGCGACAACCTTCGCTCCATGCAAGTGGACAATATTGCGTCAGGGAAAGCATTGGGCCTGAAAGACATGCATATTCAAGCCAGCGGTGTCAGCAGCATTGCGCCTGGCTACTTGGGCCACCAAGAGGCTTGCACTCAACTGAATGCGTTTCGCGCCAAAGGACGTCCATGAAACTCTTCATTGCCAATAAAAACTACTCTTCATGGTCCATGCGCCCTTGGGTCATGCTCAAGCAAGCAGGCATTGCCTTTGAAGAAATCATGGTGCGCTTTGATGGTTTTGACGCGAAGTCTAAGTTCAAGCAAACTTTGAAAGACATCAGCCCCGCAGGCAAAGTGCCCGTGCTGGTCGATGGTGATTTAGCCGTTTGGGATACGCTGTCGATTGCAGAGTACGCTGCCGAGAAATTTGCCGACAAGCAACTCTGGCCCAGCAAAGTAGCGGACCGTGCAAGAGCGCGCAGTATCTGCGCCGAAATGCACAGCGGCTTCACGGGCATTCGGAGTGCGTGCCCCATGAACATTGACGCTTATTTGCCAGAAATAGGTGCTTTGGCGCTGCGAGACAAAGAAGCTTTGCGCCATGATTTAAAACGCATTGACCATCTGTTCTCGTCGCTCCTTCAAGAGCACAAAGGACCCATGTTGTTTGGTGAATTCAGCATTCCAGACGCCTATTTTTCACCCGTGGTCATGCGCATGAAAACCTATGCATTGCCCGTGAGTTCAGACACACAGGCCTACATCGATCGTTTGTGCGCCATGCCTGGTGTGAAAGCCTGGATCGATGGCGCATTGGCCGAAAAAGACTTCATCGATTTTGAAGAACCTTTTCGCACCAAGCCTTGAATGTCAAATTTGCAAATCTTCAGCGTCGGCGGTGCTTTGCGCGATGCCCTGTTAAACCAATCGGTCAAAGACAAAGACTGGGTGGTGGTTGGGGGCACGCCAGAAGAAATGACACAACTTGGCTATGTCACAGTAGGCAAAGACTTTCCTGTTTTTTTGCATCCCACATCGCGTGAAGAATATGCACTGGCCCGCACCGAACGCAAAACTGCGCCAGGCTACAAAGGCTTTGTGGTGCATGCTTCTTCCGAAGTTTCTTTGGAAGAAGATTTAGCCAGACGCGACCTGACCATCAACGCCATGGCCTTGCCAGAAGAGCATGCCACAACATTTTTTAAAACCCCGCATTCAGAGATTGACGCTTTCTTTCAACAGCACGCCATCGACCCCTTCCATGGCCTGCAAGACCTCAACAACAAAGTACTTCGCCACGTGACGCTGGCCTTTCGCGAAGACCCTGTGCGCATCTTGCGCGTGGCCCGCTTTGCAGCCCGCTTTCCAGATTTTCAAATTGCCCCAGAAACCATGCGACTCATGCAAGACATGGTGCAAGCAGGTGAAGTTGAACATCTGGTTCCCGAGCGTGTGTGGCAAGAATTGGCCAAAGGTTTGATGACCCCCAAGCCTTCGCGCATGTTTGAAGTGCTCAAAGAATGTGGTGCACTCAAAGTCTTGTTGCCGGAAGTGAATTGTTTGTGGGGCGTGCCACAACGCGCTGAATACCACCCAGAAATTGACACGGGTGTGCACCTCATGATGGTGCTAGACATGAGCGCACAACTCAAGGCTTCGCTGCCCGTGCGCGTAGCTTGCCTCATGCACGACCTGGGCAAAGGCACTACGCCCAAAGAAGAATGGCCTCGGCACCTTGCCCACGAACAACGCAGCGCCAAATTGCTCCAACAAGTATGTGAGCGACTGCGCATTCCCGTTGAATGCAAAGAGTTGTCTGAAGTGGTGGCGCGTGAACATGGCAATATTCACCGAAGCCAAGAATTGAATGCTGCTGCGCTCATGCGCTTGCTAGAAAGGTGCGATGCCATTCGCAAACCTGAGCGCTTGCCAGACATCTTATTGGCCTGTGAGTCCGATGCACGGGGTCGCAAAGGTTTTGAAAATGTGACTTACCAACCAGCCTCGCGTTTACAAGAAGTACTCAAGGCCGCCTTGTCTGTAGTCACTGCCGGCATTGCCGAGGAGGCACAAAAACAGGGCCTCGCGGGCCCTGCTGTTGGCGAAAAAATACATGAAGCCAGAGTGGCTGCCATTGCTCGGTTAAAAGCTTAGGCGCACCACTTTTGCATCCTTCAAATTAACGTGAAGGCGTGCGAGGCGTGCGAGGCGCTGCCGGGGGGCGGCCTGCCAAGTGGCGGAAGCTGATACGGCCTTTGGTCAGGTCGTAAGGTGACAACTCAAGTGTGACACGGTCGCCCGCCAAAATGCGAATGTGGTTCTTGCGCATCTTGCCTGCAGAGTAAGCGATCAATTGGTGCCCGTTGTCCAAGGTCACACGAAAACGTGTGTCGGGTAAAACCTCGTTCACAACGCCCATCTGTTCGATCAAGTCTTCTTTCGCCATTTTTTCCTTTCAGGTTCTCTCGGGGGTTCAGTGGGCCTGCGTGGTTGAACGCACCCAATCTAAACCTTGTGCCAGTGCAAAGCTGGCTGCAGCATCGCGGGTGGCGAAATCGTTGGTAAAACACATCACCCTGTCGGTACTGGCACTGCCACGCCCGCTGGCCACTGACACCTGTGCCGCAAAGCGGCCACAGGGCAATGCACGCGGACAAGCGGCAATGCGGTATTTTCCCACGGTGACGGGGGTATTTTCAAAAGTAATCGTATGAATCATCTAATAAGCTAAAAAATTGGTGTGTACAGAGCAACAC
>Ga0114974_10004037_pt1 | contig 10999 bp, 16 predicted proteins | sample S_130206_EF_Meta_FD_87318 | JGI IMG/M metagenome (GOLD analysis project Ga0114974, IMG submission 87318) | Freshwater microbial communities from Lake Simoncouche, Canada to study carbon cycling - S_130206_EF_MetaG | ecosystem: Environmental > Aquatic > Freshwater > Lake | place: Lake...
AACACGGGCAATGCCCTGTCCTTGATAGCGGGGGTCTATTTCAAGATCCTGTGGCAACAAATCTTTGCCATCCTTGACGAAATAAGCATAGCCCATCTGGCGTCGGCCGGTCATGGCACGCACGGTGATTTCATCTGCGTCCTCTTCTACGTCGATGTCTATGCCTTCAAAGTCTCGAGCTCTCATCGTCTTGGCCGTCCTGCTGTGACACGCTGTATGAGCTCGGCTGCATGCTCGATGTTGTTGTATTTTAATCTGCAGAATGTGGCACTGACTATGCCCTTGCCGTAGGCAGTGTTGAGTCCTTGTGCTATTTCATTCAGTGCCTTTGCGGCCCGATAGCCGTTTTCGTTTCTGGGAATAAATTCTGAATAGTGTTCAAATGTCATGGTCCTGCGTGTGATGTCTTGGGCGTTGACAACACTGGCCTGGAAATTGTCACACTGCTGTCGATACTGGCCGGCCGTGACTCGGATCTCAGTGATCTGCAGGTACTCGTTGGCGTCATAGGGTGCCATCAAGTAGGCATCCAACAAGGCACAACTGCTCAGCAGCACACAGGTCAGGGCTAGAACTATACGTTTCATGACGGATCCTTGTCAGGCCAAAATATCAAGACGAAGGCCACTGAGGTTGCCATCAGCACCACGGCCCAGCCCAAGACCTCCAAAGCGTATAAAATAAAATCAATCATGTGAATTAATGAACGCTACGATTTTTTGGGCAGTTTGCAAATGCCGTTTCTTGTACTGCTCCCACTCTTGGGTTGTTTCGTCCAACTGATCTAGTTCCATGCCAGTGTTGCTGGATGGTGTGACACATGTCAGTCCCGGATCATATGTGTTTTCTTTGGTTGTCATGCTGGTTCCCTTATTTTATGCTGTCGAATATCGTTTTCTGTTCACGATACCATTCCTGCCAGGCCTTTAATTTTTCTGCGTTTTCGTGGCAGGCTCCGTAGTTTTCGATGACTCGGTCGAGGAGCCGACTGGCTTCAATGCCACTGGGGGTTCCATCAACTGCGGCGGCACGGTTGGGAATTTCATTGCCACTGGCACTGTCGTGCAGGCTGACAGTGCTACGAGGCAAACTGCACTGAGCATCCAACTGCCGACCCGCTGTGTCACGGACGATTTCTCTTGTGATGTATACATTTTCTTTGACCACCTTTACTTTTTCAATTATCTTGGTTTCAATCACAGTGTTGACCTGCTGTGATCGTTCTTCTGCTATTCGGACTCGTTGTTTCATTTCAGCTATCTGTTCGCGATAACTTATGCCACCATAGAAATAAGCGGCAATGACAAGAACTACAACGCCCATTAATTCTGCGGGCAAACGATACTGACCCATGAGCGGTATCCACGCGACCAACTTGCTGGCTATGTATAACACCAAGCCTGCCCCAAACAACAAATAAGTCAGCCACACAAATACGCCATCAGGTATCAGTTGCAGGAGCCATTGTATTTGCCACATCAGTGACCGCCAAACACATGCAGGGCATGAGCATAATGTTTCATCCTATCCTCGAGTCCGATAGTTCCACCATTGATTCTTTTGGTCATGGTCAGTATGTCATTGTTGTCGGCATACTGATTCAAGTTGTTGGTTTCCCAGAACCAGCAGGCACTTTGCACAGCACCTTCAAAGGTTTCCAAGTAAGCACTGGTTTCTTCCACTGGCGTTTCTATGCTGTCAGCAAAGTTACTGTAGTTGCTTTTGCCTGTGAGCTGTATGAGTCCACGACCGCAGTAGCGGAATCCATCACCTGAGGCTTCATCACCATTGCCCATACGGTTGGCATAGATCCTGTTGGCTATGGCTTCGGCCTTGTTGGGCAAGGCAGCATACTGTTCGGCGATTTGGTCGTTGGGAAAATATTTGGGAAATATCTTTCTTAGACTTGCGGCACGATAGTTCAAGTTTTCTTTGAGGAAAACAAATCCACCTGACTCATGGGCGCACTGTGCAACGAAAGAAGCCACACGCTGTGGAGTGTCTATACCGTAGTCAGGCAACAGTTTGTTTAGTGCCGTACACCATTGATCGATGTAGGGGTTTTTAGGTATGATTTGCGCCAACTGTTCTCTTGTGATTTCCATGATGTAATTCCTGTTGTCAGATATTTATGGAATCACCAGTGCTGTAACATCCGATCTACCAGCAGTTCAGCGGTTTTTATGTCATAGTGTATGCCGTCACGGGCCAGATCCAACACAGGTTGTTGGGCAATCCAGCGTAGATTTTTGTTTTTTAACTGGGCTTCAAACAACGGGCGAGATTCGACATCTGCAAAATTAGGTATAAAACTGTGTATGGCATTGGGTGCTGCCTGTGATACGAGATCCATGCAGTCTAAGGTATTGTTTATGTCTTGTTGGACTGTGGAATCACAAAAATGCAAACGACGGTCGTCATCATGACAACGATAATCATCATAAATTGTTTTTTGCCAGTTGCATTCAAAATCTTCGATTATTTCTTTTTGTATGTGTGTTGGCAAACAATCGATTTGCCAATAATTGGCACAATCGGGCCAGCTGGGATCTTTTATATTTTTGTAAAAGGTCTGCCATAATTCATTGCGGACTGTGATTTCGTCTTTTTCGCGGCGATGCAAATAACTCCATTGTATTACACAACGCACTGGACCAATGTGTTGTAGCACTTGCAAAACCTTGCGACAGATCCAATTGTTGCTGGCACCCATCATGCTGATATTGATAGTGCGTTGATTCAGATGTTGTTGTAAAATCCAGGGCCAGGTATGTTCAACTGGACTGCCTATGCCCACCGTGAAACTGTCGCCAAAACACCATACTGCCGATGCCAAGTCATTGGGCCATTCTGCATCACGATATCCACGACTGTTATAGCAGTAATTGATTTTGTAAGGATATTGCCTGAAATGAGTAATATTGTCACAGTGTTCAGCTGTGTCGGGATCCTGGTAATCCACAGACAAATCCTGAGTGCTTTTTAAAACAAAATCAGGTAAAATCATTTTTATAAAATAAAATTAATCTTTGTCGTTGGTTATGATGGCCATGGTTCCGTCCCAAACTATGCGACCATCACAGGCCACATTCCATTTGGTTTCGCCGTATTCAACAGTTGTTTCTGTGTACAGCGGGCTGTGGACCCTGACATCTGATGCCAGGTGTTCCACACCATCTTCAAATATACGCCATACCAAGTCGGTGTTGCCACCGTGCTTGGTATTGAATCTGATGTGGAATTTTGACACTATTTGAGACCCATTTCGGCGCGAATCTTTGTGGCAGAGATGGAATGTGTAGCTTCATCAAATGTTTCCTGTTCAATCTTGTAGCCCACATCACGACCATAGGTGATGTTTACAATATTGGGCACAACTTGAATTTCATACTGTCCTTGATAAAGCGGATCAAGATCTCTGCGTATGAATGACTTGACTTTTTCTATTTCAAAAGGATTTGAACCCTGCCAGCCCTGGCAATCACGGATCTGTATCACAACCTGTCCAGTCTTGGCAATGGCACGTTCAAACAAGGCTCTGTGTCCTGCGTGCCAGGGTTGCCAGCGCCCCAACATCTGCACTGTTTCTTTCTTCCAGTCAAATGTGGGTCTACGTCTACGATCAATGATGTGTTGTCCAACAAACTCGGCCCATTTTTCTGCGTTTTTTTCTGTGACTCGGAAGTCATAAACGTCTGGAGGTGTAAATGCTTTGTTGGTGTCTTCAAAGCGCCCTTCGTCAATGGTGTCCATCCATATGGTCCAATCGGCTTTGAAGTTGTTGCGCATTTCTATCAAGGGTGCCACAAAGTCACAGATCACATAATCAGTGTTTGAGGCCAAGGCAAACTCCAGCATGCGTAGACTTTGACGTATGCGACCTTCCTTTGAAAAGTCCCAGTCGTTGTATTTGCGGCGAACATCGTCGGCATTGAACCAAGTCACTTGGGCGTTGAACCCAGTGATGGGCAACATTTCTCCAAAGTCGGCTGTTGATGCGTGAATTTCTAGATACTTTTTGAGTGCTTCTGCCAAATAAGTTTTACCAGAACCTGGCAAGCCCATGATTAAAATCCGTTGTTTCATAATTTTCCTTTAGTAAACTTTTACCCGTACCTTGTGATCAGCATAGACCTGATGATATTCTTCAGGCGGCCTGGCTATTTTTAAATGGTCACAAAGCTCATGATTGGTATAAACAAAGCTGGCCAGATCCCAGTACGGACGCATGGCACGATTTTGTTGAATGATTTCATCGGCCATGTGATTGAAATCTCTATAATATTTATTGTAGTCGGGATAGGTGATTTTAAATCCACCACAGCGTACCCACCACCCCAGACAAGCATCATCACCACGATGCACCAAAATCACAGGGCAGTCTGGCCAGGTCTGTTTTAAAAATCCTATGTGATACATGAACATGTGACTTTTGATTATGCGCACACCTGTGCCCGAAAAAGGTCTATCAAATTCGGCTTCGCATTGATCTTTGCTGTGTTGATCCAGCCGATGGAACCAAGAACCAAATTCCATGCCTGGATCAAAATAACTGCCCAGGTGCATGGGCTCACCGTTGTAAGCACCAGCATGAGCATAGGATCGATCCTGGCTGTGATCAGATCTATCTACGCTGTGGCTGTAATAGATATTCTTGGCTATCGAGCTCCATTTGGAACCTGGTGCGCCGGCTACAAAAATATATTTCAATTATTTCTCTACTTTGATATTTCGTGCTATGGGTGCAAATACAGTACGCAATTCTTCGGCATAGGCCATGACTCCCTGAGGAGTCAATTCATCGCGATCTACAATTATATAGTTCTGTTCTGCCCAGGCCAGATATTCTTGGCTGAGTATGGCCCGGCCAAACCGATCCACATACCAATCAACTATGACTGTGGGTGTTTGTGGCGGCAATACCACGGTCCATCCAGCATATACTCGAAGACCCGGAATCACATCACTGAGCAAAGGCACCATTGGCAAGGCTTTCAATCGTGGACCGCCGGTGAGTCCAATGGGTCGTACTTTGCCAGCTTCGATCAAGGGCTTGGCCACTGCAACAGGCATGATGCCAAATTCTGTGCCAGTTCGACCATCGTAAGCGGCCACGCTTTGTACTGCAGGTGCTGGGCCCTGGAATGACACTTGCTGTATCAATTTGCTATCTGCTCGGGTGCGTATCATGATGTATTCATAGGCCATCCTGTGTGCGCCACCGCCCACAGCAATGTTTACAGGCTTACCATTGGTTATGTATTTCACAAACTCTTGTGGGGTGTTTACTGTGCTTTTGCTACTTGCTACTAATACCAGAGGACTTTTCCCTAGGGTAACCACCGGACGAAAACTGTTGTATTCAAATCGTTTGATGTCTCGTTGCCAGATATCGTTTGTGACAAACAGGCTCATGTGACTGGGCACCATGAGATGCAGGCCATCACTGGCGGCTGTCATGAAAGCATTAGATGCCACAGCAGCATCTGCTCCGGGTCGGGTTTCTACAAAAAAACTCACGCCGGGATTTTGTTTCATCACAATGTCACTGGCCTTGCGGAAGCTAATTTCATTGCCCGATCCAGGAGCAAATCCAATGGTGGTAGTCACGGTGCGGCTGGGACTCCATTGTGCCCAGGTCAGGCCAGGCATGATCAACAACAATGCTAATAGATATTTCATATTGGTCCTTGGGAAAATATACTGCGGATGGTATTTGTTTGTAAATACTTATAGAAAATTTCAACAGATTACAAATTTTTTTATGTTCTGTTAAAATTATTTATCGAATACGGAAAAATTTTAATGAACAACAAAATTTTTAATCTGGTTACAGAAAAGTTAGATCAGGCATTTGGTCTGGCCAAATACGATCATGTACGTAAGAATTTAAATCTACAAACGGTGATCCAAGACCTGCCCTGGACTCCGGCACGCTATCGCAAGTTCCGGGATGCTGTGGAAGCCGAACTGGATCTGTCCTGTGACTGGACCGGCACTGTGGAACACATTGTAGACGATCTGGATCGCCGGTATCTCCGGAGATTCTTTGGAGAAATATGGAAACCCCGCACCGATGACTACAACTACACTGGTTGGCCCTTGGCCGAAGAAATCATTCGACACAATCCACAAAATGTTCTGGATGTGGGCTGTGGTTACAATCAATTTCGGGGTCGCATACCCAATTTGACGGGCATTGATCCCTACAATGACTGTGCTGATTACATGGTCGATATCCTGGACTATCATGTGCGTGCCGGCACACACGATCACATAATCTGCTTGGGGTCAATCAATTTTAATTCACGGCAGGACATTGAAGCTAGGTTTGCCCGATGTGTGGACTTGCTGGCACCCGGTGGACGCATGTACTTCCGTGCCAATCCCGGTATACAATGGAAAAATGGTCCTTGGGTGGAAATATTTGCCTGGAATTTCCAAGTGGTCAAAGAACTAGAAGAAAAATACTCTTTGAAACTGGAAACATTCAAACAGGACAATGACCGCCTGTACTTTGTCTACAGCAAGCCGTGATTGATTAGATAATCAGCGGCAGCTGCATGGGCCTCTTCCAAGGGGTGCATGCGTTCATTGATACGGTACCCGTGATGTTGGCACCATTGCAAAAATGTTTTGCCTTCAAATGTGGTCATAAAAGGTCTCACATAATCTTGTAATTCTAAAACCGCCGGGCTGACATGCCATTCGTTTTCAAATATTAGATCATCCATGTAGCTCATGATGATCTGGTGTCCGTGCTGTTGCAAGGTATCGATGGCCAGTTTGATCATGATCAAGGTGGTCAATTTGTCTCGGTATTGGCTATGAAAATGTTGATAGTAATATTTGGCCTGTGCAGTGGTACAGGTGGGTCGTGTGGTCGTCCAACAATTGTCATGATCCTGCACATAGTCAAAACGATCAATCCAGCTCCAATTCACAACAAACACAGCTGGTTCCGTGTTGACCTGATTTAGCACACGTTCCAAGATCTGCAGATTGCCCAGACCTGCCCAGGCAAAGCATTCGTAGTCATGGCCTAGATGTTGTGCCACACGGGCTGGCCAAGTGTGGTTGCTGGGTTGTATTAATAATTGTGTGGCGCCATCATTGGCATCGGCCAAGTCGGTTCCAAACACAAAACTACAGCCAAAACTTTTGAGTTTCATAGGTAGATATATACCTATTTTTCTATACAGCGTTTAAATTATACCGGCAGCACTTTGGATGGTTTGTAGTGCGCGATCACGTTTGTTGTAAGTGGCCTTGACCGGCATGCCAGCGGCTGTGCGCATTTCATTCAACTCGCTTTCATAACGTTCGCGATAGGCTCTGGGACTCAATGGCACTGTGGCATCAAAGGTGTCACGGCTGAATGGCATTTCTTTGCCGCGGTAGTGCATGGTCCAGTCTTCGGCCTTTTCATATTCGGTCAATGTGTTTAAATCATTCAACAGTTCTTCTACATGAGCACCTGCACTGCTACGGCGGCGAATTTCCACATAGACCAGATAGCGATTGGGTCGGATTTCTCCGGGACTACGGTCTGCATCGATCACAAAATCATAGCCTTTTTCAAACCAAGCCATGAGATCTTTGGTTGCTGTGGGGTCGCGCACAAAGAAACTGACAACTATGATATCATCGTCATCGCCCATTTTTGAGCTGAATTCATCCACGTGGATGGTGGGCTTCATAAGACCTTCGAGATCTTTGAATCCCAGGCTTTCAAATAGTGGGCTGTGGTTGTGCTTGTCCATTGTCTTGATCGTTGTCGTTTTTGTTTTCTTCTTTGTCCAGATCCTGCTCGTAGGCATCATCGAGATCTGCCAAATCAATTTCTTCGTCTTCCAATTCAATTGATCCAGTTCTAATATCACTCATCAGGGTCTTGGGCATGGTGATTTCTACCAGCCAAATTTTGGCTTCGCCCAAACGGGCCTTGTGTGTGCCCGGACGATAATCACTGGGATCCGTGATCTTGATGGGCACTTTCATCACAGTTTTTTTGAATTTGACTTCGCAGTCAAAGGGCAAAAGACGGCGTGCGCCACGTGGATCTGGCATGAGTTTTTCAGGCCACATGAATATACAAGTCACACGATATTTGCCTATTTCTGGGCCAGCGACCAGTTCGCCAATTTGCCAGTTTTTAAATGCATAGATATCCAGTTCATCAAGCACACGTTCAAAATCCAACAGACTCAACAAGCTACCCTCGCTGAGATAAATGTCGCGGATGTTTTCAGCAACTTGCCAGTAGTCCTCGTGATTTTTGAAGATTTCTTGATCAATGGTTTTCATACAATTATTTATGGAGTTTGACGCAAGTGATCTAGTTTGGAGAATTTCGAGTGCAGTCTAATACTTAGTCCGCATGTAGCAGAAATTAGCAGGCATAGAAAGATATCACAATCACACCTAAATACCTGTGACAGCATCCGCTGTCAAACAACTTAACCCAACGGAGAATCGCACTTGAGCAGAAATCGCGCAACAAAACACCAAAAGCGTATGACACAAGTAGAAAACACCATAAGATTCGACCAAGCCCAAAAGCAGTACAAACCTCGCAGTGTGGACTTGATTCCGAGAACCCGGAATCAGGAACGCTTGGTCATGGCCCTACAAGATGTCAACACCCATATAGTGGTCACTGTGGGACCCGCAGGCACAGGTAAAACTTACTTGGCCATGCAGGCCGCAGTCAAAGCTCTCAAAGATGGAGATTGTGAACGCATAGTAATGACTCGCCCAGCAGTGGGAGTAGAAGATGAACGGCATGGATTCCTGCCGGGCAATCTTGTGGCAAAAATGGAACCCTGGACTCGTCCACTATTAGATGTGTTGCGTGAGTATTATAGACCTCAGGACATCGCAGGTCTAATCGAAGACGGACAGGTGGAAATAGCACCCTTGGCATTCATGCGTGGGCGCACATTCAAACAGTCCTGGATCATTGCAGATGAAATGCAAAATGCTACTCCGGCCCAGTGCAAGATGTTGATGACTCGCATTGGCGCGGACTCAAAAATCATTATAACAGGTGACATTGAACAGGCCGATCGTAGCCACGGCGACAATGGTCTCATGGACCTTTGTCAACGGCTAGGGGAAGGGGGTGTAAAAGGTATCGCTGTGTGCCAGTTGGAAACTCGTGATGTACAGCGACATGCCATCATTGGCAGTGTATTAAAGCTCTACGCTGATTGACCTGTGATGACCTGGTAAATCTCCTTCCAGTTTTTTACCAGGGCAATATCTGGATGGTAGTGGTGCATGTTGTGGCCGTGTTCTAACAGCAGACATTTCAAGCCTGCACGATAGCCGGCCTCGGCATTGTCAGGCTTGTCCTCGATCCAGTAACAACCGGTGCCTTCGTATTCTTCCAGGGCCTCGTCCTTGTCTGATCCAGTGTCCAGGCACACAATACGTTCAAAGGCCGTGGGCCCAAACAACTTGTGTATGTTCATTTCACGCAGTTTTTGTGCATTGGGATCCAAACTCAAACTGGTAATGGCATGGAATCTGAATCCATGTTCTTCGTGCAGTCGCTTGACATAGTACATGGCATCACGCATGGCCGGCAGGAAGCCAATGGCCGCCGATTCGTTGAATACCTTGATCAACTTACGGATCTGATCTTTGCTGACTCCATAGCGCAGGCTCATGTCATACTGTAGTTTGCTGCCGGCTACTTCTTCAAAGCCGTGTTCCTGCATCCATACATTGAATGCCCATTCCCAGTCCAGGCACACGCCATCACAGTCTGTGAGTATTAGACGATCTAGATTTTTCCATTTTTTCATATAACAATTATACTAGAAATTGATTTTTTGGTCAACCCGATGTAGATTCCGGTAGGGCATGTCCGTTTTCTTGAAACAGGCGTTCTATGGTTGCGGCATAGTGCTTGTAGTAATAACTGACTATGGTATCCCAGTCCTTGGTAGCGGTAAGACCGGCCACACTGCACAACAACACTCGTTGGTCTCGGAAATCTAGGATCACATTACAGGTCTGCCAGTCACGTGGGCGTAGTCGTCGGGCCACGGTCATTACTTCATCAATTTTTCCCGTAGGCTTGGTGTAATAGGTCAACAACAGGTATCTCATAATAGGCCTTTTTTCAAATAGTTTTGTACCAGATTACCCATGATCACATGAGATCTTGGTCCGGGATGGTGACCCAGTGGCCCAAGATCTACCATTTGAGATTGAAACGAATCAAACAAATTGATCCAGCGATGTGTATCGAGCTTTCGGAATTTATTGTGTAATTCCAGGAACAATTTTTTTATCTCTTCATCATCACGCTTGTCAAAATCCAACAATTGTCGGGTATACAACGACATGGTAGAAAAATCATTGGCAGTATTTTCATCGGCTAAATCTGGTTGCCATGGAACCATGCCATTGACATGCACAATCTTGACCTGACAGGATTGGGCCAATTCCTCAAGAATTTTTATGTAATCAACAAGTTCTATAATGTTTTGATAGTCATGATTCAACAACATAATCATGTGTTCAAGATCGGTTTTTTCTCGTTGATTTAATTTGATATCACGATATTCAAAACTATTTTTGCCATCGCCGGTAAGAAAATACCATTCGTTGGGACCGGGACTCAACCACAAACGATTCAGCATGGTCCATTGGCAAAACACCAAGTCATATTTTTTGCTGAGTATGGCTGTGCTGGCTGTTTGGAAAATGCGTAGGTTGCTGGCACCACTGATGCCTAAATTTTCTGAATCAAAATCAAAAACTTGCGATACGATGTTGGGCCAAATTTCTGGTGCCAAATAAGCCATGTCGAATCCATCTCCGCGGCTCATGCTACACCCCGCGAATGCAACTTTCATCTTAGCTGACATAGTTCAGCCAAGGTTGCACTGAGATTTATTTCTTGGTCAGCCACACTGGTCATGTTGACATATCCATTGCGTATGATAACAATGGCTTGGTCTTGTCGTTCCACATCAGTGGCCCA
>Ga0114974_10004039_pt1 | contig 10995 bp, 10 predicted proteins | sample S_130206_EF_Meta_FD_87318 | JGI IMG/M metagenome (GOLD analysis project Ga0114974, IMG submission 87318) | Freshwater microbial communities from Lake Simoncouche, Canada to study carbon cycling - S_130206_EF_MetaG | ecosystem: Environmental > Aquatic > Freshwater > Lake | place: Lake...
AGCGCGTTGGCAAAGACCTGGTTGCTGGCGCTCGCCTGTGTCAGGTAGCTGCTGTAGTCGGTGTAGCCCGGCGCCTTGCCGTATAGCGCCTGATAGACCTGGATGACGACGCCGGCCGTCGCGCTGCTGCTCACCGCCAGCGGCGTCTTCATCGGTGCGCCCGAACCGGAGTCGGAAGCGTCGGGGCCGGCTCCGCAGCCGACCAGTATGTACGACAGGAGCAGGGCGATCCACCAGCGTAATTTCATGGCATCTTTCAAGCGCCTAGGGCGCAGTGCGGGTTGGGCGGAATGCTTGGAGGCCGTTTGCCAAAACGCCGGTTTTCCCGATCCGTTTCAAAGCTGCGACGGCTCCTGCGCCGCACTGGATTGTGATCGAAGGGGCGTGGCCGCGATGCCCTACAGTAGAACCCACCCGATCAACGCCGCGAGCGGCCCGCCATGACAGCCAATGCCACCGACACCAGCGAACCCCTACAACGCGCAGAGCGCCAGGCACAAGTCGTGCGCGCGCTGCAGTCCGCGCTGCCGGCGCACGCGCTGCTGTGGAACCCGGAAGACACGACGCCCTACGAGTGCGATGGGCTGACCGCTTACCGGCAGCGTCCGCTGGTGGTGGCGCTGCCCGAGACCGAGGAACAAGTGCGCGCTGTGCTGCAGGCCTGCCACCGGCTTGCGGTGCCGGTGGTGGCGCGCGGTGCCGGCACCGGTTTGTCCGGTGGCGCCATGCCGCACGCCATGGGCGTGACGCTGTCGCTGGCCAAGTTCAACCGGATCCTGAAGATCGACCCGGTGGCACGCACGGCGACCGTGCAGTGCGGGGTTCGCAACCTGGCGATCAGCGAGGCGGCGGCTCCGCTGGGCCTGTATTACGCGCCCGATCCTTCAAGCCAGATCGCCTGCACCATCGGCGGTAACGTGGCGGAGAACTCGGGCGGCGTGCACTGCCTGAAATACGGACTGACGCTGCACAATGTCCTCAAGGTGCGCGGCTTCACCGTCGCGGGCGAACCGGTCGAGTTCGGCTCCGCGGCGCTCGACGTCGCCGGGCTCGACTTGCTGGCGGTGGTGATCGGATCCGAAGGCATGCTGGCGGTGACGACCGAGGTGACGGTCAAGCTGATACCCAAACCCCAGTTGGCACGCTGCATCATGGCGAGTTTCGACGATATCCGAAAGGCCGGCGACGCGGTCGCCGCAGTGATTGCCGCCGGGATCATTCCGGCCGGGCTGGAGATGATGGACAAGCCGATGACAGCCGCGGTGGAGGACTATGTGCACGCTGGCTACGACCTGAGCGCCGAGGCGATTCTGCTGTGCGAAAGCGACGGGACCGCAGAGGAGGTGGAAGAGGAGATAGGACGCATGTGCGCGGTGCTGACCGCCAGCGGCGCGACAGCCACAGCGGTCAGTCGCGACGAGGCCGAGCGCCTGAAGTTCTGGAGCGGGCGCAAGAACGCGTTCCCGGCCAGCGGACGCATCAGCCCAGACTACATGTGCATGGACTCGACGATTCCGCGCAAGCGCCTGGCCGACATATTGCTCGCGATCCAGCAGATGGAGCAGCGATACGGCCTGCGCTGCGCCAATGTATTTCATGCCGGCGACGGCAACCTGCACCCGCTGATCCTGTTCGACGCGAACGACGCCGACCAGTTGCGGCGGTGCGAACTGTTCGGCGCCGACATTCTGGAGACCAGCGTGGCGATGGGCGGCACCGTGACCGGGGAGCACGGCGTGGGCGTGGAGAAGCTCAACTCGATGTGCGTGCAGTTCAGCGCCGAAGAAAACGCGCAGATGCTGGCGCTCAAGAGCGCCTTTGACCCGCTGGGTCTGCTGAACCCGGGCAAGGTGATACCGACCTTGCAGCGCTGCGCCGAATATGGCAAGGAAGTGGTGCGCGCCGGCAAGCCCACCTACGCAGCGGCCTTTGGCGATCTGCCGCGTTTCTAGCTTTTCGACAGTGCGCCCTGCAGCGCCGAAAGCGCCAGACTAAGCCGCGCCGCGCCAGATCCGCTGACGACCGAAAATACCGTCTCCGATCGCAGCAAGGCGGCGCGCAGCAGCGCGTCCACCGTCGCACGGCTGTGCGCGCCGGCGCGCTGGTGCCCGTCGGGCTGCCATGGCAGGTCGCTGGCGCACAGCAGCGTCAGGCCACAGCGGCGCTGCAGCGCCAGCGCGTTGTCGTAAAGGCGGGTGTCGTTGAAAAAATGCTCGCTGTAGACGGCGGTCATCAGCGCGGTGGTATCGGCGATCACCACGTCGTGGCATCGGGCGGCGTCGGCTACCGCGCCGGCCTGCCGCTGCGCGATGCCAGCCTGCTCCTGGTGCGTTGGCGTGCGGCCGCGCTCGCAACAAAAAGTGCGCAGCGCCTCGTCGACCACCACCCCGTCGATGCCCTGCTGCTGCAACGCGCGATGCAGTTGCTGGGCCAGCGTCGTCTTGCCACTGCATTCGGCGCCTAGCAAAGCGACTACAAAGCCCGCTGCTTTCACGATATCAGGGTCGGCCTGCGCCGCGCCGGGCGCATCAAAGTCCGATTCCGCTGTGCTCCAGCATGTCGCCGACGAGTTCGAGCCGCACCAGCGGGTTGTCCAGCGCCATCAGCTGCTGCTGGCGCTCGAGCGTCAGCGCCAGCAGTTCGCACCAGCGGTTGGCGACCCAGGCACAGTCTTGCAGCAGATAGGGCTGCGCAATCGGCATCTGCTGCGCGGTGACGCCGCGTTCCTGCAGGCTGTGGATCAGCTTGCCGAGCGCGTCCGAGACCGGCTGCAGGTAGGGTGGAACTTCGACGCTGGCGTCGGCTGGCAGACAGACCGCGTCAGCAACCCACAACCCATGCTTGCGCTTATCGCTGCGCGTCACCTTGAAACGCCACGTTCCGGTACAGCGGATCACCATCAGCCCGGGCTGCGGCGCGCTAAATTCGGTGATCGTCGCCAGGGTCCCAACCGCCTGGAAAGCCTCGCTGGCGAAGGCTTCGGCGCCGGGTCCGCCGGCGGGACGCTGGATTTCGGAGCCCCGGCTCAGCGCGACGACGCCGAACGGCAGTTTCCCCTGATAGCATTTGCGCACCATGTCCAGGTAGCGCACTTCGAAGATGCGCAGCGACAGCAGTCCGCCGGGATACAGCACGGTACCCAGCGGAAAGAGCGGCAACTCCGCCAGCGCCAGCGACTCGGTCACGCGCAGACCCCGGGATCCTGCTGCGCCCCCTGCGCCATGGTGGCTAGGCCTGCAGCGCGGCTACCCGGGCTTCGGCCTTGGCCGCCGGCATCAACTGGTCGAGCGCGGCCTCGAGGTGTTGGACGGTTCGCGCGACGTTGTGCAGTTTTTCCAGTCCGAAGAGTCCGATGCGAAAGGTCTGGAAGTCCGGCCCCTCGTCGCACTGCAGCGGGACCCCGGCCGCCGTCTGCAGGCCCAGGGCGAGGAACTTCTTGCTCGACTGGATTTCAGGATCGTCGGTGTAGCTGACCACCACGCCCGGCGCCTGGAAACCCGCGGCTGCCACGCTGGGTATGCCGCGGGCCGAGAACAGCGCGCGCACCGCGTCGCCCAACGCCTGCTGCTCGGCGCGCACCTTGTCGAAGCCGTAGCGCTTGGTTTCCTGCATCACCTCGCGTAGGCGCGTCAGCGCGTCGGTCGGCATGGTCGCGTGGTAGGCATGGCCGCCGCCCTCGTAGGCCTCCATGATCTGCAGCCATTTACGCAGGTCGCAGGCGAAACTGCTGCTGGTCGTGGCGTCGATGCGGCTGCGCGCCAGCTCGCTGAGCATCACCATCGCGCAGCAGGGGGAACTGCTCCAGCCCTTTTGCGGCGCGCTGACGAGCAGATCGACCCCGGTGGCCTGCATATCGACCCAGATCGCGCCCGAGGCGATGCAGTCCAGCACCAACAGTCCGCCGACCGCATGCACTGCGTCTGCGACTGCGCGCAGGTAAGCGTCGGGCAGGATCATTCCCGCCGATGTCTCCACATGCGGGGCAAAAACCACATCCGGCCGGTTGGCGTGGATGCTCGCCACCACCTCGTCGATCGGCGCCGGCGCGAAGGGCGCACGGCGGCCTTCGCCGATTCTGCGCGCCTTCAGGACGATGGACTCCGAAGGGATCTTGCCCATCTCGAAAATCTGGGTCCAACGGTAGCTGAACCAGCCGTTGCGAATGACCAGCACTTTTTTGTCGGTCGCGAACTGGCGTGCGACAGCTTCCATGCCAAAGGTTCCGCTGCCCGGGACCAGCACGGCGGAGCGTGCGTGGTAGACCTCCTTGAGGATTCCCGAGATGTCTTTCATGACGCCTTGGAAGCTCTTGGACATGTGGTTGAGCGCGCGGTCGGTATAGACGACCGAAAATTCGAGCAGGCCGTTGGGGTCGACGTCGGGCAGCAATCCTGGCATGGTGATCTCCGGTGTGTTAACGCCGTTATTTTGGCAGACTTGGCCGTGTCCGCCCAGTCCGCCCCATATAAGGCCAATCGGTCGGGCCGGCTTGGCACCCTCTTGTGTCGGAACCGGAAGGCCCCTGCGGCGCAGGGCCATCGTGCACAATGCAGCGATGAACCTGGAACCGCTGATAGAGCTGAGCCGAGGCGGCGTGCCGGAGTGCCTGCATTTTGGTGCCATCGCGGTCGTCGACCGCCACGGCAAGCTGCTCGCGCAAGCGGGCGACCCGCATTGGCTGAGCTTCACGCGATCGACGCTCAAGGCGATGCAGGCTTTGCCTTTCCTGCAGTCGGGCGGAGCGGCACAATTCGGTTTCGACACGCAGCAGCTCGCCATGCTGTGCGCCAGCCATAACGGGGAAGACATGCATGTGGCGCAGGCGCAGGCCATGCTCGACAAGGCCGGCCTGGGTACCCGCTCGCTGCGCTGCGGCTGCCATCTTCCCGGCGTATTCGCGGCGCTCGAGACCTGTCCACCCCCGGGCTTTGTCTATGACGAGCGGCACAACAACTGCAGTGGCAAGCACGCCGGCTTCCTGGCCTACTGCGTCCAGCACGGCCTGGCGCTGGACCGCTACGAAGACCCCCTGCATCCGCTGCAGGTGGCGGTCCGGCAGGCGGTCGCTCGCGCCACTGGCATGGACGAGAACGCCTTGAAAATCGGCGTAGACGGTTGTTCGGCGCCCAACTATGCGATGCCGCTGGCGAACCTGGCCTGGGGCTACGCGCGCCTGGCCAGCGGCCAGCGCGATGGCGAATTCGGCGAGAGCTTCGCGTTGCTGGCCGACGCCATGACCCGCCACCCCGACCTGGTGTCGGGAACCGGTCGCAACGACCTGGCGTTCATGCGCGCCGGGCGCGGCGATTGGGTCACCAAGATCGGCGCCGACGGCGTGCAGGCGGTGGCCAGCAAGAGCCGGGGCGAGGCCTTCGCGATCAAGATCATCGACGCCAACAAGCCGGCGCTGCATGCCACCACGGTTGAGGTGCTCGCGCAGTTGGGCTGGCTTGACGACGCGCAGCGCGAGCAACTCCACCCCTGGCGCGCGCGCGACATCGTCAACGCCCGCGGCTTGCGGGTTGGCGAGCGCAAGCCCCTCTTCCAACTCCAATGCTCGGCCTGAACCCAGGCGCTCTGGGTTAGCATGGGGCGTCGCGCCGTGAAATGTCCAACTTCAAGGAGGGTCCCATGAAAGCCATGTTCATCCGAAATGCAGCTGCTCTGGCAGTCGCAAGCGTATTTGCCTTGCCGGCTTCGCTGGTGGCGGCGACGCCCAAGGACACGCTGGTCATCGCCGCGGCCTTTGACGACATCATCACGATGGACCCGGGCGAGTCCTTCGAGATATCGGCCGGCGAAATCATGGGCAACTCCTACGACCGGTTGCTGCGTTACGACGTGAACGACCCGTCTAAACTGATTGCCGATCTGGCCAGAATTTGGTCGGTATCGGGCGACGGCAAGACCTACAGCTTTGAGCTAAAGCCCGGTCTGAAATTTGCCTCGGGCAATCCGCTCGGCGCTGAAGATGTGGTCTTCTCGCTGCAGCGTGCCGTTTTGCTCGACAAGTCGCCGGCTTTCATTCTGACGCAGTTCGGTTTTTCCAAAGACAACGTCAAGGACAAGATCAAGCAGACCGGGCCGCTGACGCTGACGCTCGAAACCGACAAGGAATACGCGCCGACTTTCGTCTACAACTGCCTGACCGCCAACATCGCCGCCGTCGTCGACAAAAAGCTCGTGCTATCCAACGAGAAAGACGGCGACATGGGTTACGCCTGGCTCAAGACCAACTACGCCGGGTCCGGTCCGATGAAGCTGCGCGAATGGCGCGCCAATGAGATCGTCACGCTCGAGCGCAACGACAACTACCATGGCGAAAAGTCCAAGCTCGCACGCGTGATCTACCGCCACATCAAGGAGGCCGCCACCCAGCGGCTGATGCTGGAGAAGGGAGACGCCGACATCGCGCGCAACCTGTCTCCGGAAGACCTGGCGGCGCTGGCCAGCAACAAGGCCATCCGGACCACCGCCACCCCCAAGGGAACCGTCTACTACATAAGCCTGAACCAGAAGAACCCCAATCTGGCAAAGCCCGAGGTGCGCGAAGCGCTGAAATGGCTGGTGGACTACAACGCGATCGGCAACACGCTGATCAAGAACATCGGCATCGTGCACCAGAACTTCCTGCCGGTGGGCCTGCTCGGCGCCAGCACCGAGAAGCCCTACAAGCTCGACGTCGCCAAAGCCAAGGCCCTGCTGAAAAAGGCCGGTCTGGCCGACGGCTTCAAGGTCAGCATCGACATGCGCACCATCCAGCCGGTGCAGGGCATCACCGAGAACTTTCAGCAAACCGCCAAGCGTGCCGGCATCGATATTGAGATCATCCCCGGCGACGGCAAACAGACGCTGACCAAGTACCGTGCGCGCAGCCACGACATGTACATTGGCCAGTGGGGCGCCGACTACTGGGATCCGCACACCAACGCCGACACCTTTGCGCGCAACCCCAACAACGCCGACGACGCGAAGTCCAAGCCGCTGGCATGGCGCAATGCCTGGGATATTCCGGAGCTGACCAAGCAGGCCGACGCTGCGGTGCTCGAGCGCGACGGCGCCAAGCGCAAGGCGATGTACGAGAAGATGCAGGCCGACTTCCGCAAGAACAGCCCCTTCGTGATGCTCTACCAGCAGATCGAGGTGGCCGCCTTCCGGTCCAACGTGCAGGGCCTGAAGATCGGCCCAACCTCGGACTCGACCTATATGTTCAAGGTCTCGAAGTAGGCCGACGGCGTTCAGACGGCTTTGGCTTTGCTGGGCCAGCTGCAGACGGGCGGGCGCCGCGCCATCGGCCTGCGCAGCGCGCTTGGCACAGTGGGCGGTTTCCTGCTGGTCATCCTGGTCACCTACCTCGGTCTGCTGGCGGTCACCTTTTTCATCGGACGGGTGATGCCGATTGACCCGGTGCTGGCGATCGTCGGCGATCGGGCGCCCGAGCATGTGATCGCGCGGGTGCGCGAGGAACTCGGCCTCAACAAGCCGGTCTATGAGCAGTTCGCCATCTACCTGCGCAAGGTGCTGCAGGGCGACTTCGGCACATCGGTGCTGACCTCCAACCCGGTGATGCAGGATATCCGGCGCACCTTCCCGGCCACCATCGAGCTCGCCACGCTGGGGATCGTCATCGGCGCCGGACTCGGCGTTCCCTTGGGCGTCTGGGCTGCCGTCCGACGCGGCGGACTGGTCGACCAGATGGTGCGGGTGATGGCGCTGATAGGGTATTCGGTACCGATTTTCTGGCTCGGTCTGATGGGGCTGCTGCTGTTTTACGCCCGACTCGACTGGGTCGCCGGGCCCGGCCGCATCGACGCCAGTTACGAATACACGGTCACCACCGTCACCGGCTTCCTGCTGATCGACGCGGCGCGATCCGGCGAGTGGGAGGCCTTCGGTAACGTGCTGTCGCATCTGGTGCTGCCGGCATCGCTGCTGGGCTATTTTTCGCTCGCCTACATCAGTCGCATGACGCGTTCGTTCATGCTCCATGAGCTGGGACAGGAATACATCGTGGCGGCGCGCGCCAAGGGCCTGTCCGAGACCCGCATCATCTGGCGCCACGCGCTGCGCAACGCGATGGTGCCGCTGGTGACGGTGGTCGCGCTGTCCTATGCCGGCCTGCTGGAGGGTTCGGTACTCACCGAAACGGTTTTTGCCTGGCCCGGGCTCGGGCTGTACATCACCAACTCGCTGCAAAACGCCGACATGAATGCGGTGCTGGGCGGCACCATCGTCGTCGGCTCGGTGTTCATCGGCCTGAACCTGCTGTCGGACCTGCTCTACCGGCTGCTCGACCCGCGCACCAGAAGCCGATGATCGGTGCCGACTCGCGCAAAAGTCGCCTGCACGACTGGCTGCGGTCGGAGCGGCCGCAGTCGCGCCGTCAGGCATCGCTGGTGCGCGCTTACGGCGCCTGGCGCAGCTTTGCGCGCAACCGGCTCGCGATGCTCGGCCTGCTGCTCGTGCTCGCGCTGATGCTGGTCGCGGCGCTGGCCGATTGGCTGGCGCCCTACTCGCCCTATGTCGGTGACCTGCTCAGCACCCGACTGCTGCCGCCTTCGGCTACGCACTGGTTCGGCACCGACGACCAGGGCCGCGACATTTTGTCGCGCGTGATCCACGGCACGCGCATCACGCTGTATGTGGTGGCGCTGGTGGCGGTGCTGGCAGCGCCGATCGGCCTGGTGGTGGGAACGGTTGCCGGCTATGCGGGCGGCTGGCTGGACGCGCTGCTGATGCGCATCACCGACATCTTCTTGGCCTTCCCGCGCTTGATCCTGGCGCTGGCCTTCGTCGCAGCGCTCGGGCCGGGCATCGAGAACGCTGTCATCGCGATCGCCATCACGTCCTGGCCGCCCTATGCCCGCATCGCGCGCGCCGAGACACTGACGATTCGTCAGGCCGACTACATCGCTGCGGTGCAATTGTTGGGCGCGTCGCCGTGGCGCATCGTGCTGCGCCACATCATGCCGCTGTGCGTGTCGTCGGTCATTGTCCGCGTGACGCTGGACATGGCCGGCATCATCCTGACCGCGGCAGGGCTGGGTTTCCTGGGCCTGGGCGCGCAGCCGCCGACGCCCGAATGGGGTGCGCTAATCGCCAACGGCCGTCTGTACGTGCTCGACCAGTGGTGGGTGGCGGCCGCGCCGGGCGCCGCAATCTTTGTTGTGAGTCTGGCGTTCAACCTGATCGGTGACGGCCTGCGCGACGCGCTCGATCCCAAGGGCTCGCGATGAGCGGCCCGCATCCCTTGCTGGTCGTGGAAGACCTGCGCATTTCCTTCCCCAGCCGCGACGGCGGGCTGGCCGAGGCGGTGCGCGGCGTTTCCTTCACGCTCGGACGCGAGCGCCTGGGGATTGTCGGCGAGTCGGGTTCGGGTAAATCGCAGACCGGGCGCGCCATACTCGGGCTGAGCGCGCCCGAGGCGATCGTCAGCGCGCGGCGGCTTGCATTCAACGGCGTCGACCTGCTGCGCTGCAGCCTGCAAGAGCGGCGCGCGCTGCGCGGCGCGCGCATCGCCATGGTGCTGCAGGACCCGAAGTTTTCGCTCAACCCGGTCATGACGATCGGCGAGCAGGTGGTCGAGACGCTGCGCGCCCACACCCGTATTTCGGCCCGCGACGCGCGCGTCAAGGCCCTCGCCGCACTGGGGGCGGTGCAGATTGACCAGCCCGAGCGCGTCTACAGGCTGTACCCGCACGAGGTATCGGGCGGTATGGGGCAGCGCGCGATGATCGCGATGATGCTGATCGCCAACCCCGAGCTGCTGATCGCCGACGAGCCGACCTCGGCGCTCGACGTGACGGTGCAACTGCAGCTGCTTGCGACCCTGGACGCGCTGGTGCTGCAGCGTGGCATGGGGCTGATTCTGATTTCGCACGATCTGCGTCTGGTCTCGAGCTTTTGCGACCGCATCCTGGTCATGTACGCGGGCCGGGTGGTCGAGGAGGTGGCGGCGGGCGGCCTGGCCGACGCCAAGCACCCGTATACGCGCGGCCTGCTGAACTGTCTGCCACGGCTGGGCGAGCAGCGCCACCCGTTGCCGACGCTCGACCGACAACCGGAGTGGGCCCTGTGAGCGCGCAGGCGATGATTGGCATCGAGGCGCGCAATCTGCGCGTGGGCTACGACGGCTTCATCGCCGTCGCCGACACCACGCTGCGCGTCGCAGCTGGCGAGAGCTTTGGCATCGTCGGCGAGTCGGGCTCTGGCAAGTCCACCGTCTTGCGCGCCATCTGCGGGCTGGCGCCGCTGCAGGGCGGCAGCGTGCGACTGCTGGGCGCTGGCGAAGCCAGCCTGCCGCTGCCCGGCAGCAAGGCTTTCCGGCGTCTGGTGCAAATGGTCTTTCAGGACCCCTATGCGTCGCTGCATCCGCGCCAGACGGTCGACCGCATCCTGGCCGAGCCGCTGGCGATTCATTCCATCGCGGACGCAGAGGCCCGCATCGAGCGCGCGCTCGACGAGGTGGGCCTGGGCACCGGCTTCCGGTTCCGCTACCCGCACCAGCTCTCGGGCGGACAGCGTCAGCGCATCGCGATTGCGCGCGCCTTGATTCTGGAGCCGCAGATCCTGCTGCTTGACGAGCCGACCTCGGCGCTCGACGCCTCGGTGCAGGCCGAGGTGCTCAACCTGCTCGAGGAGCTGCGCCACCGGCGCGGCCTGTCGTTCATCATGGTTAGCCACGACCTTGCGGTGGTCACCCACATGTGCCAGCGTCTGATGGTGATGCAGCGCGGACAAACGGTGGAGCTGCTGTCGGCGGCCGATCTGGCGGCGAGCCGGGTGCAGGACGATTACACCCGCCGGCTGATGCTGGCCTCGGTGGGTTTCAGCCGCGAGGCGACACAAGGAGAGACGCGATGATTCGATGGGAAGCCCATGCCTGCCTGCCGCTGCACCCGCAGGCTGACTTTGCGCCGATAGCGCGTTTTCACGCCGCTGGCGTGCACTATGTGTCGATCAACATCGGCATGGACATGAATCCGGTGTCGCAGG
>Ga0114974_10004041_pt1 | contig 10993 bp, 13 predicted proteins | sample S_130206_EF_Meta_FD_87318 | JGI IMG/M metagenome (GOLD analysis project Ga0114974, IMG submission 87318) | Freshwater microbial communities from Lake Simoncouche, Canada to study carbon cycling - S_130206_EF_MetaG | ecosystem: Environmental > Aquatic > Freshwater > Lake | place: Lake...
GGTGAAATGCAATTCCCTTTTGGGCTAATGTATAAATTTCATGATATTGAGGCAATGTTTCAATAGATTTATATCGATGAAGATGAAAGTGAAAGATATGTTTAACATTCGATATATCAGCTCCTGATAGGAGAGAATGTTCTACAGCCATGGCATACCTCTTACAATCGTTACGAGAGAATACAAAGAAGATGGCGGGGCATAGATCTTTTTCTTTCAGGACTTGTATACATTCATTTAATCGGTGGGGGAAGCTCATAACACGTGGTTTTTCAGCATTTTGCTGAGCGGTCATAGATTCACCTCTTCGTTTGGTGGCTTCAACCGTTCGTTTCCATTTTTCAACGGCTTCGGCTGTATCATTTTTAGAACGGAGCCACGATCTATAAACATCTGTTTGAAAGGGGGATTCATCGGATTCTTTGAGGGTAAGAAGCGGTAAGGGGGATGCATCATGTTGAAACATTCCGTGAATCAAGGGTACAATTCTATACGTAGTACTCAAAAGAGTAATAGGAGTTTCTTTAATTCGTCCCAACCAGTCCGCTAATTCATAGGCGGAATCAATGGTAGCAGAGAGAAGAATCATTCGAATTGAATTGGGGAGAAGAATTAAACATTCTTCCCACACATGGCCACGGTCTGGATCATTAATATAATGAACTTCATCGAATATAACGGCTCCTACATCTCGTAGGGAAACCATCCCTGCAATGCCTAATGAGGCGGTGGCTGTGTGTTGTTTGAACAATAGATTTCGTAGAATCTCTGTTGTCATGACAACGATATCGGCTTCAGGAGCAAATTTAATATCACCGGTAAGAATTCCAACGGTGGCGGTAGGAAATAAAGCTTTCAAATCATTGAATTTTTGGTTGCTGAGGGATTTAATGGGGGTGGTGTAGAAGATGCGTTGCTTTTTCTTTAGAGAATGGGCAATTTGATATTCTCCTACCAATGTTTTACCAGAACCGGTTTTAGCGGTTACAAATACATTAAAACCTTTTTCAATTGCATCAATAGCATTCAATTGAAAGGGGTCAAGAGGAAATTTATAGGCGATGGCGGGATCAGTAGGGAGAGGGGCCGCAAAGCCTTTGGGGGGGATGCGGACGTAACTCATTCTAAATTATTTTAGGGGGGAGGTGTTTAGATTTATCGTCTCAATTTTCTGGAGGACTTTCTATTGCGGCGAGTAGAGCGGCGGCGGCGTCCTCCTGTAAGTCCTGTTCCCGCACCACCTGCTGCTTCTGGAGCAGGAGATGAAACTCCTGGCTTTTGTGATGACACGTAGTTTGAAAACTGTTTTAATACATCAAACTCTTTATCATTTGAAGCGCCTTTTAATTCTGTAATGCCCTTTTCCTTTATTTTTTGTATTTCTGACAATAATTCTTCTAATATTTGATCATTAAGGTTAGTATCAACCATCAATGGATCTGCAACAATAAAGTTTAATATATCTCGAAGACAGTGGCCTTTTTCTTCTGGAGTACCACAGAGTTCAAATACTTTACGTAAAACGGGTAGATTATTATATTTAACAGCATACTCTCCAGGTGTTAAACCATCTTCACCACTGTATATAAGATGACTCACTCTACCATTCTTGTATGTTGCATCTGCTTGAATATTTGGATGTATACCATCTGCACCCTCTAACATTATCATGAGGGCTTTTGTTTCATTTTCTTTTGCTGATACAATATTTTTTATAATTTGATTAAGCATTAATGAATACTCTGTCTGTTTTTGTCCAGGAAGTTTAGATCCACCTTTTACAATATTAATTGCGTAACGAATGTTACCGGGGAACGTAGGGCTTTCCATTAACTGTTGAATTGCTTTTGGGACGCTAGATGAAAATATACTAGATCCCATTGTATTTCTCCACCAACTTCCAGTAGATCCATTTGAACCAGGTAGAGGAGCTGACATAGTCGGAGTTTCTACTTTATCAAAATGTAAAAATCTTTACCGCATCTAGTAACCGGGTTTTATTTATAACAAGAATCATGGCTGTGTAGTTTAAGCGCGTTTCCTCAATTTTCTGGAGGACTTTCTATTGCGGCGGGTAGACTGTCTGCGGCGTCTTTGCCGTGGTAGTGAAGCAGGTGCAGGTAGTGAATGAATATGATCAATTGCTTCTTGAACACTTCCAACGGGATTAACAAGAGATGTTAAATATTCAACAATTCGTACATAGTAATCAATCTCCAACAATTTATACTCATACACGGCGTGAAGGATTGTCATTCCAAGTTGAAATAATCCAAATGTAGTTCGAAACTGCTGATACAGAGCACGTTGATCTGGATTTAGTGCAATTACAGTTGCATATTCGCGTTGAATTCGTGAATATTGAGTTTTAAATAATCCAGACTCATGGTACTCTGGATGTTTCATGTACACCCTCCAACCCATCATATCAATCGATGTTATAGGTCCTTTAGAATAGGTTCCATTTTTACAATACCAACGAATCGGGCTGGAAGTGGTAGGACTTCCCATATGCAATTTTGATAATGCAGCTAAATCTGCAGTTGTAGGTAAAAGCGGCACCGATTCTCCCCAATCAATTAATTTATAGCGATTGCTGCAAAGAACTAAATTATCTAATTTAATATCGTTATGCTCATATTCTTTTGATTCAAGAATTAATAAACTATCTAATACATCTTTCATTAGTTTGGGTAAATTCATTGAATAACGATTATTACATTTTATTCCAAAAATAGTATGTTTCACTGTACCATCCGTCATATGAAACACGGCTGCCATAACTTTATACAATTCAAATCCAGTAATAGGAGCGATAGTTAAAAATTCTTCTGCAGAGTCACCATAAATATTTAAAATTGCACGATTACTTTCCACCTCTTGTTCAAGAACGTGATCTGCTTCTGTTCCTGTCTTTTTTAAGACTTTTACAATTATATTCTGTTTTTCAGCAAGAACATCTAAAAAAGATTGAATCTTGCGATCATCTAGTGTAACTGTAGAATCCCCGAAAGGATTATAAAGATGCAGTATAACGGATCGAATCATCGATGCACGAGGAAGACTTGATAAAAATGATTCTTCTCCAGGTATATTTTTTAAATTATAGGCAATTCCTTGCATTCCTTCTCCTAATTTACGGGTTCGTGGCATCTCTACTTTAAAAGGTAAAAATCTTTACCGCATCTAGTAACCGGGTTTTATTCATAATAATGGCCACATGGCCTTCCCCACATGCCAAATACAGTCTTTGCGATTCTTCACCAGAAAAATAAGAGTAAATTTTGCAAACAATTTCTAAAAGGTTAATAATATCTTCAAAACAGAATCCCAAGGACCAGAGGTCGAGGAGGGAACGGAGGACTTCCACTTGATTCTTGTTCAGGGCAGCTCGTCCCAATCGGACTAACTGTGTAACGGGTGGAGCATTGACAATAGCTTGTATTTCAGCAGCAGAAACATTTTCCATTCCTGCGCACTCTAACATCTGAAAGAACAACTTGTACAACCTTGCATTTCCCAATGCCATACTAATCATCCAACTATGGGCTTCATCTTGTATTTTTACTTTTTCCATGGAAGGGCGAACAATGGATAAATTGACTGGCATAAATTGTAGCATGACGCAACGGGATTGCAGAGGTTCAATGAAGGGTTCTGCGCCTGTTGCAACAAACAGAAATCTAGCATGTTTTTCATAATTTTCCAAGATTCTTCGAAGGGCTTGTTGACTAATCACAGGAACGGAATCGGCATCATCCATCCAGACCCAGGCTTTAGCAGCTGGATAGCGTCTTGTTCGTCGTACAAATTCGGTAAGGGATCCACGAATTGTACCGATGCCGCGATCGTTGACGGATGTGAGGGAGAGAACATAATCTCCATGTTCTGCGTCAGGGACTCCATGATGTTTTAGATAGGTGTATAGGAATGCACGGGACATCATGGTTTTTCCTGTTCCAGAGGGGCCAAAGAGCATTAAATGGGGTGGATTTTCAATATGTGATTGCAGAAAGGTTCGAATATGATCTTGACTTAGGACGGCGTCCATTCTTGAAGGGGATAGAGGTGGATTGATTTAGGCTTTCCGTGTTTGACGATTTGATTTACGGGAGGAGCGTCTTGTAAATGGCATTTTCTTTTTCCAAACGGGGAAGGTAGGAGTCCATTTTCCGCGATGCCCCCACAATCCGCGGCGGGGACCTTTTCGTTTATCAAAAAACATAACAGGGTCTTTTCGTTCTACACCATGTGAATACAATCGTTTTAAAATAGGATGATCTGGCTCATCAATTCCAGCTTCATTTGTTGCATATTGATAAATTTTATTATATAATATAATTTTTGTATGTTCATCTTTAACTTGTGAATTTTCTACATAATTAATAGCATCTGTAAATTGACCTTCCACCATTGCATAATCGGCTTTAGTCCAATGAGTTTTTTCATAAATATAAGAAAACACTTGCCCTACTAACATTGCATTGAGAAACGTTAAATATATGCTAGTTGCAATTGCTTCTGCAGTTTTAGCTCCCACATATGCATCTGAGAGAACTCCTCTATCAACTGGCATTTCTAAACTAGATAAAGAAAAAGAGCTCCACTTTTTTTAATAAATCTTTTTTACTAACGGGCGCTAAAAACATTGCTTAAAAATCAATCGAGAGGAAAGAGAAGGAATGAGTTTGTACGAACGGTTGGGGGTGGAACGGGATGCATCCTCCGAGGAGATAAAACGATCTTACCGCGAGTTAGCTCGTTCCAAGCATCCTGACCGAGGAGGTAGCAAGGAGGAATTTCAGGCCATTCAGGAAGCGCACGAAGTTTTATCGGATGATCGTCGTCGCAGTGTCTACGATGCCACCGGTGATTTACAGGATGTAACGGAAAGTGCAGGGCACACCGCCGGAGGCATCCCTTTTTCCTTTATGGGGGGAATGGGACCGTTTGGAGGGATGTCGTTTAATATGAGTGATTTTGGAGGTTTATTTGGAATGCCGCAGGGGGGGGCACGTATGCAGCGTCCACGGGGTCCAAACAAGCAGCACGATATTGGAATCCCTTTACATTTATTGTACAAGGGTCATCAGGTTCATTTGAAGATGAATCAGGCCAGAAAATGTAGTACGTGTAAGGGGAGTGGAGCAGAGACGTCTGAACCGTGTGGATTTTGCAAAGGGGCAGGACGTCGCACGGAGATTCGTATGATGGGGCCTGGTATTATGGCCCAATCGACGGGTGTATGTGAACCTTGCAAGGGAGAAGGTCGACGTACGATGCAGGTTTGCAAGACTTGCAATGGAAAACAGTTTGTAGAAAAGGAGAAAACTCTTGTAGTAAAAATTACACCAGGGATGAAGGAGGGAGAGACTATTATATTTCCTGGAGAGTGTAGTGAAAGCAAAGAGTTTGATGCACCAGGGGATGTAGTGTTAACAATTCGTCGAACCGATCCTGAAACGGGATGGGAGGTGCGAGGATTGGATTTAGTGATGCGTCAAACCGTAACCTATGCGGAAGCGATGATGGGAGTTAGTTTTCGTTTAAAAGATCATCCAAGTGGAAAAAGTCCTTTGTTTGTATGGAACAAGGGACCTTTATTGCATGGGGCGGTGCTACGGGCCAAAGGGTGGGGTATGATAGGAGGCGATGCCCTTGTAGAAATGTTAGTAACACCACCTGAACAGCGTCCATGGCGTCCTGAGGAACTCTTGATGTTGCAGACGGTCTTTCAGTACACTCCTCCCACCCCTCCCACTGATGTGGAAGTGGTGACGCTTTCATCATCAGATCCATAATATTCATTATATATCGTCAAACAACGTTCCTTGTAGCAGGGGAAACACATTTGCTTATATCTGCATCCACAATGTTTACAACGCAACCGTGATGTCAGGGTTCCACGTTCGCGCTTCCACCAATGCAGCAGCACCGTGGCAGCAGCTTCTTCACGCAAAATGCGTGAATGTACAGGATCCATTGTAAAGTATCAACGATACTTTACAATGGAAAATTATAGTTTCATTTTTTAACGACGATTCTTGCGAGAGGCTTTGCGATTTTTACGAGAGGCTTTACGATTCTTGCGGGAATTGCGACGGCGACGTCCACCGGCCTGTGTCTGGTAGGCATTCGTAGGACCGTTGAACCCTGGGGTGGTATTGGTGCTGCGAAAATTGGCTTCTGCTTCTGCCATGCGACCAATTTCAGGATTGGTCCTTGGTTCTGTATGCCACTGAGGATTCATAGCTTGTTCACTGAGACCGCGGGGGAGGAGCATGTCGGTCTGAGTGAGTGGAGCTGGAGACAGCCCACCTCCTGTCTGAGAGTAGCGCATATCGGAAGGGATGGATGTCTGGGATTCACGGTAGAACTGATCCTGTTGGGCGACACCGGCATCAGAACGTGCCGATCCCTGAAGAAGGGTGGAATCTTCAAAGGGAAAGGCCATGGGCACACTTCCTCCGCGCATCTTGCGCCGTCCACCGTGAAGATTCTTAGTCATATTCTGAAAAGCGGCACCTTGGGAAAGGCTGTTAGGCATGGTACCACAGGAGCCACCTCCGCGCATGTTCCTGCGATTGCGGGAGTTGCGACGATTACGGCGGCGACTCTTACGATTGTTACGATTATTACGGCGGTTGCGGGTGTTGCGACGACGGCGGCGGCCACCTTCTAAATTAGCATTCTCTTCAACACTATTTTCTTCAACACTATTTTCTTCAACACTATTTTCTCCAACACTATTTTCTTCAACATTATCATTCTCTTCAGCAACAGGATTCTCTTCAACTGGAGCTACATCAGTAACAAAATTCTCTTCAGCAACAGGATTCTCTTCAGCAACAGGATTCTCTTCAGCTGAAGCTGCATCAGGATCATATTCTTCTTCGTTCATCTTCTACTAGATCCAGCGAGTTTAATTTGTCGGAGTGGTAATGGACTTTTTCTTGATGCTACCGGATACGATATAGAGGGAATTTTCAGTAATGACAATAAAATCATCTTTTACTTTAAAAATTTTCTGAATCAGGGATGTGTATTCTTCCTCACTGCGAACAAGCATCTTATCCTTGGTAACAGCATCTTCGCCAAGAAATGCACGACCTTCCTTTGTATCGAGATAGTAATCTAGCATAATAGGCTTGTCTTGCTCAATGGCGATCCGGGCGGCATGGAGGAGCGTCTTATCGCTGGGGGTATCAAGTTCGGAAGCGAGAGTTGCGCTGGGAGCGACTGTGGTGGTGGGAGCAGGGGTTGCCATTCTAAAAACAGATCGGGGAAATTGCTTTGCAATTTACCCCGCATATTTTATATCAATAGAACGAAAAAATGCTGATATTTGAAGCCAATATTTGAAAATAGTTTTTATTTAATCAGCCGGACGATCAATAATTTTACTTACCGGAATAGTTGTAGTACGCCGAAGACTCGGATGGGGAATCCAAGCGGTGGAGATTGTTGCAGCCACCGGATCCAAAGAAGGAAGTAAATAACGCCGACGAATTACTTCGGAAGAGTGATCTACAAATACAGATTGGATAAATTTCATAGCTTGATGAATATGGCGTATACTTCCATCCGGAAGTCCACTGGCCTGAATAATTACCTGCCCCGTTTGAAAGGGAGAAATAGTAATCTTCTTACATTGATTAAGACCTGAACCAGTTCCATCACCCTTGCATAAAGTAGGACAATTGCAGCGTCCTTCTCTTCCAGGAGTTACCGGCGTATCATTAAAGAAATATTTTGTCTTTACACCCTGATATACAGTTGTTTCATACAAACAAGGAAGATGATATTTACTGGTAATCAATGAATGAAGTGCTTCTTGACGAATGGGTGCACCAATACTAAAATCACTATTAATCAAATGAACTTGAAATTTATGAATATGGGGAGTTCCATCAAAGAGTTCAGTACAGTTTGTTTGAAGATGTTCCAATAACCAACTCATAGTTTCTTGTGCCATTTCAGAAGATCGGATTCCTGTCATTTGAATTCCTCCATTTTTAAAGAGTTTGACATTGATTTCTTTCCAGTGCAAAGGAGATACTTCTCGACGAATAACCAAAGTCGCTTGATTAAAGAATGCTTTTGCAACTTTTCCTTTTGATTTTTTTTCCTGTTTCATAAGATTCACACAGCTAACACCTCGAGAAGAGGTTCCTGTCTGAATTTTTAGAATTCCATTATTGAGATTCCAGTATGGAAGTAAAGGGACTGTTTCGTACAATCTTGGTATATTAATTTTAACACCAAGTTGCACAGTTGTAGTCATTGTACTGACTCGTAACGGTGAGAATTTCAGTTCATATTCTTTATGTTCAATCGAAAGCATTCCTATCTTTGTTTAGATAGGGCATCTTTAGACCCTCATAGACTCATTTTTTTAGTCGGCCCGAGTAGAATGAAAAAGCGAGGAGGAGGATACGGAGTCTCCGAGCGATATTTTGGAGTGAATAGTTCATTAGGAAGCTCTAACATTCCTTCTTCATTGAGTACGGCCTCTTACATTCGTCCTCCTCTGAATATACAGGGGGGCCGACGATCTCGGCGGCGGGAATCGCGCCGAAGGCAGAGGGGGGGAGGTTATTTGAGTACGGAGCGATATTTTGGGGTGGAGCCATCTTTAGCGGCAGCAGGAGCAGCTCCTTCCACCCAGGCCAATAACTCTTACATTCGTCCTCCTCTTTTGGCTCAAAGGGGTGGAAAGTTGTCGAGGAAAGTGCGTGGAGGATTTTATCCAAGTATTATGGGCCCCTTTGTTGCAAATGCTGAAAGTTTTATGCCTATGTTGGCTGGTGTAACTGCTTATAAAATGTATAAATCTTCCAAAAATACCAGAAAGACCAAGAGGCGGTAAAGATGCTTAAACGGAAAATCAGTGATGCGTTCATTCATAGGATGGACCCTCGCGGAGATTATTCCTTTCGGCTACGCACTGTGAAGGCTGCTTCCATTCGAACTCTTTTTGATGGGATTAAGGAAATTCTAACGGAGGCGAATATTGAAATTGATCCTTTGGGAATAAAGATTATGGCCATGGATGGAACTCACACGATTCTTGTCCACATGCGCCTTCATGCCGATCGATTTGACGAGTTTCATTGCCCCAACAAGACCATCTTTGGTGTAAACATGATGAATTTGAATAAATTTCTAAAGGGTATTACGAGTGATGATCATTTGGTAATGTATCAGAGCAAGTCCAACCAGAGCAAACTAAATTTGATCAAGTTGAATGGTGAAAAACAGATGAGTACGGATATGGATCTCAATCTTATGGAACTGGATATTAAGCCCATCGAGATTCCCCCGGTTCATTTTCCTAGCATCATTACCATGCCAAGTTCAGACTTTCAGAAGATTATTAAGGAGCTTTCGCCATTGGGAGAGAAGGTGGAGATTAAATCGGTGGAGAACGAGTTGATCTTTCGGTTGGAGGGGGGAGAGTTTGGAAATGTATCCACCACTTGTGTCATGCCCAAGGCTTCTCCGGAAATTGTTCAAGGTTATTTTGGTCTCAAGCAACTAGCATTGTTTACGAAGCTGACCCCTCTTTCAACGGATATTACTCTTCATCTGAAGAATAACTATCCAATTATTATTGAATATTCAGTGGCAGGATTGGGAGAAGTGAAACTGGCATTGGCTCCGAGTCCTCGCAATGAATCCGGTTTGACGCATTCATAAGAATCTTATAAAAATTGATACTTAAACAATTTTAATATACACTACTTATATACCATGGCAGCTTCTTCTCCTGCACCTCTTCCGTTTGTTGGCTCGTGGAAATTATATTTTCATGACCCATCAAATCCTGAATGGCAAGAAAAAGATTACATTCTTCTTGCTACTCTAACATCCTGGTCTGAATATTGGACTTGGATGGTAGCCATTTCAGATGCTCAATTTGAACAAGGTGGCCTCTTTCTTATGAAGGATGGATTTCAACCTCGTTATGAGCATTTTACCAATAAACGAGGAGGAGCGTATCAGATCCAAATTAGTCAAACAGATGACGAATATAGAAAACTGTTTGATTATTATGCAATTGGAATGATTCAAGAAACTCTAGTTACCGATCCTAAAAATAAAATTGTAGGACTCAGTATTAGTTTGAAACGTAAATACTATATTTTAAAAGTATGGAATACGGATGCAGCAACTTATAATAAAATTACAGATATTCATAATTTTGTAAAACCGACTACATCTATTATGTATGCTTCTCATATTGGTAGAAGTTATTCATAAATTATTTGAACTTCTTCTGCCGTATTTTTTGTACCATTTATAGTAGTTCCAAATGGAAATACTTGTTGATGAATCATTGACCATAGTGTAATAAGAGAGGAAAGAGGAGGTTCTGTGGCCCCTACCCATCGAAGAGATTGAATCCAGTCACTTAGATCAACACCTTCTATAGTAATAGCTACCCATAAAAATCGTCTTGGTCGAGCTGTAGAATTAGATTGACGTACTACAACTAAATTAGGATAATATGTATAAGCTGTTTCTAGAAGAGAAGCAGGAAGAGTTACAGTAGAAGGAAGGACTCTTCCATCAGAGAGAAGTTGATAGGAACAGGGAGCCGGTCCTAGCCAAGATCGAAGATGTGTTTTACATGTTTCTGATAGGGAAGAACAATAATCTGTTATTCTTCCATATCCAATTAAACACCAAATTGCAAGGTTTGAAAGTGGCATTATATACTGACTCTTTTAGAGATTGGTTTAAGCAGACTTCTTTTTTTTATGTTTTTTAGAAAATGGTTGATACACTAGTTCTACCTTCAGAGATTCATCGGGTGTACTCTTTATAGAAGGAGCTACTACTTCTACAGGAGCTACTACTTCTACAGGAGCTACTACTTCTACAGGAGCTACTACTTCTACAGGAGCTACTACTTCTACAGGAGCTACGGGAGCTACGGGAGCTACGGGAGCTACGGGAGCTACGGGAGCTACGGGAGCTACGGGAGCTA
>Ga0114974_10004044_pt1 | contig 10990 bp, 7 predicted proteins | sample S_130206_EF_Meta_FD_87318 | JGI IMG/M metagenome (GOLD analysis project Ga0114974, IMG submission 87318) | Freshwater microbial communities from Lake Simoncouche, Canada to study carbon cycling - S_130206_EF_MetaG | ecosystem: Environmental > Aquatic > Freshwater > Lake | place: Lake...
AAAGCGTTGGTGCAGCAGTTTTTAGCATTAGGTGCTAAGGTGGCTACTTGTGGCCGCAATATGGACAAATTAAACCAATTAAGCAGTGAACACCCAACAGCATCCTTGTTTACCATGCAGGTAGATGTAGTGCAGCAAGCACAAGATGATGCTTTTATTCAAGCAGTAGTGGACAAATGGGGTGGAATTGACATCCTCATTAATAACGCTGGAATTTCAATGCGTGCGTTAGTAAGTGAAGTATCTATTGAAACCTTGAAAAATGTGATGGATATTAATTTTTGGGGTACGGTGTATACCACTAAAGCAGCGCTTCCTTTTGTACAAAAAGCAAATGGGGTGATTGTTGGTGTTTCTAGTATCGCGGGCTATAGAGGGCTTCCAGGTCGTAGTGGGTATTCTGCCTCTAAATATGCTTTAAATGGTTGGTTGGAAGCCTTAAAAACTGAATTGTTTGGTTCCGGTACCCATGTAATGTGGGTTTGTCCCGGTTTTACTACTTCTAACATTCGAAATGCTGCTTTAAATAAGGATGCGCAAGCACAGGGGGAATCGCCCATGGATGAAGGGGCAATGATGAGCTCGGAGGAGTGTGCCAATCATATTATTCATGCTATTGGGAAACGTAAGCGTAGCTTGGTTTTGACCTTTACTGGGAAACGTACTGTTTTCATGAATAAGTTTTTCCCTGCATGGGCCGATAAATTAGTGCATCATTTCTTTTTTAAGGATGGCAAATTGGTGAAATAAAAACCCAATTTTTACGTTACTAATAAGATATGCCCGTTATAACATTAACATCTGACATTGGCCAAGAGGATTTTATCATTGGCGCTATTAAGGGCCAAATTTTGTCAATCATACCGGGTTGCACCATTGCAGATATCACGCATCAACTTTCCAGTAAAAACTATTTACAAGGGGCTTATATTTTTAACAATGCAGCAAAGCATTATCCTTCAGGCACCGTGCATATTGTAATGGTTAATTTCTTTCAATATCAACAAGATCATGTGTTGTTTGCGCATTACAATGGACATTTTTTTATTACACCGGATAATGGATTTTTAACCATGATGTTAGGTATCAAACCCAGTGATATCGTAGCGATTGACATTAAAGGTGCGAATACATTTGTACAAATTACAGAACGTATTGTAGAATCGGTGGCTTACTTTTTTGCTTCTGGTAAATTATTGGATGCAGGAGAACCCATTGAAAATATCGTGGAGATTTTCCCAACACAGCCTAAATATGATACCAATTGGATGGAGGGTCAAATTATTTTTATTGATCAGTTTGAGAATGTGGTGGTGAATATTAGGCAGGAAGAATTTGAGACACATGCCAAAGGAAGGCCGTTTAAAATTGTATTTACCCGCAATGAAACCATTCAAGTGTTGAGCCGCAATTATGGGGCGGTATCGGTCGCTGATAAGTTGGCCTGGTTTAATTCAGCGGGTTATTTGGAAATTTCGGTTCGTGGAGGCAATATGGCGGGTCTCTTTGGATTAAGCAAATACGATGAAAATCAAATGAGTAAGCAGCGCCCCAACGACAATAAGTGGTTTTTCCAAATGGTCCGCGTTTTCTTTGAATAGTCCCTTTTTTGGGGTATTTTTGCACCCTCATTCAATTACACAAAAACACACACAAAATGGCATACGACGTTATCGTAATAGGTAGTGGTCCTGGGGGTTATCCTGCGGCTATCCGCGCTTCTCAATTAGGTTTAAAAGTAGCTGTTATCGAAAAGGAAAGTTTAGGTGGAGTTTGTTTAAACTGGGGATGTATCCCAACAAAAGCTTTATTAAAAAGTGCGCAGGTATATGAGTACTTAAAACATAGCGCAGATTATGGCATAACGGCAACAGGTGTTGCACATGATTTTGGAAAAGTAATTTCACGTAGTCGTGGCGTTGCCGATAAAATGAGCAAGGGCGTTCAATTCTTAATGAAGAAAAATAAGATTGACGTAATCATGGGTTATGGTAAAGTATTGTCAAGAGGGAAAGTAGAAGCGAAAGCTGCGGATGGTGCTACACAAGTAGTAGATACCAAATATATTGTGATTGCAACCGGCGGTCGTAGTAGAGAATTACCCAACTTAAAACAAGATGGTAAAAAAGTAATGGGATACCGTGAAGCCATGGTAATGCAAACGCAACCTAAAAGCATGATCATTGTAGGAAGTGGAGCAATAGGGGTGGAGTTCGCTTATGTATACAATAGCATGGGAACAAAAGTAACCATTGTTGAATTTTTACCAAGAATTGTACCGGTAGAAGATGAGGATATTTCTAAAGAATTAGAAAAGCAATATAAGAAACAAGGTATTGAGATTGTGACCAATGCTTCTGTAGAATCATTAGACACTACAGGTGCAGGTGTGAAAGCAAAAGTAAAATTACAAGACGGTTCATTTGTGACTTTAGAAGCAGATGTAGTGTTGAGTGCAGTAGGTGTGGTTGCTAATATTGAAAACCTAGGTTTAGAATCTAACGGTATTAAAACAGATAAAGGACGCATTATTGTTGATAAATACCAACAATCAAGTATTGCAGGCATCTATGCTATTGGCGACTGTTCTCCAGGACAAGCCTTAGCGCACGTTGCTGCTAAAGAAGGGATTAATTGTGCCGAGCATATGGCTTATTTAGAAAAGAAAATTGCTCATTTACCAGAAGGCATTGACTATAACAATATTCCAGGTTGTACCTATTGCATTCCGGAAATTTCAAGTGTGGGTTATACCGAGAAAGCAGCTAAGGAAGCAGGTTATGAAATTAAAGTAGGTAAGTTCCCATTCATGGCTAGTGGTAAAGCCTCTGCTGCTGGTGCAACAGAAGGTTTTGTAAAAGTAATCTTCGATGCAAAATACGGTGAATTCTTAGGATGTCATATGATTGGCATGAATGTAACTGAAATGATTGCAGAAGCAGTTGTGGCCCGTAAGTTAGAAACCACAGCGCACGAAATTTTAAATGCAATTCATCCACATCCAACTATGAGCGAAGGATTAAAAGAAGCGGTTGCTGCAGCGTATGGTGAAGCAATTGATATCTAACTAGTGTAGGAATATATTTAATGGCTCGTGATTCAATTCATTTTGAATGCGGGCCATTTTTAATAATTTGAATCGTGTTTTAAAAAAGGGTTGATTAAAGTAGGAACTGAAAAAATGAAGTACGAAAAAGAAATAAATAGGCGCAAAACCTTTGCGATTATCTCTCACCCGGATGCTGGTAAAACTACCTTAACAGAGAAATTATTGTTATTTGGAGGTGCCATTCAAACGGCGGGTGCGGTAAAGAGCAATAAAATTAAAAAGCATGCGACTTCGGATTTCATGGAGATAGAGCGTCAAAGAGGGATCTCGGTAGCAACTTCGGTGATGTCTTTTGAATACAAGGGCAACTTAATTAACTTATTGGATACACCAGGGCACAAGGACTTTGCAGAAGATACGTATCGCACTTTAACGGCAGTGGACAGTGTTATCTTGGTAATTGATAGTGTAAACGGGGTAGAGCCGCAAACACGCCGATTAATGGAAGTGTGTAGCATGCGCGCTACGCCGGTGATTGTTTTTATTAATAAAATGGACCGAGATGGTAAAAACAGATTTGATTTATTAGAAGAATTAGAAGCAGAATTAAAAATTTCCTTACATCCTATGACCTGGCCAATTAATAGTGGTAAGGAATTTAAAGGAGTCTATAATTTACATGATAAAAGCTTGCGTTTATTTACTGCAAGCACTAAGGCGGACGATGAGGATGTAGTAGCCATTGCCGATTTATCCAGCCCTGTGTTGCAAAAAAAAGTAGGTGACCGAGATGCGGATTTATTAAGAGAGGACGTGGAACTCATTGACGGTGTATATGGCCCCTTAAATCCTGCCGATTATCTGGAAGGTAAAATTGCACCGGTATTTTTTGGATCGGCCGTGAATAATTTTGGCGTACAAGAAATGTTGGATACGTTTATTCAAATTGCACCCACCCCGCGTGATAGAGCAACCAGTGTGCGTAAAGTACAAGCGGGAGAAGATAAATTCAGTGGCTTTATTTTTAAAATACATGCCAACTTGGACCCTAAGCACCGTGATCGTATTGCATTTATGCGCGTGTGTAGTGGTAAGTTTGAACGCAATACTTATTACAAGCATGTACGTTTAGAAAAAGACGTACGTTTTGCCAACCCTTATACTTTTTTAGCGCGTAGTAAGGATATTGTGGAAGATGCCTACCCTGGAGATGTGGTGGGATTGTTTGATACTGGTAATTTTAAAATTGGGGATACCTTAACCGAGGGCGAAAAATTTTATTTCACGGGCATTCCTACTTTCTCTCCCGAAATATTTAAGGAGTTGGTGAATAAGGATCCAATGAAGACCAAGCAATTAGAAAAGGGCATCCAGCAATTAACAGACGAGGGTGTTGCACAGTTGTTCTCGCAATTTGGTGGCAATAAAAAAATTATTGGTTGCGTAGGTGATTTACAATTTGAAGTGATACAATATCGTTTATTACAAGAGTATGGAGCGGCTTGTGAATTTAGAACCCTGCCTTTTTACAAAGCATGTTGGCTAACCTCTCCCGATAAAAATAAGTTGAATGATTTTTTGAGATTCAAACAACAAAATGCGGCAGAGGACAAGGATGGATCACCGGTGTATTTGGCACAAAGTGAATGGTTCTTGAATACCGAAATTACCAATAACCCTGACATCACTTTTCATTTTACCAACGAGGTGAATAAATAGATTTGTTTAAAATATTATTATGAAATCAAAAACACTAAAGCAGAACAAAATAAATATCATCACCTTGGGTTGTAGTAAAAACCTGGTGGATAGTGAAATGCTAAGTGGTCAATTGGTTGCCAATGATATTGATGTGGTACATGAGAATAAAAAGATGGATCACAATATTGTGGTGGTGAATACCTGTGGATTTATTGACAAGGCGAAGGAAGAGAGTGTAAATACCATTTTGGATCAGGTGGCTTTAAAGAAAAAAGGAAAATTAGATAAGGTATATGTAACAGGATGTTTAAGTGAAAGATATCGCGGGGACTTAGCAGCAGAAATACCCGAAGTGGATGCCTGGTTTGGTACCATGGAACTTCCGTTAATGTTAAACCAATTAAATGCGGACTATAAAGCAGAATTATTAGGAGAACGTTTATTGAGTACGCCTCAACATTATGCGTATTTAAAAATAAGTGAAGGTTGTAATCGTACTTGTGCGTTTTGTGCCATCCCCTTAATGCGCGGACAACACGTAAGTAAAACCATTGAGCAATTGGTGGACGAAGCAAAGGGCCTGGTAAAGAAAGGGGTAAAAGAGGTGATGTTGATTGCGCAGGAATTAACGTATTATGGATTGGATATTTATAAGGAGCGTGCACTTCCAAAATTATTAAATGCCTTGGCCGATATAGAAGGGTTGGAGTGGATTCGTTTACATTATGCGTATCCTAGTAAATTCCCATTAGAAATATTGGATACCATGCGGGAGCGTGATAATATTTGTAAATACATTGACATTCCTTTACAACATGCGAGCAATAATATGCTTAAAGCCATGCGTCGTAATATTACGCGTGAAGAAATGACTGAGTTAATTACTGAAATCAGAAAGCGCGTGCCGGGTATTGCCATAAGAACGACTTTAATTACTGGTTTCCCAGGCGAGACCTTAGAAGATGTGGAAGAGTTGAAAGAATTTTTGCAATTGCATAAGTTTGATCGTGTAGGTATCTTCACTTATAGCCATGAAGAAAATACCAGTGCCTATGAATTAGTAGACGATGTGCCTGCAGCCGAAAAACAGCGTCGTGCCGAAGAAATTATGGAAGTACAACAAGAAATTAGTTTAGCCATTAATCAAGCCAAAGAAGGTCAAACGCTTAAAGTAATCATTGACAAGAAAGAAGCAGGTCGTTGGTTAGGTCGTACTCAATTTGATAGCGTAGAAGTGGACAATGAAGTTGTGATTAACACCACTAAGCGTTTAAAATCTGGCGACATGGTGATGGTTAAAATCACCAAGGCTTACGATTACGATTTAGAGGGCGAATTAGTTTAGTTTATGACATTCCCTTATGGAAGCATTAAGCTAAGTTTACTTTAGCATCGTTCCCTGTATTATTTTGCTGCTCCGTTTTGGATAGATAGTAAACAGCAATGCTACTCAATACAAAATAGCCTATTAAAGTAGGTGCTATGAAACTTGCAATGGTATTGGATCCAAACCAATCTCCTTTTTGTGCAATAAATGCAATGCAAGCAAAATTCTTAATGGTTTCCAACATCCAAGCGTATTTTGTTCGGTCCATAAATTCAGTCAGTGCATATACCTGAATAAAAATAAAGCCACCATATATAAATAAATTTTCAAGGCCTAATTGTTTAATCATCGCCACATTGGCAAACAGATAACTTACTAATAATAACATACTCACCAACTGGGCCCAGAGGTAAGCCTGCATTCCCTTTGAAGCTGGGGTATCATACTTTTCAAAATGATATACATCTTGAATTTTATACACTGGATATTTTTCAACAACATCTGCCGGTCTCCATCCCAATGGCATAAACCAAACACGAAATTTGTCCTTCCAGCTCTTTGCATGCCAAGCATCTTTTACTAAAAGCCACATGTGCATGAAATTAATTTTAATCGGATTCCAGGTTCGCACAGGGCGGGTTACGCCATACACAGCAGGAATGCTAGCAACTTCTTCTTGATATGTACCAAACATTCTATCCCAAAAAATAAAAATCTGTCCATAGTTCTTGTCTAAGTATTCCGGATTGATTGCATGGTGAACTCTATGATGCGAAGGAGTGACAATGATATATTCCAAGAATCCCATTTTATTGATATGTTGGGTATGGTACCAGAATTGTGCAAATAAATGTAAGGGAGCAACTACGGCAATTACTTGTTGTGGAACCCCAAATAAAGCTGCGGGTATTAATAGAAAGGCATAAATCCTAAAGTAAACAGAAATGCTTTGTCTTAAAGCACAAGCTAAATTGTATTCTTCACTACTATGATGAACAATATGATTGTTCCAAAAAAAGTTCACACTGTGCGCCAAGCGGTGCACCCAATAGCCGGAAAAATCCAATGCAAGGAAAGCAATTACATAAAGGAGCCAACTAGACTTAACTTGATAAATGGTCATATGCTCCACCAGCCAGCCATAACTAATAATGGCTAAGCTAAGTCCCAAAACATCTTTGGTAGAATTAGTGACTCCCGAACTAAGGCTAGAAACCATGTCTAAGGTTTTTACCGTATCAAATCCTTTGCGCCAACCATACCATTTTTCAAATAAGACTAGCAATAAGAAAAGGGGCATGGCAATGATCAATATTTTACCATATGTTTCCATAGTTAAGAATTTAGTCTTTGGTTAGGCGTTACGATACCAAATGTATCAATTTTATCTTAATTTGCGTCCAATCTGTTAACGGGCTTTACCTATTTATTATATGAAATTTAATGCCACTCAAATACCTTATCATGCTACTGGATTATTTAGTCCCTTGGTAAGAGATTATGTGGAAGGTAAAGGAACCGCCATGGAATTTGTAGCATATGCTCCAAGTTATGAAGGAGTGCAAAAAGCAATCACTGCTAGAAAAGAGTTGGGTGTAAATAGACCACTGCTTGTGGAAGTTTTAAAAGCCCAATATGCTACAGTTCCTTCCACAAAAGCAGTCAATGATAATGTAAATTCATTGTTAGCTGAAAACACTTTTGTGGTTACTACAGCGCATCAGCCCAATATTTTTACTGGCCCTTTATACTTTTTTTATAAAATTATTCATGCCATTCAATTGGCTGCTGATTTAAAAAAGCAATTTCCTGAAAATAATTATGTGCCGGTGTATTATATGGGCTCTGAGGATGCAGATATTGACGAAGTGGGTAGTTTTTATTTAGGGGGAGCTCCATTGCAATGGAACACAAAGCAAACGGGTGCCATTGGCAGAATGAAAGTGGATGATTCCTTGTTGAATTTATTAAAAAACATAGAAGGCTACTGGTCCGTTAAACATCAGGGTAAGGAAGCCATGCAGGCGTTAAGTGATGCTTATAAAAAAGGGGTTACCATTAATGAAGCTACCTTAAGTTTAGTTCATAGCTATTTTGGACAATATGGATTGGTAGTAATACAACCCGATGATGCTAAATTAAAATCGGCTTTTATTCCTGTGATGGAAAAAGAATTGGTGGAGCAGTTTTCTCACAAAGCATTGCAACCAACCCTTTCTACTTTACGTGATCAATACCATGTGCAAACCGAAGGGCGTAGCATTAATTTATTTTATTTAAAAGACAATAGTAGATCAAGGATTGAACTAAAAGAGGGTGTGTATACTATCGTGGATACCGATTTGAGTTTTTCTAAAGCTGAAATTATTGCCGAATTATATGCGTATCCCGAGCGTTTTAGTCCCAATGTGATTTTAAGAGGTTTGTATCAGGAAACTATTTTACCTGGGGTCGTATTTATTGGTGGTGGTGGCGAGTTAGCCTATTGGATGGAGTTGAAAAATGTTTTTGCGGTAGCCAATGTTCATTTTCCTGTTTTACAATTAAGAAATTCTTTTTTGTTTATCAAATCAAAAATGGCAAAACAATGGCCCGAATTAGGTTTTACATTCAATGATTTGTTTTTAACCATACCTAGTTTGGAAGCTTCATTTGTAAAGACCCATACCCAACATAATTTGTCATTGTCTAATTCAATAAAGGAATTAGAAAGCTTATATATAAGTATTAAAGCGCAGGTGGAAAAAATAGATGCTACTTTAGGAGCGCATACCATGAACTTATCGGTTCAGTCTGCTAAAAAAATGGTAGCATTGGAAAAGAAGATGCTTAAAGCGGAAAAACGAAAACAAGCCATTTCATTAGAGCGCATCCGTCATATCAAAGAAAACTTATTTCCTGAAAATAGTTTACAAGAGAGAGTAGATAATTTTGCAGAATGGGTGGGGGATTATGGATGGGCTTGGGTGGATGCTGTATTGGAACATTCTAATACCATGGAACAAGGCTTTACTATTCTTAGTGCTAAGGAATAAGGAATTAATGATCAAACTCGTTGTTGAAATCTCCTTTCATTTTTTCTACTTTGGCTAACACTTCCGCCTCCATATTTTGTTTGTAATCATCCATGGCATTGCCAATGGCAGCGTCGAAACTTCCAATAATTTGAGCAGCTAACAAACCAGCATTTTTTGAACCATTTAAGGCAACCGTGGCAACCGGTACACCAGCAGGCATTTGTAATATAGATAAAACTGAATCCCAACCATCAATAGAGTTAGATGATTTAATGGGAACGCCAATAACAGGTAAGCTGGTAATAGCAGCAACCATACCTGGTAAATGAGCGGCACCGCCTGCACCTGCAATAATCACTTTCAATCCTCTTTTGCGCGCGTTTTTGGCATATTCCAACATGCGTTCTGGAGTTCTGTGTGCCGATACAACGGTAAGCTCAAAAGGGATATTGAAAGTTTTTAACACATCGGCAGCTGCCTGCATGATGTTTAAATCACTATCGTTTCCCATGATAATTCCTACGATTGCTGGATTGGCCATTTTACTTATTTTTTACAAAGATAAATAATCTATCTCAAATGGGTTTAAGGCGCCAAATACCCCTCAATATCACTCAAAATTGGGATTGCTTTGTATTGGGTGAATTTTATACGTAGGTATTTTAATTTTTGAGTAGGGAATTGCAATATCCGTTTGTGACCAATGGTGGTTCCTGCAACAATGGGGTCAAATTTATTAATATCATTACCTCCGGTTATTTCAAAGCGCACGACCCTTTGCCCTACATTAATTTTTTCTTTTAAAACCAATGTATTTAAACTTACTTCATTCGCTAAATGAATTTCAATAAATTCTTTTGTTCTTAAAATATTAGCTCCTTTTAAAATATTATTTGCAAAAGCTTCCTCCCTAATTTTTTTAAAACTCATTAAGGCAGCCGAGTCTACACTGGAAATTAAACCAGCTCTATTGGGCGGCACATTTAATAACATATTTCCGCCGCGGCCCACGGATTTCAAATACAAGTCAAACAGGGTAGCACCCGACTTTACCGTACTGTCCTCGCCAGGATGAAAGAACCAGCCCTTGCGAATAGAAACATCTGCTTCGGCGCCAATCCAGTTTTTTCCATTATAGTTACCTCTGTTTAAAGTATCATTAGGTGGTGCACCTTCACCTCTTTTAAATCCTGCAGTATCTAATAAGTTCCAATTGGTTTCACCAATAATTCCATTTTCATTTCCTACCCATCTAACATGCGGACCTATATCACTAAAAATAACCAGTTGTGATTGGTAGGATAAAGCACTATCCTTAAACCTAGTAAAATCATATTGTTGTTTCTTTCCATTAGGACCTTCTCCATTGGCACCATCCCACCAAAGTTCAAAAAACTTTCCATAGCCAGTTAGTAATTCCTTCATGGTATTAATATAGACCTCATTGTATTTTGGCGTCCCATAATCCGGATGATTGCGATCCCATGGTGAAATATACACACCCATTTCAATGCCTTGTTTTTTACAAGCCTCCGATAACATTTTTAACACATCTCCCTTGCCATCCATCCATTTACTTTCTCTTACGGTATGCTTGCTAAACTTACTTGGCCATAAACAAAAACCATCATGGTGTTTGGCAGTAATAATAATGCCTTTCGCACCCGAAGCTTTTGCAATACTAGCCCATTGATTACAATCCATCGCAGTAGGATTAAACACATTCGGGTCCTCGCTGCCATGTCCCCATTCCAAGTCCGTAAATGTGTTGGGGCCAAAATGCATAAACAAATAAAATTCTTTATCATGCCATGCCAATTGTTCCTTGGTAGGTGTAGGACCAAATTTTTCTTGTGAAAAACCGGGTTGGCTGAATAAAATCGCAATTAAAAGGAA
>Ga0114974_10004045_pt1 | contig 10990 bp, 9 predicted proteins | sample S_130206_EF_Meta_FD_87318 | JGI IMG/M metagenome (GOLD analysis project Ga0114974, IMG submission 87318) | Freshwater microbial communities from Lake Simoncouche, Canada to study carbon cycling - S_130206_EF_MetaG | ecosystem: Environmental > Aquatic > Freshwater > Lake | place: Lake...
GAAGGCGTTGCCTGGCTTGCTACCTACATTAACAATCGCAAAGGTTTAGCAGTTGTTGTCGTAACTCACGATCGTTGGTTCTTAGATGCAGTAACAGAGCGCACCTGGGAAGTTGTCGAAGGAAAAGTAGAAGAGTACGACGGTGGATATAGCGCATTCGTTTTATCTAAGGCAGAACGATCTCGTCAAGCATCTGTAATGGATCAGCGCCGTAATATGCTGATTAAAAAGGAGCTCGCCTGGCTTCGTCGAGGAGCACCAGCTAGAACTTCAAAACCAAAGTTTCGAATCGATGCTGCAAATGTTTTGATTGCCGATGAACCAGCGCCACGCGATCAAGGCGAGTTGTTGAAATTTGCGCTCAATCGACTTGGTAAAACTGTTTATGAAGCACACCATGTACAGGTAAAACTTGGTGATAACGAACTGATTGATGACTTGTATTGGAATATTGGCCCTGGGGATCGAATTGGAATAGTTGGAGTTAACGGCGCAGGAAAGACAACACTGATGCGCACTCTTACTGGTGAGATTCAGCCAACCGCCGGCAAATTAGTAACAGGTGTAACCGTTAAAGCAGCATTCTTAACACAGCATTTAGATGAGTTAGATCCGACATGGCGCGTTTTAGAAGCGGTTGAAAAGATCGCCAATCGCGTTGAACTAGGTGGTGGGCGTGAGCTTTCTGCTTCACAACTATGTGAGCGATTGGGATTTGATCGAGAATCACAATGGACTCCTGTTGGAGATCTATCAGGCGGTGAAAAAAGGCGTCTGCAATTGACGCGGCTATTAATGGACAGCCCCAATGTTCTATTGCTGGATGAGCCAACAAATGATTTTGATATCGAAACACTGACCGAGCTGGAAGATCTGCTAGATAGTTATGGCGGCACACTGATTGTTATCTCTCACGATCGTTACTTCCTGGAACGCGTGTGTGATCGTTTTGTTGGATTATTAGGGGATAAAAAAGTGCGCGATCTTCCAAGGGGAGTAGATGAGTATCTTGAACAACGCGCCCATTCTTTGAATGCAGTTGAAACGGTGGTTAAAGAGAAGAAATCTTCTAATGCAGCCGAGCAAAGACAGTTAAAGAAGGATTTAACTCGACTTGAACGACAGATAGAAAAAAGTAAAACTGCAGTAGCAGCCCTAGTTACAGAACAAGAAACGGCAGCCTTCGACGCCGAGCGCCTTATTGCGATTGCTTCAGAACTTGAAATTTTACTAAGCGAGAATCAGAAACTAGAAGAAGAGTGGCTAGTAGTGACACTTTCCCTAGAGGGGTAGGTAGAATTTTCAAATGCGATTAGATTTCCTTGCAGCTTTGTCTGGAGCGATGATTGCGCTGCAAGCGCGTGCAAACGGAGAGCTTTCTCATCGATTAGATAATGCTTTGCAAGCGGCTTTAGTTTCATTTAGCTCGGGATTATTAATCATCTTGATTATAACGCCCTTTAGTCCGCACATTAAAGAAGGAATTAGAAATCTACGAGGCGCAATTTCTCGCAAAGAGATAGCTCGATGGAAGTTGTTTGCTGGGGCACTAGGTGGAAGTTTTGTAGCAATTCAGACTCAGATCGTGCCACTTATTGGTGTTGCTATTTATTCAGTCGCATCTATTGCGGGACAAACGGCAATGTCATTGGTTGTTGATCGAATTGGCCTAACGGGCGGTGGAAAGAAATTGATCTCACCCCGTCGTGTATTAGCAGCAGTACTAACTGTTATTGCAGTTCTTGTATCAGTATGGGATCGGATCGATGCAAATAATCTTTCAATGATTGCAGTAACCGCTGGCTGTATTGCAGGTGCAGTTGTTGGCATACAACGAGCACTCAATGGCCAAATAAATGAATACTCACACCAGAGTTTTACTACTTCATTGCTTAACTTCATAACAGGTACATCTTTTTTGATCATTTTGATACTTGCTGGAGTGGCCCTTGGAAAGAATCATTTATCACCATTGCCAGCAGGGCCATGGTGGATATACACGGGTGGAATAATTGGTGTCATCTATATTGCTTTTACTTCAACAATTGTTCAACACCTTGGAGTTCTAACATTCACTTTGTTTAGCGTGGGTGGACAACTTGCTGGATCTCTCATAATCGACTTAGTGTCGCCAACTGATGGAGTAAGTATCAGTGCATATTTAGTTACTGGACTTGCAATGACTTACGTTGGTGTTATCGCCGGTGGCGTAGGTAATTTACGAGTGAAGAAACCACTGAAGCAGAAATAAAGAAGGCGGCAATCGCGTAAGAAGATGTCTTAACCCACGGCAATGTTGCTGCGTAAAAACCTGCCAATGTAATTCCAACGCCCCAGAGCAAAGCACCTAATGCATTTGCCGACAAAAACTTGTAGTAATTCATTTTTGAAGCACCGGCGATGGGTGGAACAAAGGTACGAATCCATGGAAAGAATCTGGCAGCAACAACTGCCCACCAGCCGGTTTGTTGGTAAAAACGCTCAGACCGTTCGATCATTTTTTGAATCCTTGGCCCATTGTGTTTTTCTAAATAGGGGCGACCAATCGTTCTTCCCAGAACGAATCCAACTTGATCACCAAAGAATGCAGCCAGGAAAATTACTGAAACCAAAACAACGATATTAACTTCACCGTGGGCTGCGGCAACTAAACCGGCACTAAAGAGAATTGAGTCCCCTGGCAGGAAAAAGCCAAGTAATACGCCTGTTTCAACGAAGACTATGGCCCCAATAATCAAATAAACAAGGAATGGGGAAATTGATGCAAACTGCTCATCAAATGAAGCGGCAAGCTCGATCACACGGACTTCTTAACCGCCGCAGCTACAGCTTTCACAACGTTAGGATCAAAGACGCTTGGCACAATAAATGATGTGTTCAGTTGTTCAGGAGAAACGCAATCTGCAATGGCTGCGGCTGCTGCTAGAAGCATCTGATCTGAGATTTTATGAGCATTAGCATCCAATAACCCACGAAAGATTCCTGGGAAGGCTAAAACATTGTTGATTTGATTTGGCTGATCACTGCGACCTGTTGCGACAACAGTTGCGTATTTACGAGCAATTACTGGATCAATTTCAGGATCCGGGTTTGCAAGTGCAAATACAATTGCACCTTTGGCCATTGAAGCAACATCAGCTTCACCTAAAACATTAGGTGCACTGACACCAATAAATACATCTGCACCAACCATAGCTTCAGAGATCTTTCCGGTGAAGTTTGTTGGGTTACTATTATTAATAAACCACTGCTGCATTGAATCATCAGATTTCATACCGTTGTGGATTACGCCACTGTGATTAAAACCGATAATGTTGCTGGCGCCATCTAGAGTTAATAAACGCGCAATCGCATTACCTGCTGCACCCACACCGCTTAGAACAATCTTTACTGACTTCAAATCTTTCTTGACCAGCTTAAGAGCATTGCGAAGAGCAGCAAGAACAACAATTGCAGTTCCGTGCTGATCATCGTGAAAAACTGGTATGTCTAATAGCTCACGCAATCTAGCTTCGACTTCAAAGCATCGTGGGGCTGAAATATCTTCAAGGTTTATACCGCCGTAGACAGGTGCGATTAATTGCACTGTGCGGACGATTTCATCAACATCTTGTGTATCTAAACAAACAGGCCATGCATCAACATCGGCAAAGCGCTTAAATAGGGCCGCCTTGCCTTCCATAACTGGCAATGCTGCAGCAGGACCGATGTTTCCGAGCCCTAAAACAGCTGAACCATCGGTGACTACAGCGACAGTATTGCGCTTAATAGTAAGGCGACGGGCATCAGAAGGATCAGCAACGATTGCTTGGCAGATACGAGCTACACCAGGTGTATATGCACGAGATAAATCATCACGAGTCTTTAACGGCACCTTTGAGGCAATTTCAATTTTTCCGCCAAGGTGCAAAAGGAATGTGCGATCACTTACTTTGCGAACAGTCAATTCTGAGTTTAAAGAAATAGCCGCAGTAATTTGTTCTGCGTGTTCAGCATCGATAGTGTCACACGTAATATCGATGACAACTTTTTCAAGAAGTGATTCGACAACGTCAAGTGCCGTGATCGTTGCACCAGCTGCAGTAATAACTGTTGTTGCTAGAGCTACCGGATTTGCATCTGGCGAACCTTCGACACGAATTGTGATTCCGTATCCAGGTGATGTTGATGCCATTTATACAACTCCGTATAAACGATCGCCAGCGTCGCCTAAGCCCGGAACAATGTAGCCGTTTTCATTTAACTTTTCATCAAGTGCGCCAGTAACAATTGTGATTGGAACGCGACTGTTAGCAAACTCTTTTTCAACTGCTGCAATTCCTTCTGGAGCGGACAAGATGCATACTGCGGTTATGTCTGTTGCTCCTAAATCAATCAAGTAGTGGAAAGCCATGATCAAGGTTCCGCCAGTTGCAAGCATTGGATCTAAAACAAAAACTTGACGACCAGAAAGATCGTCTGGTAGTCGGTTTGCGTATGTGCTAGCTAATAAAGTTTTCTCATCGCGAACCATTCCGAGAAACCCAACTTCGGCTGTCGGGATTAATTTGCTCATACCTTCAAGCATCCCCAAGCCAGCGCGTAAGATTGGCACAACTACCGGACGAGGCTCTGCCAATTTTTGACCCTTGGTCTTTGTCACAGGTGTTGTAATTTCAACTTCATGTGTTCGTACATCTCTGGTTGCCTCGTATGCCAAAAGGGTTACAAGCTCTTCAACTAGGCGGCGGAAAGTTGGGGAATCGGTCCGTTCGTCGCGCAAAACAGTCAATTTGTGATTGATGAGTGGGTGATTGGCAACATGTACTTTCATGGGTGTTACCTTACAGGGGTTTCATTCCTTTCCAATGAGTGAAAGTATGGGCACATGTCTGATTTCGAAGAAGAGCTCGTTGAAGAGATTGAATCCTTTGACGCAATCGACGATGTAGTAACCGACCTCACAAGTGAAATGGATTTTGCAGTTGCCGCTTGGCACGAGGACGGGCGCTGGACATTGGGCACATTGCCCGACCCTTATGACATTGCACAAATAATTACTCGCTTAAAATCACAACAAACAAATGGTGGATCCATCGCTCTGATTTCAATTGATGAAGAGTTCTTTATTTTAATTCGAGTTTTAGGTTCACATATTTCATTGTTCTTAAGTGATGCAACTGCCGCTTTAGATTATCCGGTTGCAGAAGAGTTAATGGAGATTGCGGATCTGCCAATTCCTGAAGATGATGAAGAACCTGGACCTGTTGGCCACTTAGAAATCTTGGCTGATCTTGGAATGAGTGGAATGGAAATAACTGCGCTGTGTGACGATGAAGAGTTGTTTCCAGATGAGCAGCTAGAAGCGATTGCAGCGCGTTTAGGATTTGGTGAACAATTTTCGGAGTTACTGGATCTGTGAACGATATTGAAATGATGCGAGTCGCGCTTGTCGCGGCACGCAAAGCAGTTGCAAGCCACGATATTCCAGTAGGCGCAGCAATCTTTAATAGTGCTGGTGAATTAATTGCAACCGGACACAATGAACGTGAACTACATAATGATCCAACTGCCCATGCTGAAATAGTCGCAATCCGCAAAGCTACAGAGAAACTAGGGGATTGGCATTTAACAGATCACACATTGGTTGTGACTTTAGAACCATGTGCGATGTGTGCAGGTGCAATTGCACAATCTCGTTTACAGACTGTTGTATTTGGAGCTTGGGATGAAAAAGCTGGCGCGGTTGGATCGGTGTGGGATTTACTGCGTGACCCTCGAAGCACCTTCAGAACTGAAGTCCGTGCAGGAGTTCTAGCTGAAGAATGCGGTGAATTGCTTAAATCCTTTATACAAGAAGTTCGTAAGAAGGATTAAGAATCACCATTGATCCTTCTTCTTCACCAACCATGCCCTCGGCGCGTAACTGAGAACCAACTTCAAGTCCGGCAATCTCGCGGCGTCCTAAGAAGTGCAGAGAAACCCCACCCGATTCATCCCAAATTTCAACTTCAAGAGTCGGGGCTGATCCGCGAGGTGCGGTTTTAATTGATGTCACTCGGCCTTGTACTTGAGCGCGCTTGCGCCATTCAATTTTGCCAATAGGGGTCACATTTTCTGCATAGTGACTAATCGGTTCAAGATTTACGGGAGGAGCTTTTTTAATCGGCTTTGCAATCTCTACTGATTTCTCGACCCGTGAAGTATGAACCACAACGCTATTTCCAGATGTAATGCGGTCTACGTCAAAGGGAACAATGGTTGCGACGACTCGTGGCAACTGTGAAATTGGTGCTGCAATTTCTTCGGCAGTTTGATCATGAAGTAGTCGACCCAAAAATCCAGAGTACGCACGACGCGGAAGCAGCAGCGTTAACTCAACATCTGGTTTTTCAGTCATCCGAATTGCGTAATCCAAAGCAGAGTTAGCAAGTCGGCGATCAGGACAGTCAATTAACTCAAGAGTCACATCGTCTAGTGCGTCAGATGCGGCCCATGCTTTCTGGATTTCTTCAGCACGACGATCATCAATAACAAAGTGAACTGCAGCCAAATTTCGCGGCTTCAGACTTCTTGCATATCTAATTGCACCAACAGTTGCAATATCAACGTTGTCTACAAGAACTGTCACATCATGACGGGCAATTGATGTAGCACGTTCTTGATGCTGCTTAACAGCTAAAGCTTCTTGTTCCCGAGTGTATTGACGACGTAATCGCAAGAATACAAAGACCAATATCGGCGCTGTTAACAATACCAACCAAGCGCCTTCAGTGAATTTAACAACCGAGAAGATCACAACAACAACTGAAGAAATACTTCCGGCCAAACTATTGATAAACACCTTCGCCCGCCAAGCACCTGTTTTATTCCGTAGCGCATGTCGCGTCATTCCAAATCCAGCCAAGGTAAAGCCGGTGAAGACACCAAGGGCGTAGAAAGCAACTAAGTGTTCGACGGAGCCTGCCGTTATTAACACCAAGAAGATTCCGCCGCCCGATAGAAGCAAAATTCCATTAGAGAAGGCCAAACGGTGTCCGCGCTTTGTTAATTGACGTGGCAAGTATCCATCTGTAGCAACAAAGTTCACCAAAATTGGAAATGCGCTGTAGGTGGTATTTGCACCAGCAAATAAAATAAGCATTGTTGCAAGCTGGACCATAACGAACATGACTGAGCCAACAACTCCGTCCCCCATAATGGTTTTAGCGATCTGTGAAATAACCGTTGGAGTTCCAGATTCATAAGGCATTGCGTGGATTTTGTGCGCAAACCATGAAACTCCAAGGACAAGAATTCCAAGCAATGTGCTCATTACATACAAGGTACGACGAGCATTAATGTGTTCTGGTGTCTTAAACAGTGCTACTCCATCAGAGATTGCTTCTAATCCGGTCAGAGAAGAGCCACCATTTGCAAAAGCGCGAAGCAGAATAAATATCGCCGCAAAGGTCAGAAGCCCTTGGCTTTCCCCAACATGTACAGCGCCAGGTAAATCGGTTGGGAGAACATCAATGTTTCCAGTGATGACTCTGTAAATGCCGGTTCCAAAAACGATAAACATACAGCCAACGAAGAAATATGTTGGTAAAGCAAAAGCCTTACCTGCTTCTTTAACTCCACGAAGATTTCCGTAGGTAAGAAGAACTATGACAAGCAAGATCATCGGAATTTTTAATCCGTTAAGGGATGGGAATGTTGAAATAATTGCGGCAACACCAGCGGCAGATTGAATTGCTACGGTTACGATGTAGTCCAACATCAATGCAACAGCTGCAATTTGTGCAACAACTGGCCCGAAATTGTCTCGCGAAACTATGTACGCTCCACCAACTTTTGTATAAACATTAATTACATCTCGGTACGACAAAGTAATAATCACTAAAATTGTTAACACAACAGCAGTCATTGGCATCAAGATTGCAAAAGCTGCTAATCCAAATGCGGGTAGTAACGCAATCAAAATCTGTTCTGAGCCGTAAGCCGATGATGAAATACAGTCCGAGGAAAGAATTCCTAATGCATATCGCTTGCTAAGGCGTTGATGCCCCAGTGAGTGACGGTTAAGCGGATTACCCAGCAAACGGCGTTTAATTGTGTAGAAAAAAGAGTCTTTAAGATGCGCGTGATCGCTTAGAACTTCTGGGGCTGGCGCATCATCGGTCCACGACTTAGGCACTTGAACTCCTCTTTTATTGCATTTACTGCAATTTAATAAGTCTCACTCTACCTGAAAGCGCTCGGTCTTCACTGTTTTAAGCGTAAAGCGTATGCTTCAGACCATGCGCACACAGTTGTATATCGATGGCCAATGGGTTGATGGAATTGGAAAATTACCTGTTCACGATCCAAGCGACGGATCGGTTATTGCCGAAGTAGCCCTTGCTGGAGATGCACACTGTGATGCAGCAATTGCAGCTGCTGATGCAGCATCAAAGGCATGGGCAAAAACTGCGCCGCGATACCGTTCTGAAATTCTTCGTAAGGCTTTTGAATTAATGACAGCCGAAATTGAAGCGATTGCAACATTGATTTCTCGCGAAAATGGCAAAGCAATGCCAGATGCTCGCGGAGAAGCGGCATATGCTGCCGAATTTTTCCGTTGGTTTGCAGAAGAAGCAGTTCGCACGCCAGGTGATTTCCGCAAATCACCATCAGGGGATAAGCGAATCCTTGTAACACACGAACCAATTGGTCTTTCTATTCTTATTACGCCCTGGAATTTTCCAGCAGGAATGGCAACACGCAAGATTGGGCCAGCAGTTGCTGCTGGCTGCACAATGATTTTAAAGCCAGCAAGTGAAACCCCACTTACTGCCATGTACATAGTTGATGTAATGGAACGTGCGGGCTTACCTAAAGGTGTTCTCAATCTGGTTCTTCCAGAAAAAACAGGCCCTGCGATTTCAAAAATGTTACATGACCCTCGTGTGAAAAATCTTTCTTTTACAGGTTCAACTGAAGTTGGTCGCGTTCTACTAAAAGAAGCAGCAGACCGCGTTATTCGCTGTTCTATGGAGCTTGGCGGAAACGCACAAGTTGTTATTCACGATGATGCAGACTTAGCCGTAACTATTCCGCAGCTTTCTCTTGCAAAGATGCGCAATGGCGGCGCTGCGTGCACATCAGCAAACCGGATTTATGTTCAACGAGGAATCGCAGATAAATTCATTGCTGAAATGACGAAGTCTATGAGCGCTTATGTTGTCGGTCGCGGAACGGATGCAACAACAACTCTCGGTGCATATGTTTCAATGAAAGAGCGCAACAAAATTGCCGACATAGTTGATGAATCAATCGCAGCTGGCGCAAAGGTTGAGGTTGGAGGAGTTAAACCAGCAGGTGAAGGCGCTTTCTACCCAGCAACAGTTTTGATCGTCGAAAAAGATAACCCAATCCTGCTGCATGAAATCTTTGGACCAGTTGCACCAATCGTTATTTTTGATACCGATGAAGAGGGAATCGAATTGGCGAATGACACCGAGTTCGGTCTCATTAGTTATGTCTTCTCATCAAACCTGACTCGCGCGCTGCGTACAGCAGAGGCAATGGAGTCTGGAATGGTTGCTATTAATAAGGGTGTTATCTCAGATCCAGCTGCACCATTTGGTGGCGTGAAGCAATCAGGCTTGGGCCGTGAAGGTGGCTTTGATGGAATTCATGAGTTCTTACAAACCAAGTTCATCGGCGTCGAGCTCTAACCGACCACAACAGGTAGGTGTCGCAGTTAAAGCTTCTTACGTTTCAAGAAATCACTAACAGCGTTTATCCATGCTGCAGGTTCTTCTACCCATGAAAGATGCGAAGAATAAGGAAGGCAGACCCACTCTGCACCTTTAATCTTTTTCACAAGGCGCTTTTGCATCTTTGGCGTTACTTCATCAAATTTTCCATTAATAAGAAGAGTCGGAACCTTAATTTTTTTGAGTTGATCTTCAACATCCCAGGTATTTAATGAACCGATAGGCGCAAATTCAACTGGCCCCCACATCGCTGCATAAACAGTTGGATTTACGGCAAGTTGACCAAACGCTTCAGCCACATCAGCCGTCATTGGAACACGCACCAAATGTCGAAGAGTGAAGAAATCATTTGCTGCTTCAAACTCTGGTGAAGCGTAATTACCTTCCTTTAAACCTTTGTGAACTGCTTTGCGATGCACGGGCGGTAATTCAGTAACGAGTCTTTCAATTTCAGGCAACCACTTTGGAACAGATGCAAGTGAATTAGCAATTACTAGACCCTTAAGTCCCTTTGGCTTATCAACTGCATGAGCAAAAGAGAGAATTCCACCCCAAGACTGGCCCACAAGAATGTACTTCTTTGCAATTTTCAATTCTTTCAGAAGCAAATTAAGCTCTTCTTTAAAAAGCTCAACAGTCCAGAACTCAGTAGGTTTGTCATTCAAATGTGTTGATTGACCGCATCCAATTTGATCATAAACAATCACCGGGCGGCCTGTCATGGCGATGAGATGAACTATTCCGAGTACATAGTTATGTGGAGCACCAGGTCCACCATGTATGACAACCGCAGGAGTCATCTTGGATTTCAAATCTCCAATGACTCGATACCAAGTGCTGCCGTGTTTCCACTGCATTGTTCCGGTGTAATCAAGTACTTGCTCAGCCATTTTTACTCTCCACTCCTTGCCATAATTGGCAACGGTACGCCGGGAGCACCGGGAGTGGAATAGTTTTTAAATGAACCTTCTGAGCGGAGGATGTCCCAGCTTGTGACGTGTAAATAAGGCAGGGGTTCCTCGGGAATAAGCGATTCGGAAATAAGTGAATCAGCCGAAGCGAGTGAAACGAGCGGAGGATGAGGGATTTGAACCCTCGATAGGTTGCCCTATACACGCTTTCCAAGCGTGCGCACTCGGCCGCTATGCGAATCCTCCAGCGCTAAGGCGCGAGCCTCAACATGCCAAGGGTAGCGGTGCGTAGCGTCGGCTCCGACACGCTTGGTGATTTTCCTAAGTAGGATTGCCCCAGATCTCCGGTGCGACGAC
>Ga0114974_10004046_pt1 | contig 10989 bp, 11 predicted proteins | sample S_130206_EF_Meta_FD_87318 | JGI IMG/M metagenome (GOLD analysis project Ga0114974, IMG submission 87318) | Freshwater microbial communities from Lake Simoncouche, Canada to study carbon cycling - S_130206_EF_MetaG | ecosystem: Environmental > Aquatic > Freshwater > Lake | place: Lake...
AGTTTTTTCTTTGATTAGTAAATTCCGTAGTCTGAAAGGGTAAGGTCGTAGCAATACTTTTCTATTATTTCAATAGTTGTATCCATAAATTTCATTTCAACACTACTTAAAGTAGTGATGTCTTTTACTTCATTAATGAGATAGTCATAAAGTATTTCAACCTTCGGTTGTAGAAATTCAGAATGCAAGTCTGAAGGAAATTTCTTGAACATTCTATGAATGGAGCCAAGATTAATGATGAAATCATTGAAGTCCATAGTTTTGGCTTCTAAATCTATGATTTTGCACCATGAGTCAGTTAAATTGTCAAATCGATTGTTGAAATCAACAAATAAGTCAGTGAATGTGGCTTGATAGTTTGTGTAAAGCATAGTCTTGAGTTTTTTCTTTGATTTTTAGTTTTTTCTTTGATTAATTTGTTTAAAAATGGAGGTTATTTAACCTCCATTCTGTGCTTTCTCCAAGCTGATTTTGTAGCGTCCCCACTAAATTCAAAAGCATCTTTGTGAGAAATCGTAGATTTGTGGTCAGATTTCAAAACATTCTGTTTGAAGATAGCATCAAACAAACTAATTTGTTTGCCGGGATTTCTATGAATCTTCGGTTTTTCTTCAGATACAACCTTCGGTTGAGTTACAACAACCTTCTTTTCAACCTTCGGTTGAGTTACAACAACCTTCTTTTCAACCTTCGGTTGAGTTACAACAACCTTCTTTTCAACCTTCGGTTGAGTAATGGCAACCTTCGGTTGTTTAACAACCTTCTCAACAACCTTCGGTTGGTTTTGAAGTTCTACAATAGCTTTGCTATTGTTAAGGCACAGTTCAGTTAACTTAGTTAACTGTGAAGACATTTCAGAAAGATTGTTAACAATCTTTGTCAAGACTTCGTTATCAATCGTAGATTGTTCCTTAGCAACCTTCGGTTGTTCTTTAGCAACTACTAACTTCTTGGTAACCTTCGGTTTAGATACAACCTTCGGTTGTTCCTTAACAATCTTCGATTGTACCTTAGTTTCAACCTTCGGTTGTTTTGGGGCTTCAGAGCTTTCTAAAGTACCTAGGAAAGTTTCGTAAAGAAACTCACGCTCACTTTCAGGGCTAAGTTTCAACCTAATTTCAATCATAGATTGAAGAGTAGTCATCTGAAGTTCAATGAACTTCTGATGGATAGGTTGACCATAAAAATGCTTCCAACCTTCGGTTGAGGCTTGTTCCAACAATTTTAGATAAACGACTCTGTCGTTGATTCTCTTTGAGAGCCAAGCTTTCTTTGCCTTTCTTGAGGAGAAGTCTTGGAGATGGCTAAGGATTTCATCCTTACTGAGATTTTTTCTACTTTCATTGAAACTCTGTTTCATTGAATCGGTAACTTGCTGTGAAATGCTTTGCATTGGTTTGGTTGTTTTGGTTTGTCGTTTCATAATTTTACTTTGTGTTTTATATAATGTTTATTTACTTATCTCATCCTAAAGAAGGATGAGTAAATAAACATATAAAACCCAAAGTAATTAGTCGGTTTGGAGTTTGGGGACTCAGAACCACTTATCAACATTACTTACCCTAAAGGGTAAAAGAACTTATCAACAAATAGTTTAAACTACGTTTAGTCTCCCATTATGCAAGAGAGCAAGAGCATCCAAAGGTGTGTAGCAAGGCTGTAGTCTTTTAGCAGGTGTTAATCGTAGGCGAAAATCGTAGTGCGTAGGGCTGTATGCGAGGTTTTTTCGCTCTTTTTAACCTCCTACCAAACTCTTAAGAGTTTGAATCTTTGTTAATTAATAAGCCTATCGTAGATAGAAGGGCAAATCAATCCCCATTTTCGGTGGTCAAATACCCCAAACCTTTAGGGTTTGATTTGAATAGAGACAGAAACATTATTTCTTTTGGCTATTTGAATCTACGATTCAGTTCCTTAAAGCCACCAAAATCGGCTCAGTCCGACACAAACATTTGTTTGTTACCTCTAATAAAGACTGGCTTAACCGAAGGTTACTTCTGTTTTTATTTCGCACGCTAAACCACGAGCCAAGGGTTCCACGCAGTTTCGCACCCGGGGGCAAGCATGAGCCGAGGGGTGTTTTTTTGGGCGATTTCGCTACGATTTTGCTATCGTATACCTCCAGCACACACACAAACAGTATTCGCATTAGAGATGCTGGGTGGGGGTTCAAAACGACCCCGGGGGTATTAAAAAAGCCCCCTAGGAGTACTAGAGGGCTATGCAATTGTCAAGTAAATGTCATTTTGTTTAACTTTTGTCTCCCAAATCCCCGGGTGGAGACTTCAAAAAGTTAAACAAAACGCTTTAGAGGAGTAAATTGATGTCAATTACATACAATTTGAAGGTTGTGTTAGCGTTTTTAAAGTTTTGCTTCATTAATCTGTGTGCACTAGGATGTATTGTGACAGATCCTTTGGATGCATTTGAGGTGGGAGTCAATGTAGGGATGATTGAATGGATTGGATGAGCCAGTAAGTTAACTCCAACGAGTCTTTGATTCATTCTATCAGTTGAGATGGTGTCAGTAACTAAGTTCTGGTAGTAAATGGGGGCCATTTGCTGCCCGTATACACAACCAAAGCGTGCACCTAGTCTATATTCATATGCCCCGGTGATTATCTTCACAGCGTCACTAGTAAATGCATTACACTTAAATGGTGTATAGAAGTCCATGGTGTCAGCGTTGTTAAAATTGGGTACGAATATAGTATCCGTGTATTCATTTGTCGCTTGCTGTGCCATACGCAGGATAATGTAGTCACTTCGCCAAGGAGTGGAGTTGATGTTTTCACCAAAGTAGTCCATGATGCGTTGCAACATATCTCTTTGAGATGCGTTCAGGGGAGTAATTTTTTTAATTGTCATGGCTTATTTTTTTGAATCTATTACTTCAATGATGGTCCACACTGCGAATGTAATACCAGCGGAAAACCAAACCCAATGCCTGAAACCCCAGTGCCTAGATGAATCGTTATGTATTGTACATCCCATACGTTCTGGTCCATACTTTGTTTCTCTGTAGTAACCACCTTTGCAGGTATAGTCACCGAATGTTTTTGGGTTATTCTCCGGAAGGTAGCTCATCAGGAAGATCAGAGAGAACACCGACAGTATTCTCCCCTTCGATACTAGATTTTTCATTTTCTTGTTGTTGTTGGTTTAACTGATATTCACACCATGTCATGATAAACATGCGGAGTCGTAAAGGTAACGTGGATTTTTTATCTAGGATGAGAATTAATTCATCTTGAAGATTACGGTTATGTTTTTCTAGGTGTTTGTTTACTTCGGTCTGCATGCTAAGAAGACGCTTCATTACAATTGATTCGCTATCTTGTTGCTTTACTTGTACTTTTTTTGCTTTCATGGTTTTTTCGAGTCAAATAAACAATTAGGACCAAAGTGGCTAGAAATCTGGTAGTCAGACCACCCACGTTGTGCTTTGTCCGAATACAAATCAAATAAAATTTTTGAAGCTCTGGAATGATTGGTGTAGTCAGTGGTAACGTTGGTTTGTTTCCAGTTGGTTACAAAATCATGCAGCTGTTGTTCAAAATTTTTTGGAGGCTCTGGTTTTTTGGGAGCGGTTTCCAGTGGTTCAGAATGAGTAAACTTATCACCAACGACTTCATGCACTTCCAATTTTTGGTTACCAGAGTATTTTAAACCGGCTTCTATTGCTCGCTGGTGTAACTCTTCTGTCCAAAACACCTGAACACCTTCAAGTAACTTATATCTCCTGCCACATGTACAACATACGTTTTCTTCTGTTGATTTATCAAATATCAACGGCATCCTGTTTTCTGAATCAGAATGGTCTAGGCAAATAGTAATTACTTTGTTTACTTTGTTGTCTTTCATAACCTGTTATTGAATCAGCTTTACATTATTTCTAAGAGAACGAATTCCACGAGAATCTGATCTCCAAACTATCTTTCCTTTTTCTTCTCCAAAGTCTACCATTTCGAATTCCTTCATGAAATTTTTCATAAGGTTTGAACATTCTCTACTTTGACCTTCCATTTCTTTAATCTCGGAGTTAAGGAGTTTGTGACGCATTGCAATTTGAAATATATCATCAGTACCCTGTAAAGTCTTAGACTCGCTTTCAGAGTAGCGTTGGTTAAGAAATTTTTCAAAAGCCTCGGTTCCATCTGGTTCAGGTTCGTACAAGTGTACGTTGTCCATATCGGCCTTTGCTGCTTCGATTCTTTCCATAAACTCATTCATGGCTGAAACAATTTGTTCGCACAGGTTCAAGTTCAATTCCATCGGGATAGTCCAAAGCTTTCTTCCATCTTCCAAGAATACAATCTCACCGTAGTTTACTTCCAGTCCCATCAAGTAGGTTTGGAGTTGTGTTACGTAGGATGGAGGAATACCACCTTCCCATTGTTTCGATGCGAAGCCATTAATAGTTTTTACTTCCAGAACTCCGGCAAAATTTTTGTTGATGAGTTTTCCACCATAAATCATCTTGTCTGTTTCTTTGGCCACCATAACTCGGTCAGGAGATAAAAACAAATGAGGGTAGTCGCTATTGACAATGTATCCGGTGATTTCTTTGCAATGTCTTACCTTGGTTCCGGCATTGAAGTTTGCAATTACCGATTCAGGATCTTCCCCGTCATAGTACTCCCACATGTTTGCAACAAACTCTTCTAAACGGTTTCCGTAGAACATCGGAATGTTCTCGTCTTGCTTAATTGGAATGAGTCCTAGTTTCTGATAGAATAATTCTATTTTTGATTTGTATGGGTTCAGACCCATCAATGTTCCTACGTCAGAAGCCCCGAGTCCCGTCTTACGGAACTCGAGCCACTCCTCGTAGTTTTTGTCTTTGTCGATGTTGATTAATTTGAGTTCACCCATTGGAATAATTTTTCTGCAATTTGAATAACCTTACTGGCAACGATATCTACATCTTCGCCAAAAGGTGGATTGTACACTGAAGCAGCTGCTTTCATACATGACTGCTTTTGAATTTTTGTATCCTTGTCGTAATGATGTTGGATGTGCTCAAGCGTTTTCTTTTCAACTCTTAGTAAAGCTTCTCCACCCGGAAGAGCAGCAACTTCGTTTACAGGAGGGTTCTCCTCAACAGTTGCTGCTACAGCAGGTTTCTTTCTTTTGTATTTGAGTTCACTGGCTGGCTTTACAATGCCATCAGCAATAGCTTGAGCTAACGCAGGGTTAGCTATTTTTGCCATAAATTAAAACGGTAAGTCGTCTTCCCCTTCTGAAAATGGATCTAAAATTTCAGATTCCTGTTCTTTCATAGGAGATGTAGCAGAGTTAGATGGTCTGAAGTTTTGAGCAGGAGCTTCTTGTGCTACCGCAGGATGTACCAATTGAGACTTGGCTTTTGCAATTAAATCAAAAAAGAATTTTAATTCTTCTTCTCGATCAATGTCTACAATTTCACCTTTTTTGTTTTTGGTAAAAGTTACTTCAGGCTTTCCGTTTGGATTGTCTTTTGTAAAAGCAAACTTTATTGGATTGCCATTGTTAACCATAATCAAAGAAGTTTTCTTTACGCCATTCTCTTCTTTCATTCTTGGAATGAAACGTACTGGATAGTTCCAGTCGATGTTTGGCAATGTACTACAGAACATTCTGAAATAAGATGAGTCAACATCCATCTTCAACAGGTAGTTGTCACCACCGTCCGCTAAGTGTACTTGAAATTTTAGTTTCTTTTTACCAGCAATTTCTTCTTCTCTTGTACTGAAGTTTGTTACAGTTCCTTCGATGAAGTCGTAGATGAAATAATAGCGAGTGTCGCCCTTTGCTGTTACTACTGGAAAGGTTCCAGTTTCATTTGTTTTGCTGTAACGCATTACTTTGCCGTTACGCAAGTCTACATAAATTGCAGACGAGTTGTTTCCTAGTGCCATATATATTTTAGTTTTAAGTTTCCTATTTTTGTAGTGTAAAACAAAGATATATGAGAATTTTGAAAAAAGCAATGTCACTTGACGAGATCGAAAAGGAAGTTATCAACATCAAAAGTGAAGGTAGTGCACAGGTAATTGAAGATAAAAAAATCTTTCATTTGATGCAGAGTTACTATTATGATCAACGAGATAACAAGTTAAAATTCTTATCAAGTAACCTTACCAAAAATGTAATCTGGCTTCTGAAAAGAAGAAACATGACCATGTTAGATTTTGGAGATGAGTTAAAAAGAAAGTCAGCCCAGTATAACCCAATGTATAAGAGCAACGACTTGCTCAAAGAAGAATACTACAGGGCCGACAACATACTACCAATGGCAATTGATTTTGGTTTTGGATTAAATGTCAACCCATGGGACTTGCTCTTTCATGATTGTGAATATCTATTTACAAAAAATTTGTTAAGTACATTTTGATTTATCAAAAATTAGTATAAATTTGCATCCCCCTGAATCGGTCGGTAATAAGACGGTGGCGATTTATGGGTATGTACTACCATGGGATTCCGGCACAGTACAGCGACGGCACTAAGGAATGAGTCGCAAGATCGGACAGAGGGTGCAACCTTTGACAGTTGATTCCAAGTTGATGGGCTTGCATGTTCCGCATCAATCATTGAAGACAGTATACGAGCAAGTCTTTTTTGGTGAGAACCCTCTTTGGGATATCTCACTCATTGTCCCAGTTCCAAGCAAATCATTTATTACTTTACACTATCTAAACTAAAATAAGAAAATTCTTATGTTAGTTTATTTTATATTTGTGTAAATTTGTAAATAAATCATGATTGCACTAAGAGATCAACCTAACCAATTTATACCTGAGAATCAGAAAGATACTAAATGGTATATGGATTCGCTGCGGTATGTTGCAGAAAAATACAACACCCAGCAGAATATGTTAGGCTATCAAAACGCTGCAACATTTGAAAAACCCGTAGATGAAATGCTGAGAATGTTTACCTATTATTTAGGCAAACAAGACAACAAAGATTACTACTACAAAACCAAAGATGAAAATAATTGTAGTTTACCGACTGTCTGGATTAATGGACAGAAGTTAACTTCAATGATTGACTTCATGATTGGTAATGCAATCAAGATGATTGAAAACATCGAGCCAAGTGTTAAAGGTACTTCTGAAGCTTTGGCTTCTAAGAAAAACATGATGCTGGAATTGGCTATGATCAAAATTAAGTACAAAGAGATTTTTGATCGTATGTCAGAAGATGGGGTTGAGTTTAATCCAACCGGAGTAGAAAACTTTGAAACATCTGAAGATGTTTATCGCTTCATGCAGTATGACTACAAAGAATACGCAGAAGTTATTGCTCAACGTTTGGCTAATGATATTCTTTATCGTAATAGATTTGTTGAGAAATACAAACAAACATTTTTGTATCTATTGCTTGGTGGAGTTTCCGGAATTGAAAACTCTATTGTAAATGCAAGACAGTACAAAGAAATTGTTTTACCTTACAATTTAATTTGGGATAATTCAGTAGATGATGATTTTAATAGTAGGGCAGCTTACGTAGGTAAAATTGATTGGCTTACTCCCGGAGAAATATTATCACGTCCTGAATATTTAGAATATCTGACCCCCCAAGAAATTGATGAAATCAAAACAGTAACTACCCAAACCCTTGATAAAATGTTAGGCGAAGAGTACATCACGTCAAACAAATTACGTTGGTGGTACAACTATTCAGGTGTACCTAAGATGGCATGTGTTACTGGATACTGGATAGGTTACAAAGAATTAAGATACGAACAAGTTAAAGATCAGTACGGCAATGAGCATTTCTCTAAAATGAGAACTAAGCAAAATTCTAAGTACTGGGTTAAAACAATTTATCGTGGTACTTTGATTGCCAACAAATACGTAGTTCGCAACGGAGAAGAAACAAATATAGTTCGTAGGTCAGATGATCCAAGAGAAGTTCAACTTCCAATTTCCGTATTCATTCCGAATATGGTTATGGGTGAAACTAGATCAATTGCATCTAGGCTTCATAAGCACCAAGATAGAATTGACTATCTTACTTACGAGATTACTAAAATGACTGACCGTGCAAAAGGAAAAGTCTTTATTTTAAATAAACATAAATTAGGTTCTGCTACATCTCAAGAAATCTTAAATGATTTTTCTACGATGGGGATTCACATCACAGATGGAAATATGACAGGAGAAGATTTCAACAATGCTGACTACAACAAAGTAGTAGAGGTAGTTGATATGACTCTTGATCCAAATGTTCAAATGATGATTACCCTTAGAAGAGAAGAAGAAAGAATCATGGAAGAGATTGTCAATGTGCCAAAAGTAGCAATGGGTCAACAACAAGGTTACCTTGGAGCAAAAACTCAAGCTGGTTCTATTGCACAATCTAACTTAGGAACTTCATATTTATATCAAGGCTTTATTCAATACATCGAACGTGATTTACAATTTTCACTTAACCAATATAAAGTTTCTTTGTTGACTCTTGAAAAAGATACAATGGGACTTCTTGATGATCGTGGAATTGAGTTTTTACAAATCACCGAAGAATTTAAGTTTGAAGATTTTGGAGTTTATATTAAAGTAAAAGATTTCTTGGACGAACAAGCAAAAGAAAGATTACTTTCTATTGCACAAGCTGCAATGCAGGGTGGTCTTATTGATATGCGTGACTACTTGAGAATAGAAACTGCAAAAACTTATACTGAGATTCTTAAAGAACTTGAGTACTCTATGGATAAAAAAGATAGAGAAAAGAAAAAGCAACAAGAACAAGCTCAAATTATGCAAGCTGCACAGCAAGAAGCACAAATGCAAATGCAAAATCAGCAAGTAGAAATGGCACAACAAGGAAATAACTATCGTTCTGAATTGAAATTTGTTGGTGACATGTCTAAAAATCAACCACCGCAAGCTACAGGTGAAGCCCCAGTTGAAGGAATGAGCGAAGCTCCAATGACTCAACCGGGTGAACAAACAGGTCAACCAACAGAAGTTCCAATGGAATAATGTGTATATTTTTTTGAACATACTTGTAATTCAAATTTTTTATATAATTTTGTAACATATGTACGATACTATCGAACAACAATTAAAGCAGCAACAAGAACAGCAAGGTAACCCACCTGTGCCTAATGTTACTGATCCGCAACCACCAACTGACCCTCAACCAATAGTTGAGCCTCAACCTGTTATACCTACTGAACCTCCAGTAAGTAATCCAGAGCCAAACCCTAACGAACCTACTGAAGATCCTGTAGATCCTCAAACTGTTCCATGGTATGAAAAAACTGAAGATCCAAAACCAAATGTTGGAACGGATCCCAAGCCGGCTGAACCAGCTCCAATTGTTGATGAGGATGCAGATATAAAATTGTTGAAAGATTTTAAAAAGTCAGGAAAGACTTTGAAAGATTTTGTCAACGAAATGAATGTTCCAGATTATGCCGCTATGGATGATGCCGCTATCGTTGAGTTAGGGCTTCAGAAACTAGAAGGTTTTACTGGAGATGATTATGCGTCTGCTGTTGAAGAATTCAACGGTATGACATTATTTCAAAGAAAAAAGTTAGTACAGGAATATAGAACATCATTTATTCAGCAGTCTGAGGAGAAGTTGAAACAACTTACTCAGGTATCTGCGACAAACGGAGATAAGTTCAAACAGACTGTACAACGTTTCGAAACAGAAGTCGATCAAATCGCAAATGAAATTACTGGTAAAGAAATGTACGGTTTTAAGGTGACTGACGAAATGTCGACCAAAATCTCAACATTCTTAAAGAAAGAAATTTCACTAAACCGAACTGATGGCTCAATAGATGCAGAGCTCATGGCTGACTTTGCATTATGGCGTTTGTATGGAAAAGATATCGTCCGTGCTAATGTCACTGCTGCCAAAAATGCTGGCCGGAAAGAAATGTTGATAGCAACAACAAATCCGTCTAGTGGTGGAGGACCATCTAATTCTAGTGCCGGTATGAAGAGCACTGGAGCAGATGATGCATTCTCTGCCTACTTAAATGCTAAAAAAAGATAAATAAAAAAACAAAATGGCAAGTCCAGTTACTAACCTCGATTTAAACCAGTCTCTCCTTTTAAGGGGATTGAGTTTGCCTAATAAAATGGCAATGGTTTACGCCCAAGATTATGGGTACAATGTTTTGACTCAGTTGACTTCTAAGTTGTCTTCTTCTATTTCGACTCCACAGCCGAAAGTAGAAATTAGTGCACTTGGAAATCTTTCTGTTTATTCTCGTATAGCTGCTGCCCCTACTACTCCAACTGGATATGCAACTGGTGAAGCTTTGTTACTTACTTTAGATGACGCATCAAATTTCCGTGTAGGAGATATCGTTGCTGATGCTAATATGGTTCAAGCTATCGTAGTTGACAAACCATCTGGTGGTGGAAACTTAGTAACTGTTAAACGTGTTAGCACAACTTTGGTTATCGCTACTCACTTTTTATCAGGAACTATCTGTAAGTCGTTGTTTGACTCAAGTGCAAACCGTTACAGTAATGGTAAAACTCCTTTGAACTTTGTTCCACAAACTGATTTCACTTACACTGCAATCACTCGTGAAAGTTCTAGCCAAGCTCGTCGTGATCGTGCTTCTTCTTTCGTGAAGTGGCAAGGTGACTTCTGGTATCGTTCATATGATGATCTAACTCTTCGTAAATTTTCTAAGAGCTTAGAATTCAAATATGCGTTCTCTGAGCGTGCGGTTATCAATGGTCCTCAAGGTGAAGCGTTTACCACTGCTGGTTTGCGTTGGTCTATCATCAACAATGGTGGAACTTATTTGCCTTTGACTACTGAGATTACTCAAACTCAATTGAATGACTTCTTGGAAACTTTGGTTCGTAAGAGTGCTGAAAATGGTCGTAACCTTATCGCAATGATGGGTACTGCTATGATGGCTCGTTTGCAGACTTTGTTGTCTCCATACATTCAGTATGCTGGTACTCAAAACACTTTAGGTGGAGTTTCAGTTGAAGGTTTGAACGTTATGACTTACAGCTA
>Ga0114974_10004048_pt1 | contig 10989 bp, 6 predicted proteins | sample S_130206_EF_Meta_FD_87318 | JGI IMG/M metagenome (GOLD analysis project Ga0114974, IMG submission 87318) | Freshwater microbial communities from Lake Simoncouche, Canada to study carbon cycling - S_130206_EF_MetaG | ecosystem: Environmental > Aquatic > Freshwater > Lake | place: Lake...
AACAGATCTCCTTGATTGGTATTACTTGCGGAGACGAGGAGATTTGAACTCCTGAAGGCTTTAACACCTTACCTCGTTAGCAGTGAGGCGCACTCGACCGGGCTATGCGACGTCTCCTTGTACAGCTGTAGTTTACACGCTTGCAAGACTATGCACCTAAATGCAATTACCTGCTATTTGCGGGTAAAACAAGGCCAAATTTTGATGGCCCTGCGCGCCCACCCCGCTCTACAAGAGGCTAACGCTTTTTAGAGAAACTCACCGCTTTACTTCTGTCCAACCTTTAATGCATTCAGACCCGATACGCGGCCTATCTGTTTGTCCAGGTTTCTTGCACATCACGACCGGTGTCTTTGTGACCACTGGTGCAGGTTTTTTAGTCGTGGCCTTTGGTGTTGGAGTTTTACTGGCAGTTGGAGTTGGGGTCACTTTCGGAGTAATAATTGAATTCGCAATATTTGGGATTTGGACTTCTTCTACTGTGCTCTCGGAAAAAATTCCATTGATAGCGCTATAGGCAGCTACTGTTACTTTTTGACCAGAGAACTTATTTGTTAAAGGTTTTGAAAAGATGGCAACTCCGTCTTTTATAACTCCTTCAAGTGGTTGAGACTTCAAAATATCCAAGCCTGGGGAGAAAAGATAAGCTTTCGTGGACTTCCCATCAATCTTCATCTGAATTGTTAAAACGCCACCACTAATACTTACTTTAATCAGTAGTGGGCTCGTGGGTTTTACAGGTGTAGGAGTTGGCGTTGGTGTTGCTTTTGGTGTTGCCGACGCCGTAGGTGTTGTTACCAATGCCCCAACGTTCCATTCCCAAAAATTCCAGATCGCTGGGTAAGAATTGTTTGATGTTAATTTGAAGTTATTTAATGACTTTGAAACCGCATAAGCAGCCGGTTGGATGTATAGAGGCAATGAAGCAGCTTCAACAGTTACTACTTGATTTTCTATTGTGGACAAAGCAGATTGTTTCTCGCTGATTGAATAAGACGTCGACAAAATCTTGGCAGCGCCATCAATGCTGTTATTTGACAAACCGATGAAGTTGTTGCCACCGGATGTGGCGTAACTATCAGTTTGAGAACCAAATGACAGCGGGGAAATGAACCAAGAAAAAAACATTGCATCGTAATTTGGATCTGTTAGCTTTGAAGACCAGGAGGCCTCGGCCGCCTCTGTCACCTGGAACCCCGCCGTCGAAAGGCTGGCGTTAATCAACTTAGCCACAGCCGCCCGACGGGGATTGTTTGCCCCATAAAGTATTCGCACAGAAATTGCTGGTTTATCTGATGCAACGTTAGGAAAATATTTCTTTACAAGTGAAAGAGCTAAGGCACTCCTCGTCGCTTGGGTAAGTTGGGGTGAATATCTTCCAACATTCGAACTTTGAACATGTGCGGCATACTGACTATCTGTTGGTAGCACCAACAAAGATTCTGGGACTGTTGCTAATCGATTAACTGGCTTTATAACCTGATCAACGATTTCTTGTCTTGGAAGCGCCATCAACAATGCCGACCTTAGTTCTCTTGCTTGAACACTTGACCCTTGCAAAGGCTTAGCCGAATTCCAGTTCGGTGAAGATGATCCAACTCTGATGTCAAAATGTTCCATATAAGGTAAATCGCCTGTGACCACATTTATTCCAGGTTTGTTAGAAAATTTCCCAACACCATCGCTTGTACTTTGAAGTCCTAAGATATCAATCTGACCTCTATCAAGTGCTTGTTCGGCCTGCGTTCCATCCGGATAGTGTCCAAAAATAATCTCCTTTATCTTGGGTGCAGTTCCACTGTATTTTTCGTTTCTAACTAAACGAACATTCTTTTCTGGTGTATTTCCTGCTTCATTTACCTGATAAGCACCATTACACACCAACAATAAGGGATTTGTTTCACTTCCTATGCGTGAAATGTTGTAGCTATTGCTCCAAGTATTACCCAGTCTCTTGAGTGTAGAGATGCGGTTACTTTCAAATGCCTCAAGGAAACTCTTTTTTTCTTGTGTTGCGGCAGCCAAGTGATTAGCATCATTATTTGAAATTGTTAAACCTTTTTCATACATCCCAATAGCGTGCACTGGAAAGGGTATTGGTGTGTGATACTCCCAGTCAGTTGGGAAAGTAGAGTAAGAGAAGGTGATTTGATTAGGAAAATCACTCGCTCTTGACCAGCCTTGGATAAATTTGTCTTCCCAGCCCCCATACGAAATCGAATTAAACGCGGGAGGGGAGGATGCATCGCCTGGTGTTCCAAGACCGATAAATTTTGAATACTTAGAATTAATCGTGAGCCACCACAACAAAAAATCTTCGACTGTAACTGGTACTCCGTCTGACCAAACAGCGTTCTTGCTCCAAGTGTATTTAACCCGATAATTTGGAACTCCTTCGGTGCCAGGGGGGAGAATTTCGTACTCACCAAAATGCTCATTTTTAACAATATTGCCATTGCCATCTACATAATTAAAGCCAGTAGAGGTAAGGTATTTAATATCGTTATTAATACTTAGATTGGTATTAGGCGTGTATGGATTCAGACTCGTAAATGCATTTGTGCTTGCGATAACCACTTGATCACTTGTTGCGGCATTTGTCGTCTCAATGTTTAAGGCAGATGCGACTATTAAAATAATGGCGAGGAAAAACGAAACGGCTCTAGCTCTCATCGCTTTGAGTCCAAACTGTTTTCCCCTCAAAGTTGCCCTCATCGCCCTATTTTGCACCAAAATCCCTTGATTCCATAACTTCCTCAACAGTCTTTGATTGCCTGCTTGCCTTTGATGAGTGAATAAGGCAGCACGGATAAGGGCTAAAGATATTGGCCAAGGAATGACTGTTCAACGTAGCGCCCCCACTATTCCTACCTGAAGGAAAACTGGGAAATTTACATAATTACCAGCGAATACGCTTTACCTGGATAAGTAAAGGTAAGAAGATGACGCCGTGAAACTTTTGATCGATTGGGATGGCGGTTCTACTGTCGTCAATCCAGGCAAGCCATACGTAATTGGTAGAGATAAATCTGCAGATATCCAAGTAATGGGTTCTAAAGTTTCGCGTTCACATTTACGTTTAGAATTCAACGACGGACATTGGGTAGCGATCGATTTAGGTTCCTCTAATGGCTCATTTTACGAAAATAAGACTTTTAGTGAATTAGAAATATTTGATCAGATTTCAATTTTTCTTGGTGGAGAAGATGGCCAAGAAATTAGACTTCACCCTCTTGAAGTAGTTAAGCGAAAGAAAAAAGAACCTTCAAACAAGCCGCAAGCTCCAAAAGGTGACTACACATTGATCGCTTCTTCACTTGAAGCAGTCATGGAAAAATTTGATGATCAAACTACGCGCATTCGATTACAACAAAGAATTCGCATCGGGCGTGACGATTTAAACGATTGGAAAATAGAAGACCTCACAGTTTCTAGATTTCATGCTGAAATAGTCCAAAATGATAAAGCTGGTTTTGATCTTGTCGACTTACGTTCTGCTAACGGAACATTCATTAATGGAGTTTCAATAAAGCGGCGCGAAATCGAAATCGGAGATTTGATCTCTATTGGTGGAGTAACTCGAAGATTTACCTCTGATGGATTAGAAAGTCCAATCGGTGTGGAGGGCGTTGATATTGTTGCTAAAGATTTACACTTTTCTGTGGGTGATAGAGAACTCTTAAATGATATAAATTTCCATTTGGGTCCTCGTTCCCTTACGGCAGTTGTTGGCCCTTCAGGTGCTGGTAAGTCAACATTACTAAATGTGATCACCGGTAGAACAACTCCCACACAAGGTCAAATTTTGATTGGTGGCAGGGATTTACACAAAGAGTATGGTGATTTAAGTCAGAGAATTGGGTTAGTTCCTCAAGCCGATATTTTGCATACGCGTTTAACGGTGCGCCAAGCCTTAAAGTATGGAGCTGATCTCAGATTTCCTAGCGAAACCTCAAAGGCGGAACGCGAAGCCCGTGTTGAAGAGGTAATGGAGAAGTTAGAACTAACCCCGCGTGCAGAGTTGAGAATCGACAAATTATCTGGAGGCCAGCGCAAACGTGCGAGCATTGGCTTAGAGCTGCTGACTAAACCCGCCATTCTTGTCCTCGATGAACCGACGTCGGGATTAGACCCAGGACTTGATGCACACGTGATGGAGACTCTGCGCAAATTGGCCGACGACGGTCAGACGGTAGTTCTTGTCACCCACTCAGTAGATAATTTAAATTTCTGCGACAATGTAATTTTGCTCGCCTCTGGAGGCAGAATTGCCTACGCGGGTCCATCTTCAACAGTTTTCACTGCACTTGGCAAAAACAATTGGGCTGAAGTCTTTAGGATGTTGTCTAGCCCTGAAGCATTGCTACTCTCAAACAAAAAACGTGCAGGGGTTGTTTCGTCAACTACAGAACTCTCTCGAGAAAAAATTAAGAAGCAGTCATGGGTGCGCCAACTACTTACGCTCAGCTCCAGATACATTCGAGTAATCTCTTCCGATCGATATTACCTTGGATTACTCGCAGCAATTCCAATCATGATTGGTCTCATTTGTTATGCCACGGCTGGTGAACTTGGACTTGGTCCAGGAGCTTCCACAAAAAACGGTGTGTTTGTAAATTTAATTGCGCGCTCTAATTTAATGATTCTCATTTTAGGAACTATCTTCATCGGACTATCTACTGCAATACAGGAAATCATTAAAGAAGATCCGATTCGACTGCGCGAAAAGAGTGTGGGAATTCGTTCCGGCACTTACCTAATATCGAAGGTATTGGTGTTGGGGATGATCACAATGCTGCAAACACTTCTATTCACATTGATTGTTCTATTTAACCGACCAGTTCCATCGATGGGGTTGCAATTTGGAAATGGTTACTTTGAAATTCTTTCACTCACAGTTCTTCTTGGCTTTAGCTCAATGTGTTTAGGGTTGTTGGTTTCTTCAGCGCTGTCTTCAACAGAGCAAGCGATGCCCATATTGGTTGGGTTGACAATGACTGAAGTTGTTTTATCAGGTGCTCTTCCAGGAAAGAATGAGGGGTTTATCGCTCTTATTTCTCCTTTAGTCCCCAGCTATTGGTCCATGAACTCTTTTGCAGCAACTGTTGATCTGGTAAAGATTTCTACAATTTCTGATCCGGATTTGGTGGAACGATGGCAGCCAACACTCGAGACCATGTCTCAAGGAGCCCTAACAGTTACTGGCATGTCGATTCTGTTCCTTACCGGCTGTTTTTTGGTGCTGGTCAAAAAGGGTTAAGTATCACCGCACGGTTCGTGGGCACTACTTCAGAGAAATAGGGTAATTACCCATCTCTATGAATAATCCCTGTAAATGATTTAATCTATGGAGCTTTGCATGGCAGACTTACCCCATGGAACGTTTGCGCAGTGGAGACCCCGAGCTAATCGGGCCTTGGCAAATCGTTAACCGTCTTGGCTCTGGCGGTATGGGTATTGTTTACATGGGAACTAACGGAACACGCGCAGCCGCAATTAAGGTTGTTCGAGAGTTTCTCTTGGAAGACCCCGCGAGCAGAACTCGACTTGCAAGAGAAGTTGAAACCTTATTGCGAGTCAAAAGTGACTATGTTGCTGAAATTGTTGGATCCGATATTGATGGGAACCCTGCGTGGATCGCAACCAATTATGTAGATGGCCCAAGCCTTAAGCTCCTTGTTGAAAAAGAAGGACCTTTGTCTCAAGAGAAGTGGACTGAATTTGCTCGGGGATTTTTATCTGCACTTTCATCTGTGCACGCTGTAGGTGTAGTTCACAGAGATATTAAACCTTCCAATATTCTTCTCACAAAAACAGGTCCAAAACTTATCGATTTCGGTATTTCATTTGTAAATGATGCTACTTCACTCACCGGTACAGGAATGGTTGCCGGTACGCCCGCTTGGTTAGCACCCGAGCAATTTCTTGGAAGAGAAATTACAACTGCGGTAGACAATTTTGCTGCTGGATCAACATTGATGTATGCAGCAACTGGAAAAACGCCATGGGGCGCCGATGATTCTTCCGTTGGCGCGGTAATGCATACTATTTTGGTAGAAGAACCTGAATTGTCAGCTTTGACTGAATTTCAAATTGAAATAATTACTCCACTCTTAACGAAAGATGCGCAATCACGCAAAACTGCATCGCAGATGTTAAAGCGGTTAAATGAAGGCCCTAGATCCACAATTTCCCGGAGTAAGAAAGACAGCAAATACTCCGAAGGAGTCGCACGAGACTCATTTCTAGACAAGGCTCGCAAGCAGGATTTAGAGGACAAGAAAAGTAAACAAGAGGCTGAAATCAAGAGAATTGAACAAGAGCGGTTAGCAAAAGAGCGTGAAGAGGCAACTCTTCTAAAAAACAAGGAAAAAGAGATTGCAAACCGACTTAAGGAAGAAGAGCGGCTCGCAAAAAAGACTGCTGCTGATGAGGAAAAAAGAAGAAGAAAAGAGGCGAAATTAGCGGGTAAGTCCAGTGAAGAGCAAAATCCTAATTCACTGAGTGCTTCATTAAAGAAAAATCAAAAGACTGTAGCTGTGGCCATTTCTTCGCTGCTCTTAATTGCAGGCGGCTATATTTTCTTGAGTAATTCGGGTAACGACACAGTGGATGTCGTAGCCCCAGAAATCGTTACGCCAACCTATACCTGGTCTGCTTTAGTGTCTGGGGAGTCAAAAGCACAAACAGGTGATGGCACTACTTTTGAAGTGTTTGTCTGCGATCAAAATGTTATTGCTTCTTCTCTACAGGTTTTGAATCTCTCGGCTAGACCAGAGTCTGCTGGAGTACTTAAAGCCAAAGTCCTTAAAGGTGATGTTCGTTGTGGAAAAGAGTTTGACACTATCGTTGTTTCTGGACAAGAAGCAGAGGTAGCGGGTTCTGTAAATTATTATGTATCGGGCAAAACATCTTCCAAATTTGATTTCCGGTACGACTTTTCTGTGACCGTACTTCCAAAATAATCACTTTTCATCTTAGTCGCAGTGATCGCTGCGACGCACTTGGAATTAACGCTTAAACCAACCTGGCGGACACTTTAAAGATTCAAATGTTCGGATTTGTGAACCCTTTTGGCAAGCCGCTGAATTAGAGCCTGCAGATGTTTCAAGAGATTGCGGCGTTATCGTTGTCGGTAAAATTTGACTATCGCCAATTGCATTTTTGGAATAAACAGAAACTAGAATCTTTTTGCCAATCAAGCCAGAAGGAATTTCCACTTGAAATGAGCTTTTTGAGCCGATGGTTAATCCCTTTACTGCATCGCTTTTACTAATTCCTAAATCAGTGGAGTAAAGGTATGTGTCGGTTGAGCGTGTATTCTTATTTGCATCAACCTCAACTGTAATTCCATGACCTTTTTCGGTTCGCGTATAGAATAGATTTTTTGGTGCACTTGGGACTTTTGTGGCAACAATATCTGCCCCAGATTGTTGGGTAGGAATATCGATCGAACTCAAATATGGTTTTGATTCTATATTCTTGAGCACACTAACAATTCTAAAGCTGAGAGCTTTTCCGAACATCGGACTAGTTAATGGAATAGAGAGTTTTGCTGTTTTACCTTTAATTATTGCATATATTTTTTTGGTGGATACTCCCGGTAATTGAATATATACAGAGTCTGGAGTAGCACCTTTAGACAAATCGATTTCTATCTCAATTTTCTTGCTAATGAAACTAAAAGACAAAACTGTTGGAGTCACAGGTTGAGTTGACGATGATGTAGAAGTCAATTTCAAATCATCATTTTTTAACCCTACCCACACACCATTTTTCATAATCAATTGCGGGAAGGGTGCCCCGACAATATCTCCATTCGTGTCAAAACTAATACTCTCTCCCATTAAATTTTTCGCCGAATAAGTATCAACGCATTTAAGTATTGTGCTTCGGGTAAAGCTGCCCTTACTAATACAATCCAAATATATTTTGGTTGCCTCTAGTGCAGGCACTCCGTAGCTAGGTATTGAGTTTCCAACGGTGTTCTTATAGTCAAATTGAATTTCTTTAGGAAGAGATGTGGGGGCTCCAAAAGTAGATGTGGCAACGACACCTTCAGATAGATTGCTACCAACTAGAGATCCAAATAGTGGATCCGCGGAAGCATCTGAAAGGACAATTCGATTTTTGTAGCCACCATTTCGGAGCTGGGTTACGATTTTGCTTGTGGTAGAAAAATAGCCCAATAGAACTACAGCCGTAGCTTTTTTTGCGATAATCTCTTGAACGATAGATGAATAATCACTCGAAGATGATTTCGCCATCACGCTTCCTACTAATGGAATACCAGTATCTGTAAAACTCTTTTCAAATTCAGGCCACACTTGATCATCTGAAACAAGAAAAGTTCTCGGGTTTGTAATTCCTAATTCGGCGAGACCGGCTAGTGCAACAGCCTCCTTTGCAGATATCTGTACCACTCTGTGGAATACAGGACCCCCAAAGAAGGGACTGGTTGGATCTGTAAGAAATGGATTGGTGGCAGATGGTGAAATCAATGGAAGCAGTTTTTCTTTATAAAAAGGAAGTGAGGCTCTTGTGGATCCGGAGTAACTTGGCCCTACCAGCGCGATGATCGATAAATCTTCTGCAATTAATGGAGCTAACTTCACCGCAATAGTTGGATCGCCTTGATCATCTACCTCTATAACTTCAACTTTTAATGTTCCCTTATTTTTTTGATTGAATTTTGTGGCCATGTACTGGACCGCTTGCAATTGACCCAAACCTAATTCTGCTTCCGGTCCTGTGAGGGGCCCCTGAAATGCGATTTTTATAACGCGTTCTGCTGAATTCGCAGGTGATTGAATAAATGAAACAAGGAGGGTTGGAACCAAAAAGACCGCCACAACAAAACGTCGCACTTTTGCTCGCTCTCGTAAGGAATGAGGCGCACTCGACCGGGCTATGCGACGTCTCCTTATACTGATAAAGAATACAACCTCTTTTAGGCAAGCAGTTACTTGCCTCGACGAAGCCTAAAAACAAGCCCTCCCGCAGCAATTACCAATAGAAGGATCAAACCGAAGAGCAGGGTCTTGTTATCTCCAGAGCCGGGTTGAATCTCATCGCTTGGAACATCAACTACCTGCTCAACGCCAACCGGTAATCCTTGGATTGTGTATGCAGCGTGATCATTTCCGACAAATTCAATACTTAGTAATTGCTCCCCAGATCTTGTGGAAAATTGATAGGTGTTTAAGTGAAACCATTCATTATAGATTCGCATTATTTTGCGACCATCTAAGTAAACATGAGCATGACCTTCTCCAGACACATGTTGCATGGATGCCAATTCTGGTCGCCATAGAAAATTTGTAGTTTTGACTTGAACATTAAATCCGCCGGTTGGGTCTTTCTTAATTACAAGAGATGCTTTTGGTGCAACTTCTAGTGAGATCTCGTGAACAGAGATTGCACCATTTGTTTGTGCTTGTGAGGGAGTAATTGTTGCGATGACCAGCATCCACCCAGTCACGAATATGGCCAACAGCTTCATTAGGTAAATGTATTGCATCTGTCAAACAATAAAATACTTGGTGTGTTCACCTTCTGTTCACTTTGAGAGCGTTTATCTTTTGACAGGTAAGTTGTTGGATTTTAGGCTCATCTAATGAAACTACGCATCCTATCTGTTGCACTAATTTTCCTTGGCACTTCACTTTCACCAGCTAACGCTGCCACAGTGACAGACAAGATTGTTTACAACAAGAAAACAGTTGTTACTTACACAATTGTCGATTCAGTAACAATGGATCCAAAAGGTTGTAAAGATGTTTACATTAAGTACACAATTGATAAGTCTTACTTCTTCCCTAACGCTTATGTGATGTTTGGTTTGTATTCCAAAGATAAAAACGAAGCACAATCGGTTTATGTGCAACCTGGAAACAGCAAAGGTACTCAGGGTAAAGATGCATGGGTGGGCGAAAAAGAAATGATTTTTTGTAGCAAGCCCAAGAGTTTTATTAATGAGTATGGCGACAAGGTCGCTGCACCTGCATTTTCAAAAGGAAAGTACACATTCGTGGCCCGATTTGTTGTTGTTAAGCCTAAATTAGTAACAACTCCCTCTAAGGAGATCACCTTTACAGTCAAATAAAGCTTTTCTGTAAACCTCTTATAGGCTAGCCCTGTGAAGAATTCCGATAAGCCCCTGGTTAAAGCAATGAGGGGGCATGACGTTGCCCCATCTGAGATGTTTGCTGAATTCATGAAAAATGGCTGGTCCCCAACACCTTTATCGGGAATTGAGCAAGCTGAAGTTATTTCACACTGCCATGACCGCCGACAGAAGTTATCTGCTGCATTCACAAAATTGCGTTTGGTGATTCCAAGTGGCACAGCAAAACAGCGAAGCAACGACACCGATTATCTGTATCGCCCACACACAGCTTTTGCATACTACACAGGCGTTCAAGGCGTGGAAGCTAATCCTGACGCAGTATTTGTGATGGAGCCAAATGGATCAGGCCACACACCTATTCTTTTCATCAATCCCCGTTCGACAAGAGATACAGCTGCTTTCTACACAGATGCAAAATATGGCGAATTATGGGTTGGTCGTCGTTTTACAACCGCTGAAGCATCAGAGCGTTACGGGATAGAAGTTCGGGAACTCTCTGAACTACAGAAGTTTTTGAAGGGGAAAAAGGCTGCAGCCTTACATGGTTTTGATGAGTTTGTTGATTCTTATGTTAATGAGCATGCACGAGATGCTGAGTTAGTTGAATATGTTTCTGTTGCTCGTTTGATCAAAGATCAATATGAAATCAATGAAATGCAAAAGGCGGTTGATGTAACACATCGTGGATTTAACGATGTGATCCGCGCGTTGCCTGCAGCGATTGCAACTGTTCGTGGAGAGCGTGTTGTTGAAGCAGCGTTCTTTGGTCGTGCACGTATTGAAGGAAATGATCTTGGGTATAACACGATTGCTGCATCTGGCTCACATGCATGTGTGTTGCATTGGAACAGAAATGATGG
>Ga0114974_10004051_pt1 | contig 10987 bp, 16 predicted proteins | sample S_130206_EF_Meta_FD_87318 | JGI IMG/M metagenome (GOLD analysis project Ga0114974, IMG submission 87318) | Freshwater microbial communities from Lake Simoncouche, Canada to study carbon cycling - S_130206_EF_MetaG | ecosystem: Environmental > Aquatic > Freshwater > Lake | place: Lake...
AGGTTCTGCGCCCGTTAGAGGAGGAATAGGACAGTTTTGATGAATTTTACAAAAAACGGAGTTGGGGAGGGCTCGTCTTCCGCAGGGTTGTTTTCCCCGTTCATAACATTGACATTTTGGAATTGGTTTTTTAATAGTTTTTGCCATTCCCCTACTAAAATTGATTTATTTTATTTATCATTATTAAAAACTAAAAAAATGGAAGAGACGTTATTTACGGTTCTTCCATTCTGCTACAATGCAGAAATTGTATTAACACAGAATCTTGAATGTTCTAATAAATTTTATATTCATTTTACTCATTTTGAAAAGATGGTAGGGGATGATTCCTCAGGAGAACTTCTTTTATATGAATTAAAAACTCCTGAAGGAATAATTGTTGGAACACCCATTGAACCCCATTTAGATGGAGCTAACATCCTCTTTGTTCCTACGTGGATGTGGGATGCCTTAAAAGGTGCTGATGAGGAAGTGGTCTGTATGCTAGAACGCTGTCGTCCCTCCATGGCCTCTATGATCGCCTTAGAGCCTCATACCTCTGACATGCTTAAATGTAAAGATCCTGAAACAGCTTTGCGCAATGCATTTGAACAGTACAGTTGCATTCAAAAGGGTGGAACGTATCCTCTTCAGCTAGAAGATTTACTGGTATGGGTCACCATTCCTGCTGTAACCCCTGATGTAAAGGAACATTTATGCATTCGAAATGTAGAATTAATTGTAAATATGCTTCCGGCACGAGATGCTCCCTTGCCAATTCCACCCACTGTTGCTCCTGTTGTTGCTGTGGGAGGAGCTGGTGGCCCACCACCACAACGATCTGTAAGTCGATTTGCACATCCTACTGGATTTATTCCCTTTTCAGGAACTGGAAATACAATTGGCAAAAAATAAAATTTATTTACTGAGCGGCCAGAAAGTCTTTCAGATGTCTGGGGCAATAGCCACAGCCACTAAAAGAGCCAAACATTCCGTCTGACCTGGGCGTGTAAGGAAGAGGCGTCCCCGGACGGGATACAATACAGCCGCATGGCTTTTTGACACGAGTTCGTGTCATAAATTTTCCAACGGTAAATCGTTGGAAATTGATCACCTTTTTGATTCCGTTTTTGAAACGGAGTAGAACCGCGTGACGACGTTTCTTATCCGCGATCTTTTTGAGAAGACTGCGTTTCGTACGTGCCATTGTGAGAGAGATCTTCTTCCTTCTTTAAAAAAAGATAATCAATTTTATAAAATAGGGGAGTATGAAAACTCGCAAACATAATCGAAGTATCACTTATAAAAAACTCCGACATCCCATCTTAACTACCATCATTCCTAAAGGAACTTTGTTGTTTCGTGGTGTAAAAGATGTAAAAAGTGATTTTGCAGGAATTCAACAAAAAGATGGATCCTACAAACTAACCCCGTATCATAACGTATTTTTTTATCCCTACCCATTTGTAGCTGATTTAGATCGAGCTCATTACAATAATTTTACTCATTATAATAAAACGGTAGAAGTTTATGAGACACTTTATCCAATTCAAATTATTAGTTTAATTGCTCCCTCACGCTATACAAGAGCTGCCCGTATGCAAAATCAATTTCTTACAAATTGTAACAAAATGTATAAAGAAGGACGAGAGTATGATCCTTGCTTTACAAAAGATTTTTTACATAAATTTCCACGTATATTGGGAATGGAAGCGGTTGGTCGTGACGATGGTTTAAAATTTCATGCTGCCTTTGCAGATCTTCCAGAAAAAGAGAAAAAATATATTCATTGGTCTTCCAATACAAGAAAAGAAAACCCAACCAACAGCATTAAAGAATATATTTTATATCCATTGCAAAAACGTTATGATAAAAGTATAAAAGATGCAGATGCATGGATGAAGGATAAAAAAGATGAATTTAATTACCGCCATCTAATCTCCCTTTCTCGTGAAGATAAAAATAAAGAAATCCATGAATTTATGGAGACACGTGCTAAATTTAATTCTTTAACAAAACTTTGGTCTCTAAAAAAATGATAAATAATATTTAAATGTTTGTAATTTTTAAAAATAAAATGAGTCTTGAATTATGGGTGGGCCCCATGTTTGCAGGAAAATCATCAGCTCTTCAATCCATTGTCAAGCGTCACCAATCCTTAGGATGGCCGATGCTTGTAATGAATCATAGTCTCGACGATCGCTATGGAATCTCTTCTGTTGTAAATCATGACAAACAGGGAATTCCTGCAAGAAGTGTAAAAGAATTGCTGCCTCTTTTGGAAGATGCTGAATTTATTTCTGCAAAACTGATTGTAATTGATGAAGCCCAATTCTTTGGAGATCTTCTTCCGTTTGTAATAACTGCCTTAGATCTTCATGAAAAACATATTGTTGTAGTGGGATTGGATGGAGATGCGGAGAGGAAACCTTTTGGACAGATTGGACTCCTCTTACCTCATTGTGATAAGATTATTAAAATGACCGCTTTGTGTTCTTATTGCAAAGATGGAACTGCGGCTATCTTTACACATGCAACACGTGTAGAGGCTGCTACTACTGTAGCCTCTGGTATTCCTTGTGTAGGAGCCACAGAATCCTATGTGCCTCTTTGTAGACGACATTATAAAGTAGCTATTGGCTCTTAAAGACTCTAACATCAAATGGGAATATAGAATATGATTTCTCATGCCTATGCGGATCGAGATCGAATGTCAGCATTGAAAGATGGTACCTACACCGAACATGCTTGTAGTTCTGATACACCCACTCTTTACAAATTAACGACAGTAGCCTTTGCTGGGTGTACGGATGCTTGTAAAGAGGTTGTGATTGCTGATAGCCCGACCTACGGTCGTGTACTTTTTTTAGACGGAGAGCTACAATCAGCTGAAACAGATCAAGTGATTTACCACGAGATGTTGGTTCATCCAGTGATGGCGGCAACGGCAGCGATTCCTTCACGTCGTGTGTTGGTGGTAGGAGGTGGAGAGGGGGCGACAGTGCAGGAAGTGCTACGATGGGCGGATGTATCCAATGTTGTATGGATTGATATTGATGAAGGATTGGTAAACCTTTGTCGCCGTCATTTGGATTGGACTGATAATGATGTATATACAAATTCCAAAGTTACTTTTTTAGCGGAAGATATTTGTACAGCCCTTCCACGATATGATAAGTTTGATGTAATTATATTGGATTTACCCGATCCAGATTCTGAGGAAGTTGCAAAAAATGGATTATATGGTGATTCTTTTTGGAAATTGCTGCAGGAACATTTAGCCGAGGGAGGAGCTATTGTCACTCATACGGGGCCGGTTGCTCCTGGAGCTAATACAGAAAAATATAGAAATGGTCTTCATTTAATTACACCCTATAGTGGAACGGGACACCCTTATCATATGTTGATTCCGTCATTTCAGAGTGAGTGGGGATTTTGGATGTCTATAGCTCCTGTAAAAGTGGGACCCTTTCCAGCAGAATGTAGTATTATTGATGAAGAAGTGATGAATTTGGCATTTTCGTGGCCTCCATACTGGTTTTCTTCTGCGGTAGGAACTATTCGTCCTCTGTAGAATGTTCAATCTCTATTCTCTTGGCTTTGGTACCTTATTGGCGAGTATTGATGTTATAATGATGTATATTATAAAACAATATTCAAAAGGTGTATTTGCTTCTCCTTATTGGATGTTATTTCCCCCTTTAGTATATGCCCTTACTCCATTTATTTTACTATTTTCTTTAAAGTTTGAAACTTTAGTTGTTATGAATATGACATGGGATATTATTTCTGATATTTTGGTCACTGCTATGGCCTTTTTAGTATTGGGAGAACGTTTGAGTTTGATGAAAGCGATTGGAGTTGGATTAAGTTTTATAGCTTTATTCTTTTTATCGTATGAATAAAATTGATTATATGTTTATTATAAATTGTATTTATAAAAAACATGTTGATCTTTCTGTTGATAGCTGTTGTTTCTGCGAATGATATTTGCTACACGGATGCTCCCAATCAGGAGGATCCTACCTATACGGATCCTCAAATGGTCTCTCTTGAGTTGACTGAACGGGGTCTTTACCGATTCTATCCTGATTCATTTTACCGTCTTGCGATCGGATCAGGCGTGAATCTCGATTCTGATCGAGTCATTCAGATCTACGAATTTACAAAGGAAGACTCCGTGGCGACTCTTACAAGTCATCAGGATTCGGCATCGGTGGAGGTTCCCATCTTGGATCTCACACAGCCCTTTGAAATTTACACAGATGAAACAATTGAACTTCATCAAAATGGAGAACTTATTGCAGAATTTGTTTCATTTCTGCGGATGCCCTTTCACATTGGGTGGCGTCATGGCACTCTGTGCTATGAGTTTGAAGAGGAATCCGAGGAACCGCAGGTTTCTCCAATTTCTCAAACTCCAATGAATACTATCGCACCCTTTTATGAACTCTAACGTTCGCGAGGTTCCTTCCACTCCATCTTTAAGGCTTTGAACAAGTCTTTTTCCGTTGTAATACCATGAACCGGAATACCTGCTTTGGTTGTCAACCCATGTTCATTTAATGTTAAATTCATAGAAAGAGCAAGAGTTCTCATTTTAATATTAAATTTGTCAGATCCTGTAAAATAGGTAAGAGCGAACGGGTATTCAGTAGGAGGGGTCAGAAGGAGATCGAGACGACGTTCAGGATATCCTTTCAATTGGACAATGGCCATTACCTTTCTGGCGCCATGGGCCAAGACTCCAACAATATAAGGACGCAGAGTATGCAATAAATCAATTAGAATAGTTGGATCTTCTCCTTCTAGGAGAACATCAATATCACCACTGGTAGTAGCTTCACGACGGTACGATCCTACTAAATCAGCTCGGCGAACTAGTTTCCCCTTTTGAAAAGGAGCAATGGCCTTCTGAAGAAGTTTTTCATGATCTTCCATTTCAGATCGAGGAATTCGTAGAAGGAGAGGTTCATAATACTTGAGACCCATAGTTTGAACAGGTGAAAGAATATGAGGATCTTTTTTAATGGCTTCCCGTAGCTGAGCAACTGTTGAAATTCCATAGGATTGAAGTTCTTTTAGTTTTGCAGGACCAATTCCATAACATTGCAATAATTCTTCTGATTTTTTTACAACTTCTTTTATAGTTTCTGCTGCTTTTAAAGATCCTGTTGCAAGAATTTCTTCTATTTTTGCAATCATCTTAATTCCAATTCCTTTTACACCTCTAACATCCTCAATAGACTTGATGGAAGGAAGAAGAGATAATTGTTCAATGGCTATTTTATAGGCCTTTGCGTTCGGTTCTTTCTCAGCAACCTTCTTTTTTCGAATAATTTCTAATGCTTCTAGGATGGCAGCTTTGCGATCCATTTTATTAACTACTGTGACTATTTTTTTAAATAAATCAATTTTATCAACTTCTAAAAAAAATGATTTAGAATACTATAAACATTCTATTTTTAAAAAAATGTCTCTTCAACTAGGAATCATTTCAATTCTAAGTATTCTTACTGCAACACTCATTATAACATTTGCTCTTGAATTGAGTAGGTATGATGGAATTTTAGCACAATCTGTATGGGAACATTACATAGTAAACCTTTGGCAAATTCTAATTGCATTTGGATGGATTCTAGGAATTACATTTACAATTGGAATATTGTATACGTTTGTTGTTGGTACTCGAATGAACTACCATTACTTAATTGAATTTTATGAACGATTGTTGGAATTTTATTATCAACGACTTCCACAAATGAAATTAGTTTATACAAAGAAACCAGTAGATCCAACGGGAGCCATTTCAAGAGAAGACGTGCTTCATCTAGAGTTTCCTGCTGAACCGCAGCAACAACCGCTACAACTGCAGCAGCAGCAGCAGCAGCAGCAGCCGCAACAGCAGCATGTTCTTCATATAGAAGAACCCGAACTACCTCCGCGTAGACAGCAACCCTATCGTACGCGTCGTCGTTCTATTTATTAATACTTTACGGGACCGTGGTATCAAATTAAGCCCTCCCCACGAGTGGGGAGGGTTTAATTTGATACTTGGCGGTACGGCGGAAATTTTCCATGTATTTCTCTATATCGAATGCGAAATGGATGGGAGCACCAACAAATAAATTTTTTCCAATTTCTCCATTTTCTTTGTAATCGTATAATTTCATAGCTTAAATCTTTCATAGGAGATGGATACATTTTAACAATTTTAAAATTATATAAATCCGGTATATTTAGTACTGGAATTCCTTGAGCATACACCACATAATAATTACTGCATTGTTTATGTAAAAAATAACTCATTGTGCGTTTCTATATAGATTTATTTAGAAGGGATAAGTAGGCCTTATGGAAGTTCTGCCAGACAAACCTCCAGACAAAGTTCGAAAGCGAAGTATTGAATGTCGCGAATGTCCCACCATTGCTGTTTTCAACCACAAGGAAGAGTCAAAAGGACTCTACTGTTCCAAGCATAAAGAAGATGGAATGGTAGATGTTCGAAATCGTACCTGTACTCACCCACACTGTCATACAATTGCTATTTTTAATAAACCTGGAGAAACTAGAGGAGTCTATTGCGCTGATCACAAAACTCTAGACATGCTGAATGTAAAAGATAGTTATTGTAAAGAAGAAGGTTGTAAAACTCGACCTATATATAATCTACCAGGAACAACCACTGGATTGTATTGTAAACGTCATTGTAAAGAAGGAATGATAAATGTCATAAATAAACGCTGCATTCACCCCCATTGTACCACAATTCCAATATTTAACAATCCAGGAGAATCTATCAAACTTTATTGCAATGATCATAAAAAAGATGGAATGATAAATGTGGTAAATTCAAGCTGTCGTGAATCTGGTTGCAGTGTACGACCTGTATTTGGTGTCCCAGGAACCAAAAAAAAACTCTATTGCTGTTCTCACAAGAAAGAAGGAATGATAAATCTTCAACGAGCTTAACTAGGAGTATCTTTAAAATCATATCCTCTTGCTTTAATTGTATAAATTCGTTTCCCTCCTTTTACAGATAATTCAATTATAAATTTCATTGGTTTTTCATTATAAGTAACGATTGTTTTTCCTCCATAAGCTTCAGCAAATTTAATAGTTTTATTAACTTTTACAATACATGTTTGTACATATTCAATTAAATTGTATACAGGTGTATGCCGATCATTCATTTCACCGTGATGAACGGCAGCATCCAATCTTGATTTTTTACATCGTTCTAACTGATCTGATGCCTCTTTTATTTTTTTTTCTTGAATCATTTTAGTTAAATCTTTTGCTAATTCATCAAAATTTTCCCCACAAGCATCTTTATCGTGAACTTTAATTGGTTCGTCGCCCATTCTAAATTTATGTTAGATATTCTTATAAAAATTGATTAGTATAAATCAATCTTTATAATAATAAAAAATGGATCCATATCTATCAAAGTTAGCCATAACAATGATGGATAAATTCAATGAATATGAAATGTTGAATGAAGTTATGAACAAAATACAAATACTTGCCATTCAAATCATGCATGATAAAGAAATACTTTCACAAAAAAATCTTGCTTTGCTTGATCAATTTATAACTAAATATAATAATGCAAAAGATGCATATTTTACTGCAAAACGAATCTACGAGGCAGAATCGATTGAAATTGCAAAAGAAGCTGCAGAAGCAAAGAATAGATTAGAAGCTTCTACACGTCCTTACCGTATATTTCTTTATCTTCGAAATGGAACTTTTGGAATTTACAATATTCCATTGGAATTAAATTGTGATGTACAGTGGTAATTTTTAAGATCGGCGAGGAATATACCGAAGACTTCCAGCACCGGAGGAACCACTACTGGAAGATCCACCGGTAGAAGTGGAAGAAGAGGGAGAAGAGGAAGAGGGAGGAGAAGAAGAGGGAGGAGAAGAAGAGGGAGGAGAAGAAGAGGGAGGAGAAGAAGAGGGAGGAGAAGAAGAGGGAGGAGAGGGAGGAACTGGCCAATTCACCGCAAAAGAAGGAGGAGGAGAGAGAGGCTGAACAGGAACGAGAGGGACTAGAGCATGGCTATGTGTAACGTTACTTGCAAAGGCTGTTGCAATAGCTGCTAGGAGAAGTAGAAATGAACGCATTTTATAAGGGTACCTATTTTTAAACTTTTAGACAATTACAAACCTGAAAACGTTTTCCACACTTTTTACGATTTTTTGCAATTTCAATTTCAAATTTTTTATCAATTCCAATATAATCATTTCGCAGTGTTACAATATCCTTTAATGTAGTTCGTTGCAATTCTTTAAAATCTTGCAACTGTTTAATATGTTCAGCTGTTTGTGGTGATTTTGCTTCTATTTCAGTTATATCATTCAATATATCTTTTAATTTATCAGTGAATACCATTTCACGAGTTTGAACATCTTTTACTGTTGCAAATACATTCGTACCACACAACAAGGGATATGAATAGCGAATATGTTCAGGGAGAACAAACTGATTGGTCTCTTTAATCTCTCTAACATCTTTCTCAGTACTATTAATTAATGATTCCATTTGATTCATGGACATACCTGTAAACATTGCTTTGCCACTGCTAAACACCATGGCATATTCCAATTTATCAAATTTGTAAGCAGAGGTTCTGTGAGCTTCTGCACGTGCATCTAATTTTAAATAATTCACCAAAGCCAGTAAAAAAGCTATAAAGGCATTTAATCCACTTACAATAGTAGTACCATAGGAGGTGTCTTTCATGGTTAAATTAAGTACACTTCCTACCACCGTAAATAGGATGGAAGGGAGCATAAGAAAATGCAATTTCTGTTCACAATGCGTTTTAGCTTCAGCATAGAGTAATTTCTGTCCTTTCAAATAGACTGCAATAATATTACAAATCGTACTATTGTTAGAAGTTGTAGAATTATAGGTTCGGGTCAAAAGAGTATCTACCTCTTTATAGGTTAGCATACCAGATTCGGGAACTACTGTTACAGCGGTTCCCGATGCTTCTTCTGCAGGTGCTGCTGGTTCTGCAGGTGCTGCTGGTGCTGCGGTTGCTCCTACACCGGCAGCATCTGTAGAACTCATTCTATTGAATAAATAGAAATGGGAAGCTTAGTTTCAACGTCGGCTGCAAAAGCTGTAACTGCGGCTGGGTTATCTTCTATACATGATTTAAAAATATCTGATGCTACTACAGCTCAAGTAGGGTTGCATATTGGAAAAAATGAACAAGTTACAAAAAAAGATACAGAGACAGAAAAAAAAGTAGAAGAAGTTGGAAAAAAACGAGGCATATAATTTATGCCGCTCCCGTTGGGAGCGGTGTAAATTATATTTTTTTGCATATAATAGTATACAAATGGGTGCTTGTTCCTCTCTTCCAAAACAATCAGCTGTTGTACATCCTCTTGGTCGTGAACTAGTTATATCCGATTCTATACCAACTCAATTTCATCCTGAAACAATTAAGAAAATTGTAAATATTGGAAAGAAACGCGGTATCTAATAGAATGCTACGAGGTTTAACATTTTTAAATAGTCTGATAGCGGCAGTTGGACTGCTCTATCAGACTTACAATGGAAATATTACTCCGATGGGCTGTATGGATCCCTTTGGTGGAATCAATCCAGTAGTACCCATTCCAAATTATACATTTACGGCTCCGACAATAGTAGAACCCAATTTAATTGCAGTTCGTCAACTAGCCTTTCAATGGTTCGGTAATAGCTACAATCAACCCGTAGTAACCATGAATGGAATTGCTGCCACGAGTTCACCCAATTGTTGCGCACCCACTGGCTGCGATGCAGCTACATACTACACCCCCTGGAATGAAGGTGAATGCGGATTAACCTGGTGTGGAACCTCCAATCAATGGATCTATCTTGATTTTTTAACAACCTCCTTGCACTCAGTTGGAGTGGTCCAAGGCGCCCCTTTCATTCTTCAGTTTACAAATCCACAGAATATTATTGATAATATTTTTGCACTTTCCTACGACTTAGTCCCTATTCCATCTATATCTCCTTCAGTCTCTCAAACTCCTTCTATCACTCTAACATCCTCAGTAAGTAGTTCATCTTCTGTTTCTCCGTCTCAAACATCTTCTGAAACATCTTCTATTACCTTAACACCTTCTGAAACTGTAGTACCGTCTCGTACAGCCTCTCCTTCCCGTACACAATCTCTCACTGCAGTATCCTCCTTTTTTCCATCGCCAAGTCCTACTGGTATTTGTTATTCTGTATCAACACAGTATGGAACGATTGTAAGTTTATCCGGTGGCTGGATTCTAGTTGCAACCGGCATAAATGTAACACAGGCTTATGGAAGTGGATATATTTCTATGGGAACGTTTGCAGGATGCAGTGTAATTGGTTCCACATGTAAATGTTCCTATACACAGGGATCGACTGTTGCAGGATGTGGTGGAAAACGCAACTCCTACATTACCTATTCGTATGGTTCTACAACAAGTATTACCTATACAAATGAAAGTCCTACCTGTTCCTATAATTTTGCTGGTGTGATTGGTATTCCTCCTTCCCCCTCACGTACCTCTTCTCTTACAACCTCTGTAACTAAATCAGTAAGTATTTCTAAATCTAGTTCCGTAAGTTTAACTGTTTCTGTCTCTAACTATGTTGCTGGTTCTGTAAGTCGTACAATCTCTGAAAGTGCCACCCCCTCTATAAGTATTACAAATAGCATTATTCCTTCTGCAAGTGCTACACTTTCTGCAAGTGCTACAATATCTGCAACTCCTACACGATTGGCAAGTGCTACACTTTCTGCAAGTGCTACAATATCTGCAAGTGCTACACTTTCTGCAAGTGCTACACTTTCTGCAACTCCTACACGATCGGCAAGTGCTACGATATCTCCAAGTGCTACACTTTCTGCAAGTGCTACGATATCTCCAAGTGCTACGATATCTCCAAGTGCTACGATATCTCCAAGTGCTACGATATCTCCAAGTGCTACGATATCTCCAAGTGCTACGATAT
>Ga0114974_10004052_pt1 | contig 10986 bp, 8 predicted proteins | sample S_130206_EF_Meta_FD_87318 | JGI IMG/M metagenome (GOLD analysis project Ga0114974, IMG submission 87318) | Freshwater microbial communities from Lake Simoncouche, Canada to study carbon cycling - S_130206_EF_MetaG | ecosystem: Environmental > Aquatic > Freshwater > Lake | place: Lake...
GTACGAGGGGGTCGGTATCCCTCAGGTGATCGCCTCCGGGCAGGCGGCCGCCAAGCGGGTGCTGGCGAGCGTGCGGGCTGCCGGCTGACGCTTCCTCTACGTAGCAACAGCACCGCCGTCGCGACGAAATCGCGACGGCGGGCAGAGTTGTTCGCAAAGGCACGGATCGTCCGGCGGCAAAAGCCACCAGACGCGGCGATCACTTCTTCTTGGCGCCAGCGCCAGCCTTGCCGGCCGGTGCCTTGCCAGCGGCGGCGTCAGCACCCTCTTCCTTGGCCTTCTTCTTTTTCTTCATCGCCATCTTGTAGACGCGGACCTTCGGTAGCCCGAGGGGGCTACGCCCCTCGCCCCAGCGCTCCTGCTCCTTGAGCTTCACGATCCGCTCGGCGCGAGAGAGCACGCCGCGGGCGGCAGAGGAGCCCTTTCGGACGCGGAGGCTTTTGTCCATGGTCATGATGGAAATCCTTGGCTGGAGAGACGGGAAATCGGGTGTGTTGGTTCGGTGGAGCGGCCGCCACCTGGGTCAATGAGGGACCGGTGGAAAGGACCGGTGGGCCACCAGGGAAGCCACAAGCGTAGAACCGTCGGCCCCCCCCATCAAGTCCACCCCGCCCGACCGCGGTGTCGGGGCTTTGTCGCCTTGAAAAAAGGCCTCCGACCGTGCAGCGGGCACCCCGGCTTTGTGTCTTCCCCTCGGTGCGGGGGGCGTCAGTCGATCGAGACTTTGGCGATCTTGGCGAGGAAATCCTCGCATCCCGCCGGCCGCTTGTCGGGATCGGCGGCGATGCAGGCCATGATCGCGTCGGCGAGGGGGGGCGGGATGTCGGCCCAGTGGTTGCGGATGTCGTCGGGCAGGATCGTGTCGTGGGCCAGGGCCGTGCGGCCGGTGGTGCCGCGGGGCCAGGGGAGGGTGAGCGTGCAGATCTCGTAGGCGGTGATGCCGAGGGAGAAGATGTCGATCCGCTTGTCTGCCTGACGACGGCGCACGACCTCCGGCGCCATGTAATTGGGAGTGCCGATCCGGTTACCGGGCTGGAGGAACACAGGCCGATCGGGCACCGTCAACCCGAAGTCGAAGAGCACGAGCCGGCCATCGGGATCGAGGATGAAGTTGCGCGGACAGATGTCACGGTGGACGAACCCGGCCCGATGGACGCATTCCAGCGCCGTGGCGGCCTGCCGCACCAGTTCGAGCCGCTGATGCGGGGGAAGCGGCTCCCTCTTCGAGACGATCGCGTGGAGCAGCGGCCCCTCGATGAACTCCTCGACGATGAACGCCGCGTCCTCCGTCGACACGCCCCAGTCGATCGTTTTTACGATGTTGGGGCCGAGGATCTGGTCGCCGATCTCGCCCTCGGGTGGCTTGTTGAGCCCCTTGTAACGCCCCTCGATCGGCGCACATTTCTTCGGGTCGAGGAGCTTGAGGCCGACGATCTTCCCGGTCGCCCGCTCACGCGCCTTGTAGAAGCTCGACATCGTCCCCGAGATGCTGCTGTGGAGCTTCTCGAAGCGCTTCCAGACGTCGACCTTCGAGCGGAGCCTGGTGGCGCGAATCTTGAGCCGCGCCTTCTCGGCAGCTTTGTCCTCTGCCGTCGGTGCGGTCGCACCCGCCCCGCGCGCGGCGCCCTTCGGAGTGGCCGCCGGTTTGGTCGCGGGTTTCTTGGGGCCGAGGCCGAAGAGTGCGAGGAGTCCGTCCAGCCCCATGGGCGCGTGGTTCCTGAAGGTGCCGCTGACTCACCGATCGTACCGCATTCCGACGCCGGAAGCCCGCGTGCTCACGCGGAATAGAGTACCGGGTTGAGTGGATCGGCCATGACATCCCCCACCGCCGTCGACGGGGTCCAGGCGCGGTGGTCGGCCTCCTGCCAGGAGTTCTTCGGCTGGACGAGCCGCATCGCCTCGTCCATGTAGATGACCGTGTGCACCCGCCGGGCCTCGGTGGTCGTGTTCGGTCCGGCGCGGTGGAGCGTCCATCCGAGGTGGAAGGACACTTCCCCAGCGGCGTATGGCTCGATCACTTCGGTGATCCCCTCGGCGGCGATCGCGTTCTTGATCAGTTGCTCCGACTCGTCCGAGATGGCGAGGTCGCGACCGATCCGCTTGAGGTGGGTGCCGGGGGCGAATGACAACGGCCCACGCTCGAGCGGCACGGCGTGGAGTGGGATCCAGGCCGTGACACACAAGCCCGAGGCCATCGGCCAGTACTGCTGATCGGCGTGCCATGGTGTGAAGCCGCCGCCGGGCTCCTTGAAGAGGGCTTGGTCGTGCCACATTCGCACGCCCGCCGTGCCGAGGAGTGCGGTGGCGATTCCTGCCAGGCGGCGCGACGTGCTCACCGCCTTGGCGTCGTCCGACTTCAGCCACAGGTTGAAAACTTGAGTGAATGCCTTGCCGTAGGTATCGCGCGACTCCATCGGCACGCCGGCGAGGGGGTTGTTGGCCTCGACGAGCCGGCTGATCGTGCCGTCGATAAACGCGAGCGTCTCGGCGGAGAGCACGCCCGGGATCTTCAGGTAGCCCTGCTCACGGAAACGCCGACGCTGTTCTTCCGCGATCGGGAACGGGGCGTTGAGTTCGGCGGCCACGACGGCAGGCACGGCATTCATGAGCGACTCCTGAAAGAGGTCAGAGGGCGGACGCTAGGCCCCCATGGCCTGCCACACGGGATCCGGAGCCGGGGGGTATGAGCACCTCTTCATCAGCCCTTCTTGAGATTGGCGAGCTCGGCGTGGGCCGCGGCGAGATCTTTCTCGAGGCGCGGCACCTCGGCCGGATCGTCGGGCTGCTGCTTCGCCCCGGCGAGGAGTTGCTGGAGCTTCGCGATCTTCTGCTGCAGCACCTCGATCCGCTTCTTGTCTTTCTTGTCCATCGATGGTGTTCCTGGGAATGGCGGGAGGGGAATCACTTCGCGCCGGCCGGCGCGTCGGCACCGGGCTCGGGCTCGCCCTCGTCGGGCGGGGCCACAGGCTCGCTCGGCGGCGCCGCGGCGGCCCCATCCGCGGCGGCAGGCGGCGCGGCCTCGGGCTCCGGGTTGCCCTCGTCGGGGGGCGGAGCATCGCCACCGCGTGGGCCACGTCCACGGCCCCCTCCGAATCCACCGCTTCCGAGTCCGCCCCCACCACCGAACTCGTCATCCATCATGCCTCCACCGAATCCGCCCCGCGGCGCCCCCTCCTCGCCGCCCCCGCCGAGGCGCTCGCCGTCAGCGGCCGCAGCCACGGTGTTCGGGCCGGTATGCATCTGGCGGAGGTAGCCGGAGAGGATCACCACAGCGAGGCCGAGGCCGAGGGTGATCGTGAGCCACTTCTTCCGATCATCCCGCGCCCACTGGGTCGCCTCGCCGCGGCCGATGAGGGCGCTGGCGAGATAAAAGAGGGCGAAGGCAAAGAGAATCTTTGTCCCCATGAAGGCATGGTAGCCGTGGGCCTTCATCCACATCCGGCCGTTGCCCCCCCAAGCCTCGGTGTTGGCCCGATTGATCATGAGGAGATAGTTGGCAAGCCCGGTGAGGAGGAGGATCGTGATCGATCCCATCACCCACTTCATCCACGACCGGCGGATGCCGTCGTGCACGCGGCGGCGGGAATCCTCGTCGAGGTCCTCGAGCGCTGGCAGGAGGGCAAACCGCGAGAAGATCAGGCCACCCAGGGCGGTGATCGCCGCGAGAACGTGGCTCCAGCGGAGGAGGAGGCCGAGGGGTTCCTGGAACTGCTCGAGGATCTGCATGGGGGCGGGCTCTCCCGGGGCCGGGGACGTGCGGCCGGTGAAGGATCTGGGTGGGGCGGTGGATTCTGTCGATGCCCGGTGGCGGCTCGGAAGAATCCCCGGCAGAATCGTACCGCGGCGGCACCGGGCGAGGAAGCCACGGCGCCCGGCTCCGGAGCCCATCGATGGACGAAATGATTCTCCCCGGCCACTCGCCGCATGACCGCTGGATGCGGATGGCCCTCGACGAGGCCCGGGTAGCGGAATCGGAGGACGAGGTCCCGGTGGGGGCGATCGTTGTGGCCGCCGGCCGTGTCGTGGCGGCGGCCCACAACCAGCGCGAGCAACTTGCCGATCCCACCGCCCACGCCGAGATGATCGCGCTGACGCAGGCCGCCGCTGCCCTCGGCTCCTGGCGGCTGGAGGGCTGCACGCTCTATGTCACCCTCGAGCCCTGTCCGATGTGCGCCGGAGCGATCCTCCAGGCCAGGGTGCCGATCGTTGTCTGGGGCGCACCCGACCCGAAGGCCGGGGCGGTGGAATCGCTCTACCGGCTGTTCGAGGATCCCCGCCTCAACCACCGCGTTGACCACGTCGGGCGGGTGATGGCCGACGACTGCGGCCGGATCCTCAGCGACTTCTTCAGGCGGAAGCGCTTGAAGCCCGGCTGAGGCGCGCGGTGGCAACGAAGCACCTCCGCTCGGCGCTGCAGCGAGGGGTCGCCCGTGCTCCGAGAGCCGGCGTAGGATGCGAGCGCAGCCATGGATGGCGGAGCGAAGCAGGCTCCGAGTGAGCGGAGGCCACGAAGGCCGAAGCGAACGTCCGGCGACGGGGCACGGGCGACCCCGAAGCCACGTGTGAGTCTGAAGCTTCTGAGGCAGCCTACTAAGGCCGCGTCAGCTCCGCTCGCCGATCGGGGCGAAGTCGCGGAGTTTCTCGCCGGTGTAGACCTGCCGCGGGCGACAAATCTTCTTCGTCGGCGAGTGGTGCATCTCGATCCAGTGGGCGATCCAGCCGGGGAGGCGGCCCATGGCGAAGAGCACCGTGAACATCTGCACGGGGATTCCCATCGCGCGGTAGATCACGCCGGAGTAGAAGTCGACGTTCGGATACAGCTTCCGCTCGACGAAGTATTCGTCGGCCAGGGCCACTTCCTCGAGCTGCTGGGCGATGTCAAAGATCGGGTCGTGGCGGGCGATCTTCGCCAGGAGGCGGTCGCAGGTGGCCTTGATGAGGCGAGCCCGCGGGTCGTAATTCTTGTAGACGCGGTGGCCGAATCCCATCAGGCGGAAGCCCGAGTCCTTCTTCTTGGCCAGGTCGACGTATTTCTTCACATTCCCGCCGTCGGCACCGATCTTCTCGAGCATTTCCACGCACGCCTGGTTGGCACCGCCGTGGAGCGGTCCCCAGAGGGCGGAGATGCCGGCCGAGATGCTCGCGAACAGATTCGCGTCGCTCGAGCCGACCATCCGCACCGTCGACGTCGAGCAGTTTTGCTCGTGGTCGGCATGGACGATGAGAAGCATGTCGAGAGCGTCGGCGAAGTCGGGGTCGACGTGGTATTCCTCGCACGGCACCGCGAACATCATCTGGAGAAAGTTCTCGCAGTACGACAGGTCGTTGCGCGGGTAGATGAGAGGCTGGCCGATCGACTTCTTGTGGGCATAGGCGGCGATCGTCGGCAGCTTCGCCATGAGGCGATGGACACTCACCTCCACCTGGCGCGGATCGCGGACGTCGAGCGAGTCTTGGTAAAAGGTGGAGAGCGCGCCGACGACGCTTCCCAGCGTGGCCATCGGGTGCGCGTCGCGGGGGAAGCCCCCATAGAACGCCCGCATGTCCTCGTGGATCATCGTGTGGTGGGAGAGCGACGTGCGGAAGGCGTCGAGCTCGTTGGCGTTGGGGAGCTTGCCGTAGATGAGGAGGTAGCTGACCTCGACGAAGTCGCACTTCTCGGCGAGGACCTCGATCGGGTAGCCGCGGTAGCGGAGGATCCCCTGCTCGCCGTCGAGGAACGTGATCGAACTCGTCGTCGATCCGGTGTTGACGAAGCCCTCGTCGAGGGTGATCGCGCCGGTTTGGCCGCGGAGCTTCGAGATGTCGAGGGCCCGCTCGTTCTCCGTTCCCACGATCACCGGAAGCTCGAACGACTTGCCGTCGAGTTCGAGCCGCGCCGTCCCGTCGAGCTTCGTGCCTTCCCACACGGGGGCGGCGGGCACGGTGGCGGGCTTCGGGGCGGAGGAGCTCATGGATGGGGGTTCCAACAGAGGCGGCGGAAGAGGCACAGCCGCGGAGCACGGGGGAGGGATTGCGGGGCCAGTTTATCCCGCGAAGGGGGCGGCGGCAATCAGCGACGAGCCGCGGCCGGGGGGTGAATCACCCGCCGTCATGCCTTCCGTTCGGTGCTCCGAGACGGTCGTGCGGATGGTGCCGGGTGGGTGAGCCGAAGCTCCCGTCGGCAGAGGGACCTGAGTCAGCGTGGTTGGCCCACGCCGGCCGACGTCTTGGTGCCGGAGGCGGTCTGCACACCGTTGCCCGAGTCTTCGTCGAAGATCGTCCACACCGGGGTCCGATCCCGGAGCTTGGAGAGGTAGTCGTCCATCTCCTTCTTGCGGCGTTCGAGGATGAGTTCGTCCTTGATCGCCACCTGGGCCTCGATGAAGGGCGTCCGGCCGGCATCGACGCGCTCCACGACGCGGACGATGTGGAGGGCTTTGCCATCCTCGAGGATCGCACTGAGCTGCCCGGCGGGAAGCATGAAGATTGCCTCGTCGATGGCCTTCGAGACGAGGCTACCCTTCGTGGTCCAGTCAAACTGCCCGCCGCTCGAGGCGGTCGGCCCCTCCGAGCGCTCCTTGGCCACGTCGGCAAACGACCGCCCCTCGAGGACGTCGTTGCCCATCTCCGCGAGTTGGTTCCAGGCCTCCTGCCTGGAGCGCGTCGGGCCGAACTTCACCGTCAGTTGCTCGAACCGCGCCTTCGATGGATAGTCGTATTCGGCGAGTCGCGACTGATAGCAGGCGATCATCTCGGCGTGCGGAATCTCGGCGTCGGAGTTCACCTTCTGCTGGACCCACTGCTGGGCCAGGGCCCGCTCGAAGAACATCTTCCTGACGCGGTCGATCGACTGGCCGCGCGACCGGAGTTGGGCCTCGTACTCGGCTGCCGAATTGAGGCCGGCCGCCTTGACCATCTGCGGGAGTTGTTGGGAGTCGAAGGCCTCGTTGACCTTCTTCTCGATCTCGGGGAGCCGATCTTCGGGGATCGTTCGGCAGGCATCGACGAACACGATCAGCGAATCGACATGCTGCGGCAAGACCTGCTTGCAGATCTGGACTTTCAGCTCGCGCACCTGCTCCGGCTTCATGCCCGGGGTGACCTTCGCCAGCCACTCCAGCGCCGTCGGCGTGAGGAGATCCCCTTCGAGCACCACCTCGGGGCCGACGCGGGCGACGACCTTCGTGTTGCCGAGCGACTCCGCACCGGGCACCGGCGGGCCATCGTCGACCGGCTCCTCGAACGACGTCTGGATGACCCCTGTCGATTCTTCGGCCTCGAGCGGCTCGTCGTCGACACCCTCGAGGGGCTCGCCGGGGATCGTGCGGATCGTCGAGAGAACGTGGTTGTCGCCGGTCGGGCCACCGGGCTTGAGGCCTGGCCAGGACTTCGGCCGCGTCACCGGCCGCGGGATGTGCGGAGTGAGGTTTGTCGTCGTGGTCGACGTCGGCGACGGGCCATTGGTCATCGTCATCGGGGCCTGCGTGGCCCCGGCCGACTGCTGATCGAATTGCTGGGCGATCCGTTGCGCAAAAGCCTCGGGCTCGTAGGCCGCCGCGGTGGCGAGCGCAAGCACCGCCGCCAACGGGGCGGCAAAGCGGGGATGGCGGTCGGGACCGATCAGCGGCATGTCGTCCTCCGGCCACCGTGGTGGCGGTGGCCCTACGAGCCCCCCCGGCTCCGCTTGATACGGGCCGCGAGGGGTTGCCGCGGTGCAGGCGGCGGGGAAGGGGGCGGTACGGGTTTGTCGGACTGGGGCTCCTTGGGGCGCGGAGTGTTAGAAGGCTTCGTCTCCCGCCGCAAGACCACCCCCAGTGCGGCGATCAGACTCTCCGGATTGGCGAGAACGGAGGGGTCGAGGGGAAGATAGGCAGTGCGATCGTCGACCAGCCGCAGCCGCCCCGCGGCCCCCCGCCCCGTTTCCTTGATCGCCTTCATCCGCCGCAGGTCGTGGTGGCGGATCACCACCATCCCCGCCTCGCGGCCGATCGAGTCGACCCCCGAGGCCTGGGCGGCCACGCGGAGCCGCGCCCGGGCCAGGAGTCTCCCGACCGCATCGGGAGCGGGGCCAAAGCGGTCGGCCAACTCGGCGGCCAGATCGTCGACATGGCTGTCGGTGGTCGCCCGGGAGAGACGCCTGTAGATGTCGATCTTGGCCCGCAGATCGGCGACGTACTCGCGGGGGAGGAAGGCGTCGCCGGGGAGATCGAGGGTCACTTGGGGAGGGTCGGCGGAGGGGATCCGCTTCATCCCGCGGACGGCTTGCTCGAGGAGGCGGCAGTAGAGCTCGTAGCCGACGGTGGCGATGTGGCCGCTCTGCTGGGTGCCGAGGAGGTTGCCGGCGCCGCGGATCTCGAGATCGCGCATCGCCAGCGAGAAGCCCGCCCCCATGCTCGAGAATTCCTGGATCGCGCGGAGACGGCGCGCGGCGGTGGGGGTGAGCCGGGCCGACTCGTCGACGAGCATGTAGCAGTAGGCGCGATGGTGGGAGCGGCCGACGCGGCCGCGGAGCTGGTGGAGATCGGCGAGGCCGTAGTGATCGGCCTCGTCGACGAAGATCGTGTTGGCGTTGGGAATGTCGAGCCCACTCTCGATGATCGTCGTCGCCAGGAGGATCTGCGTCCGCCCCTTGATGAAGTCGATCATCACGTCCTCGAGCTCGGTCTCCGAGAGCCGGCCGTGGCCGATGCCGATCGAGGCGTCAGGAACGAGTTGCTGGATCCGGTGCGACACGAGGTGGATGTCGTGGATCCGGTTGTGGACGAAGAACACCTGGCCGCCGCGGGCCAGCTCGCGATCGATCGCATGGCGGATCATCGCCGGATCCCACCTCGACACGCGCGTCTCCACGGCCAGTCGATTCGCCGGCGGTGTCGCCAGGCTGGAGATGTCGCGGATCCCGAGCATCGACATGTGGAGCGTGCGCGGGATCGGCGTCGCGGTCATCGTCAGCACGTCGATGCTCGCCCGCAGGGCCTTGAGCCGCTCCTTGACGTCGACGCCGAACCGCTGCTCCTCGTCGACGACCAGGAGCCCGAGGTTGTGGAAGTGGATGTCGGATTGGGCGATCCGATGGGTGCCGATGACGACGTCGACGGTGCCCCGGGCGAGTCCCTCGAGCGTCTCCCGCTCCTCAGCCGGCGAACAAAACCGCGACAGCGACCGGACGGTGAAGGGAAACTCGGAGAAGCGGGCAGCGAAGCTCCGCCGGTGCTGCTCACACAGCACGGTGGTGGGGACGAGGACGGCCACCTGATGGCCCGCTTCGACCGCCTTGAACGCCGCCCGCATCGCCATCTCGGTCTTCCCGAAGCCGACGTCGCCGCACAGCAGCCGGTCCATCGGGCGGGCCCGCTCCATGTCGGCCCTGATCGCGTCGGCCGCCGTCCTCTGATCCGGGGTGGGATCGAACGGGAAGGCGTCGGCGAACTGCCGTTGCCAGGTGGTGTCGGGGGGGAAGGCGATGCCGGGGCGGCTCTCTCGCTTCGCCTGGAGCTCGATCATGTCGGCGGCCATGTCGGCGATCGCCTCACGGACCGCCTGCTTCTGCTTCTCCCACAGCTTGCCCCCGACCTTGGCGAGCTTCGGCGCGAGCTTGCCACCGCCGACGTACTTCTGCACCAGCTCGATGGCGGAGGCGGGGACGTAGATCCTCGTCGCCTCGGCGAACTCGAGGTCGAGATATTCCTCCGTCCGCCCCTCCTTCTCAAGCAGCCTCAAGCCCTTGTAGCGCCCGATGCCGTGGGCGACATGGACGACGTAATCTCCTTCGTGGAGATCGAGGAACGTGTCGATCGTCCGCGAGAGGCGCTGCCGCGGGGCCCGCGCCGTGACGTCTTCGCGGCGAAAGAGCTCGGCGCTCGAGACGAGGACGAGCTTCTCCGGCACGAGGCGGAAGCCGCCGGAGAGGTGACCGCGGGCGAAGTGGAGGCGGCCGCTGCGGGCCGGCGCACTCGCGGCGAGGAGTTCGGAAAGCCGCGCCTCCTCCGCCTCCGACGGGCAGACGACCCACACCTCCTGATCGCGGCCCACCGTCTCCAGTTCATCACGAACACGATCGAGCACGCCGGTGAATCGCTCGACGCTTTCCACCGAGAGATTCGCGCTCGCCTCCAGGCTCGACGGGGCGACCGCCGCGAGCGTTGCCGACGGAAAGCGATAGATCCGCCGGAAAACATCCTCCGGCTCGGAGAGCCCGACATCGGCACCAAGACGCTCGAAGGTTCGCCGTGCCTCGTCTGCGAGTTCGCTGGGCTCCACGAGCGCCCACCACGATCCGGCCGGCACGATGTCGGCCAGTTGCGTCCGCCGCTCCGGAGCGGGGCCCGGAGGGAGCGACGTGCTCGCCTTCGCGCGGCCGCGTTTGCCGGTCGGCGCTGGCGGTGGCTCTGCCGGTGCCGGCCGGGGCTTGGCGGAGAGCGCGGTGACGTCGATGGCGTCGAGGGTGGCCACGCTCCGTTGGGAGACGATGTCGAAGGTCCGCAGCGATTCGACCTCGTCGCCGTCGAGTTCGAGGCGGACGGGGCGATCCCAGTCGAGCGCGAATAGATCGACGATCCCGCCCCGGCGGGCGAACGTCCCAGGGGCTTCGAGGGCGTCGACGGCCCGCCAGCCCCGGGAGCCGAGCCAGTCGGCAAACTCCTGCGGGTCGAGCTTCCCCCCCACCTCGAGCCGGCGGGTGCTGGCCTCGATCTCGCGCGGATCGGCGAGTGGAGGAAGGAGGGCCTGGATCGAGGTGACGACGATCGCAGGGCGCTCGCCACCTGCCATCGTGAGCCGTTTGACGAGCAGGAGCCGGCCGGCGGTGGCGGGGTCCTCGGCGACGTCATCCTCCCCGACGGCGAAGCTCTCGAGCGCCGGCAGGTGGGCGACCGGGAGATCGGTGAACAGGGCGAGATCGTCGACGAACCGCTCGGCATCGACGCCATGGGGGAGGACGACAACGAGGATCCGCTCGTCGCTCAGTTCACTCGCCAAGCTGGCCGCGGCGAGCGCAGAACTCGA
>Ga0114974_10004053_pt1 | contig 10984 bp, 11 predicted proteins | sample S_130206_EF_Meta_FD_87318 | JGI IMG/M metagenome (GOLD analysis project Ga0114974, IMG submission 87318) | Freshwater microbial communities from Lake Simoncouche, Canada to study carbon cycling - S_130206_EF_MetaG | ecosystem: Environmental > Aquatic > Freshwater > Lake | place: Lake...
AAGCCAGCCGTTTTGCCGGTGGCAAGAATCCGGATGGCCCAGGCTACATCCCCAACATCACGCCGCATGCTGATGGCATCAAGTACACCGCCGAGGACATGGCCAGCTTCCTGGAGACCGGCCAGACGCCGGAGTTCGACTCCGCCGGTGGCAGCATGGCCGAAGTGATCGAGAACATGGCGCAGCTCAGCGCCGAAGATCGCGAAGCGATGGCTGCCTATCTCGTTGCGCTGCCGCCGCGTCCGGGCAAGGCGCCCGCCGAAGCCGCCGCGCCCGCCGCGCACTAGGCGGGATGCATTCGCCGCAAGACCCTTCCGGGAGCCCGGGCGCAAGCCCGGGCTCTCTTGCCTTTGGGGCCGAAAGCCGCTCCCCTGTGCGCCAGATGTTTCAGGGGGATCCCACATGAAGAAATTTGCCGCCGCCGCCGCCGCGATGCTCATGGTCCTGGGAGGGACCGCCTTCGCCCAGACCCATGCCGACCGTGAGGCCCTGATGAAGGCCAACGGCCAGATCGTCGGCTCCATCCGTCCGCTGGTCGGCGCGTTCGACGCCGCCGTCCTCAAGACCCAGAGCCAGGCGCTGGTCGACAACGCCACCAAGATCAAGGCCGCATTTGGTCATAACAGCGACAAGAACGATCCGGCCGCCAGCCCCGCCATCTGGACCGATGCGGCGGGCTTTGCTGCTGCCGCCGACAAGTTCATCGCCGATTCGCATGCGGTGATGGCGGCGACCGACGGGCCCTCGCTCCAGGCGGCGCTCACCATGCTGCAGGGCAATTGCGGCGGCTGCCACAAGCAGTTCCGCGTCCAGGCGGCGCCGCGCCCCGCCCCGTAACTGTCTGCGTAAATGTTGACGGCCAGTGCGCAACCAGCGCGCTGGCCGTTTTCTTTTGCAGGTGCGAAGTCCACGTAATATATGGCGAAAACCAGCGTCAGGGTTTGACCCCGCGCGGTTCCCCTGATTATGTGCGCATAGATTGCGGGATCAAAAAAGCGGGCAAACCGCGAACCGCGTAATGATTGTGCCAGGGGAGAGGAACCTCACTATGAAGAAATTGTCTTGGATGCTGATGTCGGCGGCTCTGTGCGCTGGCGTGGCGGGTGTCGCGATGGCGCAGAACGCCGATCCGTATGCCAACAATGCCGCTGCGGGCACGACGCAGTTCCCGCTGGCCGCAGCTGCTGGCCGCGACAGCGGCGCTGCCAGGACCGCGCCTGCCGGTGCGGCGAACACCGGTGCGATCTCCGTCAGTGGCTGGCGCTATGGCCCCAATGGCCGTCCCCCTGCCGGTGGCTCGCCGATCTGGAATCCGGTGATGGTCAAGATGAAGGCCGGCGGCAAGGTCACGGGCGCGACTGCGTTCTCGACCACCTCGCCCGAGACTTACTGCGCCCTGGCCAATGGCGGTTACGATTTCATCTGGACCGAGCAGCAGCACAACACCCGCAGCTGGAATGAAACGGCCCATATGTGGGCGGCCTGCCCCAAGGCGAGCGCCGTTCCGGGCGCCCGTATCGCCTATGCCGATGAGGCCGAGGAAGAAAAGGCGCTCACAGCTGGTGCGCTGGTGCTGGTGGTCCCGACCGTGCGTGACGAAGCCGAAGCGACCAAGGCGCGCGACTTCGCGATGTTCCCCCCGATGGGCAAGCGCTCGGCTGGCGGCGGCCAGGCCTTCGGCGCCAACTTCTGGGGCGGCGTCCCCGGCGGCTATCGCAACACCATCAATGACAACCTGGTGCTGATCCTGATGATCGAAACGATTTCTGGCATCGTCGATGCCGACAAGATCGCCGCCGTGCCGGGCGTCACCGCCGTGTTTGCGGCGTCGGGCGACTTGGGCAACCACTCTGGCTACAGCCAGGGCAGCCCGGACTATGAGCGCATCATCAACGTCGTCCATGACGCCGCGATCAAGGCCAAGGTCCGTCTCTGCGGTCCGCTCGCCTGGCGCGATCGTCCGGACTTCACCTGCTTCCAGGCAGGCAGCGAAACCGCCCTCATCGCCGCGGGCGCCCGCGCCGAGCTGGGCAACCTGCTCAACACCCAGGGCCGTCCGACTGTCGGTCCGTATGCCCCGGGTGGCGAAGCCTATGTCGCCCCGGCGCAGCCGGGTGCCGGCCGTGGCGGTCGTGGCCCTGCTCCGGCCCAGTAAGCCAACTGCCTCACAGACAAGAAGCGCCGCAGGGTCTCCCTGCGGCGCTTTTTTTGCCCCTGCGGATAGGGGGGTGTGCGGCCGGAACACCGCCTGCGAACAAAATAGAACATAATAAGAACAAGATGTGTTATTTCGCCGGTAATACAAGTCATTAACCAGTGCCTTGCAAATGAGAACAAAGCATGTACTCTTAGGTCATTCCCGGAACACCGGATTCGCTTGGGGATCGGTGGGTGCTGTGGAATAACGAGGAGAGATGGCCATGGAAAAGGCGGCTTTGCGGGTGGTTGGCAACGACATGGACAAGGATCGCAAGCGGGCCCTCGAGGCGGCGCTGAGCCAGATCGACCGCGCCTTCGGCAAGGGCTCGGTGATGAAGCTGGGCTCCAGGGACCTTGGCCTGGCCACTGACGCGGTTTCCACCGGCTCGCTGGGCCTGGACATCGCCCTTGGCATTGGCGGCCTGCCGCGCGGCCGTGTCATCGAGGTCTATGGCCCCGAATCCTCGGGCAAGACCACCCTGGCCCTGCATGTGGTGGCCGAGATTCAGAAAAAGGGCGGCATCGCCGCCTATGTCGATGCCGAGCATGCCCTGGACCCGGTCTATGCCAAGAAGCTGGGCGTCGATATCGACGAGATGCTGATCTCCCAGCCCGACACCGGCGAACAGGCCCTGGAGATCACCGACACGCTGGTGCGTTCCGGCGGCGTCGACATCGTGGTGATCGACTCGGTGGCGGCCCTCACGCCCAAGGCGGAGCTGGAAGGCGAGATGGGCGACAGCCTGCCCGGCCTGCAGGCCCGCCTGATGAGCCAGGCGCTGCGCAAGCTCACCGGCAGCATTTCCAAGTCCAACACCATCGTGCTCTTCATCAACCAGATCCGCATGAAGATCGGCGTGATGTTCGGCAACCCGGAAACCACGACGGGCGGCAATGCCCTGAAATTCTATGCCTCGGTGCGCCTCGACATCCGCCGTATCGGTGCGCTCAAGGACCGCGACGAGGTGGTGGGCAACCAGACCCGCGTCAAGGTGGTGAAGAACAAGGTCGCCCCGCCCTTCAAGCAGGTCGAATTCGACATCATGTACGGCCAGGGCATCTCCAAGGTGGGTGAGCTGGTCGATCTGGGCGTCAAGGCCAGCATCGTGGAGAAATCGGGCTCCTGGTATTCCTATGACGGCAGCCGCATCGGCCAGGGCCGCGAATCCGCCAAGACTTTCCTCACCGCCAACCCGGATGTGGCCGACAAGATCGAAAAGGCCATCCGCGCCGCCTCGGGCCAGATCGGCCAGAACCTGGTGCTGGAAGCCGCCGAGAAGGCGGAAGACGACGAATAGGCTGCCAGCCTTATGAAACGTTGCGTTTCTTGCCATGAGATGCAGCTCCTCGGCGAAGGGCGCCCCCGAAAGGGGGCGCCCTTCGTTTTTCGGGCCCGAAGGGGGGGTATCGAAAAACTGCGGTTCAAATGGGCGGGCGGCCCGGCTTTCCCCAAGCGTGACAAGGCTTTTTCGGGCCGGTACAACCAAACCCATGAAAAGCCTCAGCGACGTCCGTGCCGGATTCCTCGATTTCTTCGTCAGCCGTGGCCACACCGTGGTTGCGTCCTCGCCGCTGGTGCCGCGCAACGACCCGACCCTGCTCTTCACCAATGCGGGCATGGTCCAGTTCAAGAACCTCTTTACCGGCCAGGAGAAGCGCGACTATGCCCGCGCCACCACGGTACAGAAATGCGTCCGCGCCGGCGGCAAGCACAATGATCTCGACAATGTCGGCTACACCGCCCGGCACCACACCTTCTTCGAGATGCTGGGCAACTTCTCCTTCGGCGATTATTTCAAGGAAGAGGCGATCCTCTTTGCCTGGGACTTCATCTCCAAGACGCTGGGGCTGCCCAAGGACCGGCTGCTGGTCACGGTCTATCCCACCGACGAGCAGGCCCGGGCCCTGTGGAAGAAGATCGCTGGCTTTAGCGACGACAGGATCATCGGCCATACCGACAATCTCTGGGCGATGGGCCCGACCGGACCGTGCGGCTTCTGTTCTGAGATTTTCTACGATCAGGGTCCGTCCGTGGCCGGTGGCCCGCCCGGCAGCCCGGACGAGGATGGCGACCGCTATCTCGAATTCTGGAACCTGGTCTTCATGCAGTTCGAGCAGGTGGACGAGAAGACCCGCATCGATCTGCCCAAGCCGTCCATCGATACCGGCATGGGACTGGAGCGAATCGCCGGCATCCTGCAGGGCGTCACCAACAATTACGACGTCGATCTCTTCCGCCACCTGATTGGCGTGTCCGAGGAGATGAGCGGCGTGCGCAGCGAGGGCGAGGCCAAGTTCAGCCATCGCGTCATCACCGACCATCTGCGCTCGACCTCGTTCCTGATCGCTGATGGCGTGCTGCCCTCCAATGAGGGGCGCGGTTATGTCCTGCGCCGCATCATGCGCCGCGCCATGCGCCACGCGCACCTGATCGGAACCAAGGACCCGCTGATGCACCGGCTGGTGCCGTCGCTGATGGCCGAGATGGGCAGCGCCTATCCCGAGCTCAAGCGGGCCGAGGCGCTGATCGCCGAGACCCTGAAGCTGGAGGAAATCCGCTTCCGCGAGACCCTGGCGCGCGGCCTCAAGCTGCTGGACGAAGCCACCGGCACCCTGAAGTCGGGCGATCGTCTGCAGGGCGATGTCGCCTTCAAGCTTTATGATACCTATGGCTTCCCGCTCGACCTGACGCAGGAATCCTTGCGCGCACGCAATATCGCCGTCGATACCGATGGCTTCACCGCCGCGATGCAGAAGCAGAAGGCCGAAGCCCGCGCCAGTTGGCAGGGTTCGGGCGAAGCCGCCAGCGAAGCGCAATGGTTCGCGGTACTGGACGAAGTCGGCCGCACCGAGTTCCTTGGCTATGATTCCGCCGAAGCCGAAGGCGTCATTCTGGCCATCTTCAAGGACGGCGGCCGCGTCTTGGCCACCAACGTTGGCGAGACCGTGGAAATCCTCACCAACCAGACGCCGTTCTACGCCGAATCCGGCGGCCAGGCCGGCGATGTCGGCCACATTGCCTCGGACAAGGCCAAGGGCCAGGTCGCTGATACCCAGAAGAAACTGGGCGCGCTGCATGTGCATGTGGTCAAGATCACCGAAGGCAGTTTTGCGCCGGGCGATGCGGTGGACCTGAAGATCGACACTGAGCGCCGCCGCGCCACCCGCGCCAACCACAGCGCCACGCATCTGCTGCATGCCGCGTTGAAGCGCGTGCTGGGCGGCCATGTCAGCCAGAAGGGTTCGCTGGTCAATGCCGAGCGGCTGCGGTTCGATTTCTCGCATCCCAAACCGGTGTCGCCGGAGGAACTGGAAACCATCGAGGGCCAGGTCAACGCCATCATTCGCCAGAACTCCGATACGACAACGCGCCTGATGCCGACCGACCAGGCGGTGGCGGCGGGAGCCGAAGCCCTGTTCGGCGAAAAATATGGCGACGAAGTGCGCGTGCTCACGATGGGCCGCGATCTTGAGAGCCCGAAGGCCTACTCGGTCGAACTGTGCGGCGGCACCCATGTGTACCGGCTGGGCGATATCGGCCTTTTCACCATCCTGTCGGAAAGTGCCGTGGCAGCGGGCGTGCGCCGCATCGAGGCGCTGACGAGCGAACATGCGCGCCGGTATCTTTCCGGCCAGGCGGGCATCGCGCGCGAGGCGGCGTCTGTCATCAAGACACCCATCGGCGAATTGTCGTCGCGTGTGTCGCAGCTTTCGGAAGAACGCCGCAAGCTGGAGCGCGAGTTGGCCGAATCCAAGAAGCAACTGGCGCTGGCCGGTCCGTCCAAGGGCGGCAGCGATGACGGCGAAACCATCGCCGGCATCAAGACGGTGTTGAAAGTGGTGGAAGGCGTCTCGCCCAAGGATCTCAAGAGCCTGGCCGATGGCGCCAAGCAGCAGATCGGCTCGGGCGTCGTTGCCTTCATCGCCGTGGCCGACGGCAAGGCCTCCATCGTGGCCGGTGTCACCGATGATCTGACGTCGCGCATCAGCGCGGTCGATCTGGTCAAGATCGCGGCGGAAGCGCTGGGCGGCAAGGGTGGCGGTGGCCGTCCCGACATGGCGCAGGCGGGTGGCCCGGCGGGCGACAGCAACGCGGCGCTACAGGCGATTCGCGACAAGCTGGGCGCACCCGCGCCGGTCTAGGCGATAATATCCGGCAGCAGGTTGGTGTTGATCTCGGCGATCTCGTCCTTGAGCTGAAGCTTGCGCTTTTTCAGCCGCGACAACGCCAGCTGATCGCCGCTGCCGTTCAGCTCCAGTGCGTCGATGGCGGCGTCGAGGTCGCGATGCTCCTGCATCAGCTGCGCCAGCTTGGCGCGCGCGGCGACTTCATCCGGAGCCGTAACGCCCATTACTGCACCTTCTTCTTGCGCTTGCTCTTGGCGATGGTCTCGCCCCAGCGCTTCACATCGGGCCAGTCATACCCAAACAGGTCCAGCGCCCGTCCCACCGTCTGGTCGACAATATCTTCCAGCGTGCGCGGCGCGGCATAGAAGGCGGGCACCGGCGGCAGGATCACCGCGCCCATCTCGGCCAGCGCCGTCAGGTTGCGCAGGTGGCCCAGATGCAGCGGCGTCTCGCGCACCATCAGCACCAGCAGGCGGCGCTCCTTCAGGCAGACATCGGCGGCGCGCGTCAGCAGCGTGGTGCAGACGCCGGTGGCGATCTCGCTCATCGCCTTGACCGAGCAGGGCGCCACGATCATGCCCCGGGTCTTGAAGCCGCCACTGGAAATCGGCGCGGCGATGTCGTTCACGCCATAATGGTAGTCCGCCTTGGCGGCGACAGCCCTGGGGTTCAGGCTGGTTTCATAGCCGATGGTCATTTCGGCGGGCCCGGTCATTACCAGGTGCGATTCTATCCCCAGTTCCCGGCAGGCTTCCAGCATCCGGATGCCATAAGCCGCACCGGAAGCGCCCGACATGCCGACAATCAGGCGTTCGGTAACCACTTCGGCTTGCGCGCCTTTTTTGCTTTTGGGGTTGGCCATGGGGCCTTCGTTAGCATCCCTTTGGGCGCAAGCGAAGCGGAAGTTCCGGACGCCGAAGTTAACCGAATTTGAGGATGACAGGCGGGGATGACGGTACTTTACTTTTCGGGCCTGGAGCGGCCTGTCCGCCATCTGCGGACGCCGGAACGAACCGATGAGGTGAACGCATGGCGTTGCAAGGACAAATCAACCACCTTTCCAATCAGCACAAGAAAATCGACGATATCATCAATGCCGAGATGTCGAATCCCGATTGGGACGAGATGCGTGTCGCGGCGCTGAAGAAGCAGAAACTCCGCATCAAGGACGAACTCGAACGGCTGCGCGGCAGCGTTCATTAAGGTTCGCTAGGTCACTGGCTCGATCGTCTTCGTCTTGCGCGCCCTGGCCGCGACGAAGATTGCCAGCGCACCAAATTCGCAGATCGCGGCAGCCAGGAATGACGCGCCGGGGAAATGTACTGGCGCCACCGGGCTGGTGAAATACGCGAACAAGTTGGTCATGATCAGCGGCGAGGCAATGGCGGTCAGGCTGCCGATGCTGGCGATGGCGCCCTGCAGTTCGCCCTGCTCATTGTCTGGCACCATGTGCGAGAGGATGGCGCTCAGCGCCGCGCCGCCGATGCCGCCAAAACAGAACACCACCATGACGGCGTAAAGTACCGCCGGGTTCGGTGCGAAGGCGTAGCCGGCATAGCCGATGGCGCCTGCGGCAAGCCCGAGCAGGACCGACCTTGTTTCGCCCAGGCGCGGCGTCAGCACGCGCGGCAGCACGGCGAACGAGATGGAGGAGAATACGCCCACCGCCACCAGCGACCAGGCGACATCTGCGGGGCCCCAGCTGAATTTCAGCATGGTGTAATAGCTCCAGGTCGCGGGCAGAGAGTCATGTGCCAGCCGTAGCAGCGCCAGCGTTCCGAACATGGACAGCAGCGCCGGATAGCGTTTCAGCGACTTGAGCGAGCCCAGCGGATTGGCGCGGCGCCAGTCGAACTTGCGCCGCCGTTCTGCCGGCAGCGATTCCTTCAGCACCAGCAGGCCGAACAGCGCGTTGGCCGCCGCCAGCCCGCCCGCGACGAAGAATGGCACGCGCAGGCCGAAATATTCGCCCAGCAATCCGCCCAGGGCGGGCCCGAGAATAAAGCCCAAGCCAAAGGCAGCGCCCACCAGGCCGAAATTGGCGGCGCGTTTTTCCGGCGGTGAAACGTCGGCGATATAGGCGTTGACGGTGGTGTAGGCCGCGCCCGCCATGCCCGATAGCGTGCGCCCAATGAAGAGCCACAAGATGGTCGGCGACAGGCCGGTCAGCACGTAATCGAAGGACAGCATCGCCAGCGACAGGATCAGCACCGGGCGGCGGCCGAAGCGGTCCGACAGGTTGCCGATCACGGGCGCGCAAATGAACTGCATCAGCGCATAGACGAAGAACAGCCAGCCGCCCCAGCTGGCTGCGCCCGACAGGCCGGTGTGGGTCAGCTCCGCGATCAGGCGCGGCGCCACGGGAATGATCAGGCCCAGGCCGATCGTGTCGATCAGCATGGTGAGGAAGATGAAAATCAGCGCGCTGCGGCTGCTCATGTGCTTTTGGCTTTCTCGCGCATCACGATGCGGACCGGCGTCGTTTTTTGCTTATTTGTGGCGCCATTGGAGCGGCACGCTAAAGAAAACCGCAATCGGCGGCAAGGTTGGACGAACAGGGCGGCGATGCTAGAAGGCCGCTCCTAGGAGCGCGCATGTCCATCACCGACCAACCCCAGGCCCCGAAGACCGGCATGATCCGCAGGCTTTATGACTGGATGATGCGCAACGCCACCGGCAAGCATGCCTGGCGCATGCTGGCGGTCTTCACCTTCGCCGAAGCGTCATTTTTCCCCATCCCCACCGACATCATGCTGATCCCGATGGCGCTGGCCGATCGCAAGCGCGCCTGGCTGCTGGGCGCCTGGTGCACCCTGTGGTCCGTGCTGGGCGGCGCGGCGGGCTATGCCATCGGCGCGTTCCTGTATGAATCGCTGGGCGCCTGGCTGATCCAGCTTTATCATCTGGGCAGCGACATGGCGGTCTTCCAGGCCTGGTATGCGCACTACGGCGCCTGGATCATCCTGATCAAGGGTTTCACGCCCATCCCCTACAAGCTGGTCACGATCACATCCGGCTTCGCCCATTTCAGCTTCTGGACGTTCATGCTGATGTCGGTGATCACGCGCGGCGGCCGCTTTATGCTGGTGGCGGGCCTGATCCGCTGGAAAGGCGAAGTGGCGCGCAACTTCATCGAGAAGCGGCTGGAACTGTCGCTTTTCGTTTTCCTGGCGGTGGTCGTGCTGGGGATCGTGGCCGTCAAATATCTCTTCTGACGGCCAGCAATCTCAGTCCTGCTCGAGCTCTGCCGACTGGATGTAGGAATCCGGGGCCGGCGCGCCTTCATCCGGATTGGCCGGCGCGGCCGTGGTTTGCGCCACGCTCTTCAGCGTCGCGCCCTTGCGGGCGTTGCGCTTCTGCGCCCGTTCCACCTTGGCGGCGGCGCGGCTGACGGCGAGGTCCAGTTCCAGCTGCGAGGTCAGTCCCAGCGTCACCGGGTCCACCGCCTTGATGTTGGTCGCGTTCCAGTGTGAGCGCTCGCGGATCTTCTGGATGGTGGCCTTGGTGGTGCCGATCAGCTTGATGATGTCGGCGTCGGCCATTTCCGGATGGTTCTTGATGATCCAGTAGACCGCGTCCGGCTTGTCCTGGCGCTTGGAGACGGGCGTGTAGCGCGGGGCGCGCTTCTGGCGCACGGTCGGCATCTTGTGCTTGGGCGCCGCCATCTTCAGGCGCTTCTTGGGGTCTTTCTCGGCGTCGGCGATCTGCTCGCGCGTGAGCTGGCCGGTGGCGACAGGGTCCTGGCCCTTGATGCCCTTGGCGACGTCCTCGTCGGCGATGCCCTTCACTTCCAGCGGATGCAGACCGCAGAAATCGGCGATCTGTTCGAAGGACAGACCGGTATTGTCCACCAGCCAGACGGCGGTGGCCTTGGGCATCAGGGGCTTGTTTTCGACGGCCATGATAATTCTCTCCCGTTGAGCGGGGGCACTTTCCGGGCCCGCCGCCCCTCGTCAGGTTAATCCTTTCGAGGAAGGCGGCTGTTGTAGCCAGCCTTGGCCGACGACGCAAAGCCTTTCCGTAAGTAACTGAAAAATATCGATAAATAAGACACTTGCAGCAGGCTGCGGACCGGTTCCAGACTGGCGTTACCCGCAGGAAGACCCGCCATGGCGACCGATCCCGAAGAACTTCAGCCCCGCAAAAAACTGGCCGAAATCGTGCTGGGGGAAGATATCGCGGCGCTGTCAGCGCATGAACTGGAGCACCGCATCGCCCGGCTGGAGGAGGAGATCGCACGCTGCAGGACAGCGATCGCGGCGCGTCACGCCACCAGGTCGGCGGCGGAGAACTTCTTCAAGCGCTAAACCTTTTGCCATCATTGTTAATATGCACAACAGGTCTGTTGCGTAAGCGTTACCGGGCCCGTTTTGCGCCGCTTTCGCGCGGCCTTTACCAAGCAAAATGCTTTTCGGCTTTCGCGGGCGCTGCTAGCGTGCCGCCGTTGATCGAGGGGACGTGACATGCAGCAGGATAGCGACGCGCTGAACGGCATGACGCCACAGGATTTTGTCGGCTCGGCGCTGTTTGACCGCACCTTCGATGAAGGCATGGCGCTGGTCGAAGAGACCGCCCGTTATCTCGATGGCCGTGGCCGCGATGAAGCGCGGGCCCTGCCGCGCAAGGCTTCGATGCTCTATGCCGGTGAAAGCATGCG
>Ga0114974_10004055_pt1 | contig 10984 bp, 9 predicted proteins | sample S_130206_EF_Meta_FD_87318 | JGI IMG/M metagenome (GOLD analysis project Ga0114974, IMG submission 87318) | Freshwater microbial communities from Lake Simoncouche, Canada to study carbon cycling - S_130206_EF_MetaG | ecosystem: Environmental > Aquatic > Freshwater > Lake | place: Lake...
ACGACTTCGCCTACCCGCCCGGCTCCTGGCAGCGCTCCTATCGGCTCCCGAAAGGCCCACGGACGCTCTGCATGAGGGTTCGTATGCCCCACGGCCACGGCCCCGCGGGGGAGAATCCCGAAGAGATCCGGGCGTTTGCCGATGCGATCCTCGGGGACCACCCCGCCGCCGCGGCACCGGGGCTGACGACGATCACGGGGCAGGGGACGGGCGACAATCAGACCTGGGTGACGTGGCGTGGCGGGCGGCCGATCCGCGCCGCGGAGCTCTGCTTCACCACCGCCGCCGGCCGGTGGCAGGATCGGCTCTGGGAGACGCAGCCGGCCACGATTGATCCCGCTGCCGACGGCACGGAGGGACGGGCCAATGCCAGCATCCCCGCCGGAGCGACGGCGTGGTATCTCAATCTCGTCGACGATACCGGGCTCGTCGTCAGCGGCGAACATGCCGTGCGGTGAGCGCCGGAAACTTTCAGCGCCTCAAGGCGCGGAATGGTTCGTAGATCCGCACCGAGAAGAGCAACTCGCTGGCCGAGAAGGCGTGGCGGATGTCCTCCGTTCCCCGCCAGAAACTTCCCTCCATGCGCGTCACCGGCGTGGTGGTGGCGCCGAGCGCGAAGAACCGGTAGCCGAGATCGAGTTCGACCCGTTCCGAGAGCGCCCACTTGGTGCCGCAGCCAGCCTGCCAAGCGAAGCTCTGCGCGGTGTCTGGGCCTCCAAAGAAGAAGTTGGGGGTGATGCCGGTCAGTTGGTAGTGGCCGTTCACCGCGTAGGTCGAGCCTCCGGCACCGATGCCGCCACCAACATAGAGATCGACAGCGTCGGTGACGGGGAGGTCACGCCAGACGTTGACCATCGTCGACCAGCTGTCGGCCGCCCCCCATCTCCCGCTTCCTGTTGCCAAGGGGATCGCCGTGACGGCCAGGGAGTCCTCGAGCGAGTCGCGACCACGTCCCTCCACCTCGGCCCTGATCGACCCGAACGGACGATCGAACGCCATCCCGAGCGCCCCGCCGGCCGTGAACAGCGTCCCGTTGGCACTGCTGTCGGTGTACCTTCCGGCCAAGTCGTCGGAGAGCGTGGCAAACGACGATCCGACGATCCCCGTCACGTAGAACCGGCGCGGTGAGGCGACGTCGGCCCCTGTGGTGACGTCTGGGATCGTCTCGGTCATCTCCTCTGAGATCACCCCGGGGATCACCTCGCGAACGACCAGATCGGCGTCCGCTGCAACGGCGCCCGAGGGCGCGAGGCATGCCAGTCCCATCACCACGCCGAGCCAACCTTGAACGGGCCCTGGAGACCAAAGGCGGAGCATGGGGATGACTTTCTCAAGGCGCTGTCGGGTCCTTTGGAAAGTGATCGTCCCCAGTGATCCCTCCTTTGAAGGGGTCGGCGAAGCGGTGCGTCAGAGGGCGCAGCCCACCCAGACCTGTGGGAGATGGGGAGGGATGGATCGGCGTTGACGCCGTCCTGCTGACGGCGCCGTGTGCAGGATCAGGAAAGCTTGTCGAGGGCGTCGAGGAGGCTCATCGCGCGCCTGGGGCTCCCGATCATCTCGACAAACTTCTTGGCGGCGATCAGATCGGTGAGCGTGAAGGCTTCATCGGAGTGGGGCGTGGGCGCCGTGGTTGTCCGGGGGGCCCGCGGCGGGGCGGCGTCGCGCTTCTTCTTCCGCGGGCGCCGTTCCACCCCCAAGGTGCCGAGGATCTGACTCACCTGGGGAGAGACGACCTCGACCCCGCGGGATTTGAGGATCTCGATGATGTCCCTGGGCCGGGGGCTGCCGCCGGCATCGAGGATTCGCCGCGCTTCGAGCCTGATCTCCTCGCTCTTGTTCACCTTGGCAAGTTCCACGATCGGCTCAGGGACGGTCTCGGGGGCAAGGTGGACCGGTTCCAGGGTGTCGAGGTCGGTCTTGGCTTTCTTCGTCATGGGATCCCGTGGGTGAGGGGAAGTCGCAAGCAGGTCGATGTCCCATGATACCTCCGCGGCAGGGGGCGTCGGGAGGACCGCCGATGGCCCGCTGGCCGGGCTCGAAGGCGGGCAGGCCGACGGACGTTCTCTCCGATTCCGCGGCACCGTTGCGGTACGCTCACCCAGAGGACTGCCCGGGGATCGCCTCGGATGGAGAGCGATGAAACCGGCGGAGATGCGGCCATGCCGACCATGCAGGCAATCGAGACAGAGCCCCGCGGGACGTGGTGGCAGCGCTTGCTGATCGCGAGCTTCTCCCTGGCGCTGACGCTCCTCTTTTTCTGGGCGCTGGGATTCATTCTCCAGGACATCGGCCGTCTGCCCGGCCCGGACTGGAATCGGCTCAGCGGCGACCGGCTCGATCCGGTGATGGCGGCCACGACGGCCCGGCTTCAGGAAGAGCAGGCCACGATCAAGCGAAAGATTGAAAACGAGGAGCGCCGCCGGCAGGTGCTCCGCGACAGCACGGCGACCTCCCAGAAGACGCTCGGCCAGCTCCTCGAACTGCAGCGGATGAGCCTCGAGCAACAGACGAGCTTGCCTGAGGAGCAGCAGCAGGCCCTCGTGGAGAGCCAGCGGGTGTTTCTTGCCAACCAGCAGCGCGACCAGGATCTCACCGAATCGATCTCGGATCATCAGGAGCGCCAGGCGGCGATCGCCGAAGAGCTCCGCCAGCACCTCGAGCAGGTGAATCTCGTGGAGACGCCGGTGCGCGAGGAATACCAGCGGCTGCAGACGAGCCATCGGCTCCGGCTCGCCGCGATCAAGATCGGCGTCCTCGCTCCGCTCCTCGTCCTCGCCGGCCTGCTCTTTGCGAGATTCCGCAACAGCCCCTACGCGCCGATGGTTTATGCCTTCGGCGCGGCGGTGCTCGCGCGGGCCTTCTTCGTCATGCACGAGTACTTCCCCGCCGAATACTTCCGCTACATCCTCATCGCCACAGCCCTCGCCGTGATCGCTTGGCTCCTTGCCCGGCTCCTCCAGCTCGTCGCCCGTCCCGGAGGACGTGCCCGCCAGAAGCAGATCCGCGAGGCGTATGAGTCGTTCGTCTGTCCCGGCTGCCGCTTCCCGATCCGCCGTGGCCCGCTGCGCTTCATGGCCTGGACGCCCCGCAGTCTGCGGCGTGTTTCGCGGCCGCTGGTCGGCGCGAGCGACGAGCCCTACGCCTGTCCGTCCTGTGGTCTGCAGCTGTTTACGGCCTGCTCGGCCTGCAAGGGCGTCAGGCACACGCTCCTTCCGGCCTGCGAGCATTGCGGCGCGGAAGAGAAGCCGGCCGGATGACACGGCGGCTGCGTGCCAGCCCGATCCCCAGCGGGGATTGCCGGCATCGGCACTGGATCAGCCGTCCAATTCACGTCCCGCAGAACGTCTTGTAGGGGCCACACCCGGACGGCGGCCCGTCGCGATAGGGGCGATTGGACGGCGTGTCGTCGAACGGGTGGGTGACCGCGTCGAGGAGCTTTTCAAACGGGGCCATCTCTCCGGCCACGGCAGCGGCGAGCGCTTCCTCGACGCGGTGGTTGCGGGGGATGACCAGCGGATTGGTGCGGCGCAAGAGCGCTGCCGCCTCAGCCAACGGCTGCGGCTGGCGATCGAGCCGGGCACGCCAGGCCGCGCGCCAATCGGCAAGCGGCCCGGCATCGAAGGGAGGCGTTGCCACAGGAGCCTCGGCAGCGGCGGCGAGGCCTGAGAAGGTGCCGGTGAAGTCGGCGCCGATCCCCTCCATCGCTGCCAGGAGCGCAGTCGCGAGCGCCTGATCCCCGTCTTCTTCGGTGCGCAGGCCGAGCTTTGCCCGCCAGCCGGCCAGCGAGTGCTCTGCGAAGCGGGCAGTGAAGGTGGCAAGCACGGTGCTGATGCGATCGAGGGCAGCCTTCTCGTCGCCGGGTATCGTCGGCAGGAGGCTCTCGGCGAGGCGGGCGAGATTCCAGTGACCGATGCCAGGCTGGTTGGCCCAGGCGTAGCGACCCTGCCGATCGATCGAGCTGAAGACGGTGGTGGGGTCGTAGGCATCGAGAAAGGCACAGGGGCCGTAGTCGATCGTCTCCCCCGAAACAGCCATGTTGTCGGTGTTCATGACGCCATGGACGAAGCCGACCTGCAGCCAGCGGGCGATCAAGGCGGCTTGCCGATCGATGACCGCCTCGAGAAACGCAAGCGCCGGTTCTTCGGCGTCCGCGAGTTGGGGATCGTGGCGGCGAATTGCATGGGCGAGCAGCGCCGGGGAGAGCGCGGGATCGCCGACGGCCGCCGCATACTGAAACGTGCCGACCCGGATGTGGCTGGCCGCCACACGGACAAGCACGGCGCCGGGGAGGGCATCCTCGCGGAGGACTGCCTCGCCAGTTGCGGCGACGGCGAGGCTCCGCGTCGTGGGGATCCCGAGGGCGTGCATCGCCTCACTGATGAGGACCTCGCGGAGCATCGGCCCGAGCGCCGCCCGGCCGTCTCCACCGCGTGAGTAGCGGGTGCGCCCCGACCCCTTCAGCTGGATGTCGTGGCGGGAGCCGTCAGGGGCGATCTGCTCGCCGAGAAGGATCGCACGGCCGTCGCCGAGATTCGTGAAGTGGCCGTATTGGTGGCCCGCATAGGCCTGGGCGATCGGGTCGGCGCCGGGGGGAATCGCGTTGCCGGCGAAGATGGCGGCGGCATCGGGCCCGCTCAAGCCCGCGGCATCGAGGCCGAGCGCCGTGGCCAGAGGGGCGTTGAGGAACACTGGGCCCGGGTGCTTCACCGGCACCGGGGTGGATCGCGTGAACAGCCCCGGAGGGAGCCGCGTGTAGGAGTTGTCGAAGCGCCAGCCGGCGGCATCGATCGCGGAGGGCATGCAAAGACCTGCGGAGGGCCTGCGGCGGGTAAGCAGAAGGGCCCAGGATAGCAGGGCGCGTGCCGCGAATCAGTGGGCGCCGTCAGCCGGTGCCCGGTCAGGGAGTCCTGGGGCGGCGGCGGGTCGTTGTCACGGTCCCCCCGGCCCCGGCGAGATCGTCGCGCATCATCCGCACTTCCCGATTCGCTTCCGGGGTGAGTTCCTGGAAAGAATCGATGCTCTCGTAGTTCATGTCGCGGCGCATCTCCTGCCAGGCCCGGGCGAAGATGAATCGCTGCCGCTCGAGCCAGGTGTCGTCGGGCGACGGCAGCAGCGGGGGCTCATTCCCGCCTTTTGAACCCTGGATCGTCGTCGCCGACACATCGCGGATCTCGGTCTCCGTGTCTTCTCTCGCGGCAGAGTGCGAGTCGCCCGGAAGGGAGCTGTCGGCGAGCCGCTCGCGGACAACCGAGCTGCAGCCGCCGACGGCAAGCAGGACGAGCGTGAAGATGGGCAAAAGCATCCTGGCAAGGGGGTGCATGCGCGGGGGGCTTCCGGTGCTCGAAGGGATGGGAGAACGCGTGGGATCAGTAGGTCGACATCGTGGCGGAGCGGTCCATCTCGCCGCGGAGCTCGCGGACCTGCTCGGTCGCCCCGCCGCCGAAGTTCTCGACTCCCTCCCCCTCGTGGAGATCCCAATCCTTGCGGATTTCACGGACGGCTTCGTTGGCGTCGCGCTTCGACCGCTCCATCCAACTGTTCCAGGTGGCTGACGACGATTCGACGAGGCTGCATCCGCTGCAGGCCACGGCGACACTGAGGATCCCCAGGGACAATCTCACGGACATGGCTCCTCCACGACATTCGTTCCGGGGCGGGTCACTTGCTGCCGCAGGGCAGGGCTTGAGGACGGGAGGGTCTGTCGCACATCAGCGCCTCTGCCGCAAGGTGAGGCGGCCCGCACGGAGCGTGAGCGACACGGCCAAAGGCCAGTCCAATCCCGCCTCCAGCAGACTGGGAAATCTGGGCTGAATGCGTTTGTCGGCTTCGATGGGTATCCTTGAAACCTCCCTCAGGGCAGCGTGATGGCCCCTCCTGAAGCATCGACACCACCGTCGCTCTCCTCGGTGCCGCTGGTCGGCATGGCGGTGAATGCTGCCCTCGCGACGCTCAAGATCCTCGCCGGGGTGTTCGGCAATTCCTATGCCCTGATCGCCGACGGGATGGAGTCGACCAGCGACATCGTCACGTCGCTGGTGGTGTGGGGGGGCTTGAGGGTCGCCGTCGCTCCCGCCGACGAGCGGCATCCGTATGGCTACGGCAAGGCGGAGGCGCTGGCAGGGATCGTGGCCTCGGTGGCGATCATCCTGGCGGCGGTGCTGATCGCCGTTCAGAGCATCCGCGAGATCCGCACGCCCCACCACCTCCCCCACTGGTCGACGCTCGTCGTCCTCGTCATTGTCGTCGTCGTCAAGGAGATCCTGGCGCGATGGGCCGGCGGCATCGGCGCGGAGACGGGGAGCACCTCGCTTCAGGCCGACGCCTGGCATCACCGCGCCGACGCGCTGACGAGCAGCGCCGCCTTCATCGGCATCGCCATCGGGCTCGTCGGCGGGCCGGGATGGGAGCCGGCCGACGATTGGGCGGCGCTTGTCGCCTGTGCTGTGATCCTCGTCAGTGGCGTGAAGCTGATGGGGATGGCGGTGCGCGATCTCCTCGATGCTGCCCCGCCGAAGGAGTTCGAGTACCGGGTGCGCGATCTTGCCCTCGGCATCGAAGGGGTCAGAGCGGTGGAGAAGTGCCGGATCCGCAAGAGTGGCACCGGCTACTTTGTCGAGCTCCACGTCGAGGTCGATGGCGACGCGAGCGTGGCGGCCGGGCACGTGGTCGGCGGGAAGGTGCGCGCGGCCCTGCGGGCAGCGCCACTGCGGATCGCCGATGCCTTCATCCACATCGAGCCGTTCACGCCGCCGGCGACAGGAACACCTTGACGAGGATGTCGGAGATGCCGACGAGCGCCGCCCCGGCGATCAGGCCGGCGCAGATCGGCTCGTGCGATCCGACCCACAGCCGGTGGCCGGCGCTCTCAGGCGTTTTCCCGTAACGGGACTTCATGACGGTGAAGAACAGGGCCCCGAGGAACATCGCCATCACCGAGTCGGGGGTGAGGACGACGCCAAGGCCGATCGACAGCGGGCTCAAGGGAAACTTCCCCCCCGCCCGCATTCGCACGAGTTCCAGGACGATGCCCGCCACGACGGCGATCGCGATCGAGATCTTGATCGACGGGGTGAGAAGCGTGCCGGAATCACCGCCGAACACGGCCGAGACGAGCTCCGAGACCCCCTTCCACTGCATCGCCGAGGGGAAGCCGAACTGCCCCCCTTCTTGGACCATCGCATCCTGGACGCGCATCCCCGGCTTGTAGTCGGAGAGGAAGAGGAGATTGAAGAGGGGGGCGCTTGAAAGGGCACCGGCGAGGATCCCGATGCAGTGGGCGACCGCCTGTTGCCTCGGCTTCGCCCCGAGCATGTAGCCCGGCTTGATGTCCATGAGGAGGTTGCTCGCGTTGCTCGCCACCTCGACGCACATCACCCCCGTCATGAGATTCGTCGGGGCGTGCTTCGGATCGAGCGCCCCGTAGATGAACTGCGGGATCTTCGAGAGCGAGCCTGTCGGGGTGATGCTCGTGAGTCCGGTGCTCGACGCGGCGATGAGCGTGAGCACGGCCACGAGTGGCACGGCCGACAGGCCGTAGAGGAACGGCACGCCGAACCAGGCCTGCGCCATCGCCGCGCCGAGGGCCCCGAGGATCGGGATGCCGACCCATGAGAGCCGGGTGGGGAGCTCGATCGCGGCGAGGGGGTCGGCCCGCTTCGGCCCGTCGTCTTTCGTGCCGTGGAAGGCCTCGAACGCCTTCGTGAACACCTCCGGCTTGGCAAACAGACTGACGAGCGACGCCACCACCATGATCGTGATCCCCCACCACAGCGACCAGGTGTTGACGACGTGAATCCGGCTGTAGGTGCCGTCGGGACGCGGGGGGAGATTCCCGGTGGCGATCATCAGCGGAACGATCACCGCGAAGTTCAAGAGCATGCCGAGCATCATGCTCCCCGCCGCGCGAATCCCCATCAGGCCACCGGCCCCGAACATCACGATGTCGAGGGGGAGAAACGTGAGTCCAAGCTGCGGAAGCGGCACCTTCGCGAGCGTCGGCATCGGCAGGAGCTTCTTCTCGACGAGCGCGTAATACCACTCGTCGAGCGCGTGGGGGAGGTGGAAAGAGGAAGCGAATCCGAGGATCCGCTCCTGGAGAAGACGCATCAGGTTTTCCCCTTTCAGGGCCTCGAGGGTGCCGGAGAGGGCGCCCGCGGTGACCAGAGCTCTGGCCTGGGCCATGCCGGAGTCGCCGCTGCCGCTGTAGAGGGTGTCGAGGACGACGCCACAGGCCTGCCCCTCGGGGAAGGGGAGCTGTTCGTCGTTGATGAACCGGCGCTTCATCGGAAAGGCGACGAGGACGCCGAGGAGCGAGAGGACGACATTGAAGGCCGCCATCTGCCACCAGGGGATGATCGTGTCTTCGATCCACATGTAGGCGGCCATCCCGGAGGTGAGCGGCCCGGTCATGTAGCCAGCGGCCGTGGCCACGCTCTGCGCGGCATTGTTCTCGAGGATCGTGAGATCACGGACTCCGACTTTCGAGAGGATCCGGAACGACGCGTAGGCGAGGATCACGCTCGTCAGGCCGACGCCGAGCGTCCAGCCGGTCTTCGCGCCGATGTAGAGATTCGTGGCGGAGAGGATGCCCCCCAACAGAAAGCCGGTGGCGCCGGCCCGGAGCGTGAGCTGCGGCATGTCGCCGCGGTAGACCTTCGCCAGCCACCAGCGGTCCTTCTCGGCGGCCGTCCAGTCGCGGGCCTGCTCCGGGGTGAGCTGCTCAATGGCCATCGATCCTCCGTGGGGGCTTGCGGCTCGCTCACTCCAGATCGATCACGACACGGTCGACCTTCCCATCGAACCGGAAGGGGACATCGTAGCTCGTCGTCACCGGCGTGCCGGTGTCCTCGCCGACATCGAGCGACTCATCGAGCGTCACGCGGATCGGGATCGTCCGTTCGATCCGCCCCTCGGCGACCGGCTTGCCGTCGACCTCGAGCGTTGCCATCCCTCCCTTGCCGATCCCGCCGCCGTCGTAGGCGAAGCGGAGGGCGACGACATGCCGACCGGGCGAGAGTGGCTCGCGGCCGGCGATCTCGGTGTGGGCGATGTCGACGAAGTTCGAGTGATAGACCGGCCGGCCGTCACGGAGAAAGAGGCCCATCCCGCCGAACAGGCCTCCCTGCGTGATGATCATCCCACTGGCCTTCTCCTCCACGTCGACGTCGGCGGTGATCCGAAACGACGTGTTCTTGAGATTGGGGCTCGCCCCTTCCGGGATCCTCGTCATCCCGTCACCGTAGGTGAACTTCGTCCGTCCCCGTGTCAGGCTCGGACGGATGGCCGGATCGAGGCGGGCGGTCTTGCTGTTGTCGATCGGCAGCACGTCATGCCGGGCGGCCTCGGTGTAGAAAAGTAACTGGAGCTCGTGGAGCTTCTCCGGATGAGAGGCGGCGAGGTTCTCCGCCTGGGAGAAGTCGACGTCGGTGTGGTAGAGCTCCCACTGGTAGCCGTCGATCGCGTCGACCTCCGCGGCGGCGGGGTCCCACGGCGGCACCGGCGGGGTCGTGCAGGCGACCCAGCCATCGTGGTAGATCGCCCGGTTGCCGATCATCTCGAAGTACTGCGTCGTCCGCCGGCTGGGGGCGGCGGCCTCGGCGAAGGAATAGGCCATGCTGATGCCGTCGATCGATTTTTGCGTGACGCCGTTGACGACCTCCGGCGGGGTCACGCCGCAGGCCTCGTAGATCGTCGGCACGATGTCGATGACATGATGCCACTGGGTGCGCACGCCCCCATGATCGGCGATTCCCTGCGGCCAAGAGATCACCAGGCCGTTGCGCGTGCCGCCGTAGTGGCTGGCGATCTGCTTCGTCCATTGGAAGGGGGTGCACATCGCGTGCGCCCAGCCGATGGGATAGTGGTTGTAGGTCTGCCAGGAGCCGATGTCGTCGACGCGAGCCAGAACCTTGGCCGGATCCTCCTTCACGCCATTGAAGAACGTCATCTCGTTGAGGAGCCCCTGGGCGCTCCCCTCGGCGCTGGCGCCATTGTCGCCGACGATGAACAGGACGAGCGTGTTGTCGAGCTCGCCGGCTTGCGCAATCGCGTCGATCACCCGACCGGCGTTGTGGTCGGTCTGCTCGAGGAACCCGGCATACACCTCCATCATCCGGGCGTAGACCTTCTTCTGATCGGCCGTGAGGCTCGCCCAGGCGGGGATGCCGGGGGCGAGCGGCACGAGCTTCGTGTCGGCCGGCACGATGCCAAGGGCCTTTTGGCGAGCGAGCGTCTCCTCGCGGATCACATCCCAGCCGGCGTCGAATGTGCCGGCGTATTTCTTGACCCATTCCTTGCGGGGATGGTGCGGGGCGTGGGTGGCGCCCGGCGCGTAGTAGAGGAAGAAAGGTTTCTCCGGGGCGACGGCCTTCTGGGTGCGGATCCACTTCACCGCCCGATCGGCGAGGTCGTCGTCGAAGTGATAGTCGGGATTGTCGAGATAGGGCTCGACCGGCTTCGTCCCTTCGATCGCCGCCGGTCGCCACTGGTGGGTGTCGCCGCCGATGAAGCCGAAGAAGTGCTCGAAGCCGAGTCCGGTCGGCCAGAGATCGAACGGCCCGGCCTGGCTCGTTTGCCAGTCTGGAACGTTGTGGTTCTTTCCAAACCACGCGGTGCTCCAGGCATTGAGCTTGAGGACCTCGGCCACGGTCGCGGTGTCCTTCTGCATGACGGAGTCGTAGCCGGGGAAGCCGGTGGCCGCTTCGGTGATCGCGGCGGAGTGGACAACGTGATGGTTGCGGCCGGTGATCAGCGCTGCGCGCGTCGGGCTGCAGAGGGCCGTGGTGTGAAACTGCGTGTAGCGGAGGCCTCGCTTGGCGAGCGCCTCGAGGACCGGCGTCTGGCAGGGGCCGCCGAAGGCACTCGAGGCCCCGAAGCCGACGTCATCGAGGAGGATGAGGAGGACGTTTGGCGCGCCGTGCGGTGCCTGAACGGGCTGCGGGAAGTCGGGGGTGGAGTCCTTGGCACGGAGGTTGATCGTGCCGCG
>Ga0114974_10004058_pt1 | contig 10977 bp, 9 predicted proteins | sample S_130206_EF_Meta_FD_87318 | JGI IMG/M metagenome (GOLD analysis project Ga0114974, IMG submission 87318) | Freshwater microbial communities from Lake Simoncouche, Canada to study carbon cycling - S_130206_EF_MetaG | ecosystem: Environmental > Aquatic > Freshwater > Lake | place: Lake...
CGCCCAATTTGGCAGTTAAGGATGGCGAGCGTAACCGCACCGACCTGAGCTTCGGCCTGGGTCTATCGGTGGCCGGTACGGGCGTGATTAGCGAAGTGGTGTGGGACAGCCCGGCATTCAAGGCGGGGCTCGCTGGGGCGAACACCACCATTGTGGCCGTCAATGGTCGCGCCTTCTCGGGTGATGTACTCAAGGACGCGGTGGTCAAGGCCAAGGATGGAGGGGCGCTCGACCTGCTGGTACGCACAGCGGATCTTTATCGTACCGTCAGTGTGGAGTGGCGCGGGGGCTTGTACTACCCGCACCTGGAAGTTGTTGCCGGTGCGACCGATCGACTCAACGACGTGCTCAAGGCGCGCGCACCCTGAGCGCGCCTCACAGTTTGCGCAGGCGCTCCAGATAGGCCTGTTCGTCCGGCGCGCGACCTGCGCGCTGGGCATCCCACAAGGTGGTGGCCAGCACTTCAATCATGAGGTGCTCGGCTGAGTGGGTATCACCGCAGCGTTTGAGCAGCCGCGTATGGACGGCCTCGATACCAGCCGGACGACGCGTGGCCAACTGCTCACGCAGCCCCAGATGCAGTCCCATATGCAGGAACGGATTGGTCTGTCCCTGTTCGACGGTGTAGGGCCTGTGCAGCGCATCGGGTGTAGCCAGCAGCGGCTGGTACTCGGGATGTAGTGCGATGACATCGGCGATGGCGGCATCAAGGGGGTCGAGCGGCAGCAATTGCAGACGCCGCTGCCAAGCATCAAACCAGCGCTGCCGCAGCGCCTCGCGACTGTCATTGGCAAAGAACATCAGACGGCATCCTCGCGGGTTTTGCCTTTGAACGTGCACCACTGCGCCACGGTGCATTGAACGCAGCGCGGTTTGCGCGCCATACACACATGACGCCCGTGCAGGATGAGCCAATGATGCGCATCGTGCAGGTACTGGGGTGGCGTGGTCTTGAGCAGTTTGCGCTCGACCGCCAACACAGTTTTACCCGGTGCGATGCCGGTGCGATTGGCAACGCGAAACACATGCGTATCGACGGCGATAGTGGGTTCACCGAAGGCTACGTTGAGTACTACGTTGGCGGTTTTGCGACCGACACCGGGCAGCGCTTCCAAGGCCGCACGGTCGTGGGGTACCTGGCCGTCATGCTGCTCAATGAGGATGCGCGCAGCGGCAACTAGGTTGGCGGCCTTGGCGTTGTACAGGCCGATGCTGCGCACAAAGGGCGTCAGGCCCGCCACACCCAGCGCAAGTAGTTGGTGCGGCGTGTTGGCTACCGGGAACAGTTTGCGCGTGGCGAGGTTGACGCTCTTATCGGTGGCTTGCGCTGACAGCGTCACGGCTACTACCAGTTCGTAGGGCGTGCTGTATTCGAGTTCTGTGCGGGGGCTGGGCGTGGTGGCGCGCAGTCCCTCCCAGATCGCCAGCCGCCGCGTTGCCGCTAGTGACATGTGCAGGTCAGCTGATCTTCATGCCCGGCTGCACGCCGTTGTCGGCTGACAGTAGGAAGACGGTGTCGGGGCCACCCTCGGCCTTGCCACTGGCGCACAGCACCATGCCTTCAGAGATGCCAAAGCGCATCTTGCGCGGCGCCAGGTTGGCGACCATCACTACAAAGCGACCGACCAATTGCTCAGGGGAGTAACTGGCGGCGATGCCCGAGAACACTTGCCGCTGGTGATCGCCCAAGTCGAGTTTAAAGCACAGCAGTTTGTCGGAGCCTTCAACGCGGCTGCATTCGAGGACGCGTGCGGCGCGCAGATCGAGCTTGGCAAAGTCTTCGATAGTGATCATGGCGGGCTCCTGAGGCGTGGCAGCAACCGGCGCGGTTTTGACGGCGACTGGTGTGCCAGCGGCTGGTGTGGCAGCGGCTTTGACTGTGGCCTTGGCGGGGGCTGGCGCTGCGGCAGGCGTGGCCGGCGACACGACCAGTTGCTTGACCACGGCCGGATCCAAACGTGTAGCCAACTGTGGGTACTTGCCGATGGCGCGACCTGTCAGCGGCGTCTCGACGCTGTCCCAGCTGGCGAAGGCATCCTCGCCCAGCCAGCTAGCTGCGGTCTGCGTAATGCGCGGCAGGATGGGCGACAGATACACCAGCAGTACTCGGAACAAGTTGATGGCCTGCGTCGCCACGGCACGTGCCTCGTCGCTGCGTGCCGGATCTTTGGCCATGATCCAGGGCTTTTGCTGGTCGACGTATTGGTTTGCCAAGTCTGCCAAGTGCATGACTTCTCGCACCAGTGCGGCCGTATCACGCGCTTCGTACAGACTGGCCAGATGCTCGCGACCTTCGGTGAAGCGCGTATACAGCGCCGGATCGGGCAGGGCGTCTGCCAGATGACCACCGGCGCGTTCGATGAACGGTGCGCAGCGGCTGGCGATGTTGACCAGCTTGCCGACGATGTCGGAGTTCACGCGAGCAGTGAAGTCGTCGAGGCTCAAGTCGATGTCTTCGATGCCACCGGTGAGCTTGGCCGCGAAGTAGTAGCGCAGCGGCTCGCCCGGCAGCAGCTGTAGATAGCGGCTGGCAGTGATGAAGGTGCCGCGCGACTTGGACATCTTGGCGCCGTCGACCGTCAGAAAGCCATGCACATGCACGGCAGTGGGGCGGCGCAGACCGCCGCCGTGCAACACGGCAGGCCAGAACAGCGTATGAAAATAGCTGATGTCCTTGCCGATAAAATGATGCAGCTCGGTAGCCGTTTCTGATTTCCACCAGTGGTCAAAGTCCAGACCGCGCTTGGCGCACAGCGCGGCAAAGGCACCGATGTAACCGATGGGCGCATCGAACCACACATAGAAATACTTGCCGGGTGCATCGGGCACCTCAAAGCCGAAGTACGGAGAATCGCGCGAGATATCCCAGTCTTTGAGTCCGGCCTCGAACCATTCGGCCAGTTTGGCCTGCACAGACTCTTGCAGATGGCTGTCGGTCAGCCACTGGCGCAGCATCGTCTCGAAATCGCCGAGTTTGAAAAACAGGTGATCTGAATCGCGTAGCACCGGGGTGGTGCCGGTGACCGTGGACACTGCGTTCTTAAGGTCGGCCGGCGAATAGGTGGCACCGCAGACCTCGCAGCTGTCGCCATATTGATCTGCTGCATCGCAGCGCGGGCAGTTGCCGCGCACATAGCGGTCTGGCAGGAACATGCCAGCCTGTTCGTCATAGGCTTGGCGTACCGAGCGGCGCGTGATGTGGCCTTTGTCACGCAGCGTGGTGTACAGCGCGTAGGTGTGTTCGCGGTTCTCTGCCGAATGGGTGGAGTGGAAGTGGTCGTAACCGATCATGAAGCCCTCGTAATCGCGGGCGTGATCGGTGGCCGAGGCGGCGATCAGCTGCTCGGGGGTGATGCCTTCCTGCTGGGCGCGGATCATGATGGGCGTGCCGTGGGTGTCTTCAGCACAGACGAACAGGCAGTGATGGCCGCGCAGCTTCTGAAAGCGCACCCAGACGTCAGTCTGCACGGCCTCGATGATGTGGCCGAAATGCAGTGGCCCGTTGGCGTAGGGCAGGGCGTGGGTAACTAGGATCTGGCGCGACATAGCAAGTCCGGCATCAAGGGGCGTCCATTATCGCACGGACTGCCCGGCCGCTGCCGCCGCTCGCCGGCAGATCAGCTGGCGGTCAGGGCCACCAGCGTGCGGCTGAGCAGATCCACCTCTTCGGCCAGGCGACCATTGACGAAGCCGTTGAGCACCAGCTGGGTCTGTTCGTCCAGTTCCAGAAACTCGATCGACATGAACTCAACCTGCGGATGCGCCGCGTCGATGGCGCCCGGTAGCTGCGTCACGTTGCAGGGAATAGACAGCGTGTATTCGCGCCCAAGCAGTTTGACGCGCAGGCTCATCTCAATGCGCTGGCCCACTGCCAAACGAAAAACCTCGTTGGCGGCGACCATGGCGCCACCCACCGACAGGTCGGTGACCAGCACGGGCATGAGCCGTGGCACGCGGACGGCGGCCGGCATCGAGACCACTGCGCGAGAATACGTACGCGGCCGACTCTGCTTGATGGCGTGCAACTCGCCCAAATAAACGATAGGCGCGGGTTCAAACACCAGATTTGACACCGTGCCGATGAAATCGCATCTGTAACCGGGTCCGTCCCAGCTGCAGTTCAGCCGCGTGCCGCGCTGTACCGCCAGCAGCTGTTTGCTCACCGTCATCGGTGCAGTGATGATCAGCGAGGGCGCGCGCAGATTCATGACGCCTAACAGTTGCACCTTGTAGGGTTGCTCGCTGTTGCCTATCCGTACTTCCAGCGCGGAACGTGAGCGTGCGCCCAAGTTTTCATAGGAACGGATGAACCGCTGCATGGCTGCCAGATCTGACATGAGTTAAGCCTGTTCCCGGTTCGCTTCAAACCGGTTTTTGTTAGTGGCCCGAAGCTGTGCCTCGTGCCTTGTTATGCGTTGCTGCTCCAGTAGCAGACCGATTGACTGGTCCATGGTGCGCATGCCGGCGTGGGCGCCGGCTTGTAGTGTGCTCTCGATTTGATCCAGCCTCCCCTGGCGTACCAGATTGGCGACGGCCGGTGTGTTGACCAGAATCTCCAGTGCCGCGACCCGGCCCGTGCCATCAGCCCGCGGCAGCAGCTGCTGGCAGATCACGCCTCGTAGCGAGGTAGACAGCATGGCGCGCACATGCGCCTGCTTATCAGCCGGAAAACTGTTGACCATGCGGTCTACCGTTTGCGCGGCGCCGTTGGTATGCAGCGTGGCCAGCACTAGAATGCCCATTTCGGCAGCGGTCACTGCAATGGAGATGGTCTCCAGATCGCGCAGTTCCCCCACTAGCACTACATCGGGGTCTTCGCGCAGTGCCGAGCGCAGCGCGTTGGCGAAATCCCCGGCATGCATACCGATTTCCCGCTGACTGATCAGGCACGATTTGCGTTGATGCACGAACTCGATGGGGTCTTCGATGGTGAGGATATGGCCGCGCACGCGACTATTGATGTCGTCGACCATCGCCGCCAAGGTGGTTGATTTGCCCGAACCGGTCTTGCCGGTGACCAAGATCAATCCCTGAGTCGCGCGGGCCAGTTGCTGCACGGCCTCTGGCATGTCCAGTTCGGCCAGCGTTAGCGCCCGTGAAGGAATGGCGCGCAGTACAGCGCCCATGCCGCCCAGATGACGCAGCACATTGACGCGAAAGCGCGCCTGGCCTGCAACTTCATAGGCGAAATCTGCGCAGTCCTGCTGCTCAAATTGCTCGATGGCGCGGCGCGGCATGATCTCGAACAGCATCTCTTGCACGGGGCCTGGTTGTAGCAAGGCTTCACGCATTGGCAGTAGGTCGCCGTGCACGCGTATGCGCGGCGGTTCACCGGCCATCAGGTGCAGATCAGAGCCACTGCGCTGTAGCAACTCCTGCAACATTTCGTCCAGGCGTGCCATCAGGCAGCACTGCCCGTGGCCGCTATATCCATGCGCGGTAGCAGACTTGCATCCAAGACAAAGCGCTGGAAGGGGCGCTTGTCGTTGGCCAGCGTGTAGGCGTCATCGGGGTCAATTTCTTTGGCCTGTACTGCTTGCAGTAGCGCCTGGTCGAGCATTTGCATGCCCTGTTCGCGACCGGTCTGCAGTTGGCTGGGTATCAAATGGATCTGGTCTGTTTGGATCAAGCGCGCAATGGCGCGGGTCATGACCATGACTTCGCAGATAGCCTTGCGGCCTTGGCCGTTTGCCGTGCGCACTAGTACCTGAGTCACAACGGCCAGCAGGTTGGAGGCTAAAAAGCTTTTGGCTTGCTCACGTTCTTCGGCAGGAAGTGCATCGATGATGCGATCGAGTGTTTTGACTGCGCTGGTGGTGTGCAAGGTGCCCAATACCAGATGTCCGGTTTCTGCTGCCGTCATGGCCATCGACAGGGTCTGCGCATCGCGCAGTTCACCGACCAGAATCACATCGGGGTCTTCGCGCATGGCGGCTCGCAGCCCAGCAGAGAAGGACGGTACATGTGTACCCAACTCGCGCTGGATCACCTGACTTTGATTGCTGCGATGCACAAACTCGATCGGGTCTTCCAGACTGATGATGTTGAGACGGCGCGTTTGATTGAGCTCGTGGATCATCGCTGCCAGCGTGGTTGATTTGCCGCTGCCGGTGGAGCCTGTGATCAGCACCAGTCCTTGTTGGTGGTCGCAGAAGCGACGCACCACTGCCGGCAGGCCTAGTCTCTCCAGCGTCGGTACGGCAGAGGGAATGGTGCGAAACGCTGCGCCTACACCGGTTTCCTTACGGTACAGGTTGACGCGAAAGCGCCCGCCGTCCTCGGACACATAGGCAAAGTCCAAGTCCTCACCGCGGGCCAGCAGATCACGCTGCGACTGGGTGAGGATTTCCTGCAAATACCCCTGCAGCTCGCTGTCACGCAGGTCGCGGAACTTGATGGGCAGCAACTCGCCGTGGACACGCAGCAGCGGTGGCACGCCCACCGCAAGGTGGATGTCGGAGCAGCCCTGCTGTAGGCCGAGTTTTAGGAATGCATCGATGCGAGCCAAGGGTGCAGTAGTCCAAAGTGCTGAATTTGACTGCGTAGGTTTACCGGCTAACTACTCGGGTAACAACGACGTATGCCTGTAATCAAGACGTGGCGCACAGTTGCGAAGACAGCTTGTCGTCAGACGAGTTTTTCCAGCGCTGAACACAGCTCCGGCATGGTCTGGAACCGCGCCAGTTTGTCGGTGGCCATAGCCTTAAGAATCACCGCACCAACGGCCTCTGGTAGAGCTGCGTTGAGCTCATGCGGCGGGCGTGCTTTGCCCTGCACGTGTTGGTACATCACGGCCATGTGATCGCCATTGGCATAGGGCGGAGCGCCGGTGGCCATCTCGTACAGCATGATGCCGGTCGAATAGATGTCGGCACGTTCGTCGATGCGTCTGCCCAGTATCTGTTCAGGTGCCATGTACTTGGGCGAGCCGATGACATAGCCGGTACGGGTCAGTTGTGTATCACCCTCGTAGTGCGCCGCAGCGACACCAAAGTCCACAATTTTGAGCAGGCCCTCGCTGTTGATCAGCACGTTGGCCGGCTTCAGGTCCCGGTGCACGATGCCTGCCGTGTGCGCCACGGTCATGCCGGTGCAGATGTCGATGCCGTATTGCAACAGGCGGGCGACTGGCAAGGGGTTGCCGTCTTCTACTTCGCTGGTGAGCGTATGCGACGGGAAGTACTCCATCGAGATGGCGTAGTTGCCCTGGATGCGCAAAAAGTCATAGATGCGGATGATGTTGCGATGAGTGATTTTGCGCGAATAGCGCAGTTCGTGCACAAAGCGCTTGAGCACCTCTTCGTCTTCGCAGACGCTTGGATTGAGAAACTTCAGGATCAACTGGTCATCCACTACCGTGTCTTCGACCAGCACCACGGTGCCAAACGCGCCCTTGCCGATACGCTGCATGTATTTGTAACGGCCTTCGATCAGATCGCCCGGGCGCAACAGACTCCAATCCAGTTTGCCGTGGCCGGCTTGTTCCAACACGCGAGCGCGCAATTGGGTGGCGTTATCGGCGTTGCCTGCTTGCCGCAACGTCTCTGCTGATCGCAGCTTAAAAGAGGCTGTGCCTGCACCCAATGCAGCCCTGCGGGAAGTACCTGCGCCAAATCGCGTCTCCAGAGAATTCAGTGCTGCAATGGCGGCATCGGCTGTGGCCGGATCGACATGTATTGCCATGGCTTGCAGCTGTACCTGCACTGCATCCACACGCCGTTCATCAGTCAGTCGCGTCACCGACAAGATGGTGTCCTGTCGCACTTGTCGATCAGCATGGTTGAGCAACGGCAATAGCGCATCGATACACCGCGCATCACCGAGCTTGGACAGCGCGTGCACCACTACAGGCAGTGAGCGCACCTCACTGCCTTGCAACATCTGCAGCAGGCGGGGCAGGGCGCGCGGACTGCCGATCGCGGCCAGTGCATCCACGGCACGCTCACACACCCACCAATCCGTGTCGTGGGTGGCTTCCAGCAAATGATTGACGGCACTTTCATCGCGAGTCTGATTGAGAATCTCGATAGCGGAGCGGCGGATGTCGGCGTCTTCATCGCGTGCCAGTTCAAGTACTGCTTGGATGACCCGGGGACCGCCGATTTTGCCCAAGGCGTCACCCGCCCGACTGCGTACCCACCAGTCGGCATCTTTGAGTGCTGCCAACAGAAACTTCACCAGCCGCGGATCAGCCAGCTCATTGAGTACTTCAACGGCTGCGCGGCGTGCGTATTCGCTCTCGTCTTTAAGTATGGCCACCAAATGCCGCACGACCATCGGATCGCCGGCTTTGACCAACACGTCAATGGCATGGTTCTGCACGTCGATTTCTGTATCGCGCAGCACCTGACACACAGCGGCAAGGTCTATAGGTCCGTCGAGTTTTGCCATGCCAGAGAGCGCAGCAGCGCGGATCATCTTGTTAGGGTCCTGCAGCAGTCCACTCAGTGCGTCTTTGACCTGTGGCAAGTTGAAGCGAGCCAGGATGTTAACCAGATGCAGGCGGACCATTGCGTCTTTGCCCACCAGACGGCTGATCAGATCCGGGACCAGTTCCGGTCCTACAAGGTCGGCCAGTAGGCGCAGAACCAAGGCTTTGTCCGTGGCTGGCAGCTTGTAGGCAACTGCCAGCAGCTCGCGCGGCACCAAGCGCTGATGCTGGGCTTGCAGGATCTCGCGCAACGACTGGCTGGCCGCCTGCGGCGAGCACAGCGCCTGCAGCAGCAACGCGGTCGGATAGGCACGGCTGATCGACAGTGCGCGTTTGCCAGCAGCCACACAGCGCGGGCTCGGGCTGGACAGTGCCGACAGGTACAGGTCAAACACCCGCTCGTTGACGGCCGAGGTCAACACTTCACCCAATGCCGCTGCGGCATTGCCCTCGCACTCGTCCAAGGCCGCCAATGCCATCGGCACGGCGGCATCTCCCAGCGCACGCAGGCCTTCCAAAGGTTGGCCCATTGCCTGCGGGCTGCCGGCTGCCTTGATCTGGGCGATCAGGCGACTGGCTCGGAGGTTGGAAAATAGGGTCATGAGCTCGGCGTGAACGCGATTGCGGCAGATTTCATCATCCCACTGGCAGCCAGCGACCTACGCGACGCAGCGCACAAGACTGGTAACATCACGACCCCGGAACAGATCGCGAAGAGCCCTGATGACTGATGCCGAAACCTTGACCACCGCCCGAGCAGCTCTGGAACAGTGGGTGGAGCCTTTCATAGGCCGTTCGCTGGGGGAGCTGGGCGCGCTGCGCGAGCTGCGGGTCGACGGAGCCGGGCTGGCCGCGGTCGTGGTGCTACCAGTGCCTGTAGGTGGCTACCGAGATCTGCTCGAAGATGCGCTCACGGCGGCATTAGGGGCTGCTGGCGTCAAGCTGCCGCTGCGACTGGTGCTGACCAGCCATATCAGCGCCCGTGCTGTGCAGCCGCCGCTCAAGCCGCTGCCCAACATCCGCAACATCATTGCCGTCGCCTCAGGCAAAGGCGGTGTGGGTAAGTCCACCGTGGCCGTCAATTTGGCGCTGGCCTGGGCCGCAGCAGGTGCACGTGTCGGATTGCTCGATGCCGACATCTACGGACCCAGTCAGCCGCTCATGCTTGGGCTGTCGGGTCAGCGACCGCCGTCACCCGATGGCAAGCGCATCGAGCCGTTGCAGGCGCATGGCATCAAGGCGATGTCGATGGGTTTTTTGATTGATCCGGATCAGCCGATGATCTGGCGCGGTCCGATGATCACGCAGGCACTCAACACGCTGCTCAACGATACCGACTGGGGTGAGCTGGACTACCTAGTGGTCGATCTGCCGCCGGGCACTGGCGATATCCAGTTGTCGATGGCACAGAAGGTGCCAGTGGCAGGCGCGATTATCGTCACCACGCCGCAGGATGTAGCACTGGCCGACGCGCGTCGGGGTCTGCGCATGTTTAACAACGACAAGGTATCGGTGCCGGTGCTGGGCATCGTCGAGAACATGGCGCTGCATGTCTGCAGCAAGTGCGGCCATCAAGAGGCTGTGTTCGGCAGTGGCGGCGGCGAGCGCTTAGCGTTGGAATGCGGCGTGCCGCTGCTGGGCCAATTGCCGCTCGATGCGCGCATCGGTGCCGAAGCCGAGGCGGGGCGTCCCACACTGGTTGCCGCACCGGATTCGGTGCGAGGCCGTGCTTTTTCTGAGTTGGCCCGGCAAATAGCCGGTGTTTTGGCGCTGCGTCCTAAAGAGCGCGCCAGTGTGTTTCCGCAGGTTGTCGTTGAGGGCAGGGCATGAGCATCAAGTCAGACCATTGGATCCGTCGTATGTCCGAGCAGCAGGGCATGATCTCGCCCTATGAGCCTGGTCAGGTACGCGAGGTTGGCGGCCAGCGCATCGTGTCTTACGGCACATCCAGCTATGGCTACGACGTGCGCTGCGCACGCGAGTTCAAGATCTTTACCAATATCAACAGCACCATCGTCGATCCCAAGTGTTTCGATCCGCAGAGCTTTGTGGATGTCGAGGCGGACGTGTGCATCATTCCGCCCAATTCATTTGCGTTGGCGCGCACGGTTGAATACTTCCGCATCCCGCGTTCGGTGTTGGTGGTGTGTCTGGGTAAGTCCACTTATGCGCGCTGCGGCATCATCGTCAACGTGACGCCGCTCGAACCCGAATGGGAAGGGCATGTGACGCTGGAGTTCTCCAACACCACGCCGTTGCCGGCCAAGATCTATGCCAATGAAGGTGTGGCACAGATGTTGTTCTTTGAGTCGGATGAGGTGTGCGACACCTCATATGCCGATCGCGGCGGCAAGTATCAGGGTCAGCGCGGCGTTACTTTGCCCAAGGCTTAAGCGGCGCGCAGCGCCAGCGCGCCGTTAGGGACGCGTCAGCGCCTCCATGTTCATGGCCCATTCCACTTTGTCGTTCGCATCGTGGCGCTCTACCTTGATCGGCAGGAAGCCCAATGCCGGCGCGCACCAGTACAGCGTGCTGCTCTTGGAGCC
>Ga0114974_10004059_pt1 | contig 10976 bp, 6 predicted proteins | sample S_130206_EF_Meta_FD_87318 | JGI IMG/M metagenome (GOLD analysis project Ga0114974, IMG submission 87318) | Freshwater microbial communities from Lake Simoncouche, Canada to study carbon cycling - S_130206_EF_MetaG | ecosystem: Environmental > Aquatic > Freshwater > Lake | place: Lake...
AATATGACTTGTTTTAATATTTTCCTTGATTTTGGCACACAACTCTGTTCCCACCATTTCGGGCATAATTACATCACTGACAATTAAATCAGGTAGGAATTTCAAGGCTTTTTTAAGTCCAATTTCACCATTTTCGGCAACGATTATGTTGTACTCTTCTTTAAGTAGGTTTTTCATAAAGGAGCGCAACACTTTATGGTCTTCAACAATTAAAATAGTGAGTTTTTCATCTGTGACTTCTAAATCATTGATATCCTCCTCTTCTTTAATTTCTGGCAAAACTAATTGTGCTTCATACTGGGCAACATCATCACTAATTTTAAAATCTTTTACTATTTCTTTGTCCAAAAGATGTTTTCTGCCCAATGGCATTGTTACTTTAAAAACAACTCCTTTGTCTCTATTGTTTTCAACTATTATGGACCCTTTATGAAGATTTATAATGTTTTTGACAATTGACAATCCAATACCAGTTCCTTTATTATAATTTATTTGAACATTGTTGTGGGCCGGAATTTCAAAAAACAAATCAAATATTTTATCGATATGCTCATTGGCGATTCCAATTCCTGTATCTTCAACTTCTATACTTATTTCGTTTTTTTCTTTTCTGATTTTAATTGCAATTTCACCTCCTTTTGGAGTATATCGAAAGGCATTTGAAATTAAATTATAGAAAACACGTTCCAATTTGAACCTGTCAAAATAGACCAATATCTCCTCATCCGAAGATTCAAAAGTAAATTTATAATCTCCATCTTTAGCATATTCTGTGAACGATAAAAATATCTCTTTAATGTATTTTACAATATTTCCTTCGGCGGCTTCTAAAATAAATTGATTGTTTTCAAATTTCCTGAAATCCATTAATCGATTGATTAATTTCAAAAGATGGTTGGCACTACTTTCTATCACGAGTAGTTTTTTATACATCACATTGGGGCCGTTATAATTCAAAAGAATTTGTTGCAATGGCCCTAAAATTAAGGTCAAAGGCGTTCTGAATTCGTGAGAAATATTTGTAAAAAATTGCAATTTAGCACTATTATCTTCCTTGTTCCGTTCTCTTTCTCTGTATTCTAATGCCAATTCTTGACGCAGTTTTTCTTTTGATTTTATAATCCAAATTAGTCCGTAAAGCGCCATCCAAATCAAAATGGCATACAAAGAAAGTGCCCACCAGCTTTTCCAAGGCGCAGGTTTTACAACAATTTCTAGAGTTGTTGGAACTGAATTCCAAACCCCATCATTATTTGCTCCTTTAACCTCAAAAACATACGTTCCTGAATTTTGAATGGTAAAAGTGGCCTCCGTATTGGAAGTAGAAATCCATTGATTATCCAAACCTACCAACCTGTATTTGTATTGATTATTTGTTGAATTTATAAAATTTGGAATGGCAAAATTTATAGTAAAATTGGCTTTGTCGTAACTTAAAGTAAGCGATTTTGTATAGGCAATTGCTTTTTCTAGAATCTCATTATCAGTTGCAACATTTATTGATTTGTTTGCAATTTTAAAATCGGTTAAAAGGACTTGAGGAGAAAATTTATTGACTGGGAGTTTTTTTGTATCAAAATAAGTAATTCCTGAAGGTCCGCCATAATAAAATTTATTAAAACCAAGCTTCAAAAAGGCGTTATCATTAAACTCATTGCTAACTAAACCATCTTTTTGGTCGTATATAAATGTAGATTTATTGGATAAATTATATTTGATAATTCCATAATTGGAGCTAATCCATAAATTATTACTGTCGTCTTCAGAAATAGAATGTATGGCCGTTACGTCTGAATCTTCTTTTTTGATATTAATTTTACGAAAAGTAGTTCCGTCAAAATTATAAAGTCCTTTTGCTTTTGTACCGATCCAAATTTTATTTTTTTTATCTTGAAATAAAGACAAAATATCGTCTCCCGAAAGCAATTTACTGTCAAAAAAGTAGTGCTTAATGTGGTAATTATTATTATCAAAATCATTAAGATTAATCACGTTTAGACCACTTTGGGTACCAATCCACAGGTTGTCTTTTTTATCTATTAATAAAGTTCTAACCCTATTATTGGTCAAAAAATTATCCGAATAATTATCATTCCCTATTATTTGATAGGTTTTATTTGAGCTATCGTAACGTATTAATCCTTTTCCAAATGTACCCAACCAAAAAATATCGTTTTTTCGCCCTTTGCTAATTACATATACACCTGATTCTTTGAGTATTTTTTTTAATTCGGGCGCAATTTTATCGTTGACGAATCGTTTCGTTTTAATATCATAAGCTGCTAAACCCTCTGTAAAAGTTCCAATCCATAAAATACCGGTATTAGAAAGACACAATGATTTGATGTTATCTACCGGAATGCCATTTGAAGTGGCCGAATTTATCATTGTGGTTGCCCCAGACTTGCTGTCTAAAACTGTAATTCCACCCCCTTCGGTACCGATGTAAATATTTTTATTGGCATCCGCAGCTAATGAACTTACAACATCAAAACTTAGTGCACTTTTTCCAGAATTCTGATTTAAATTGGCGAAATTATTATTTGATTCGTCCCAAATATTTATTCCGTTGTAATAAGAACCAATCCAAACCGAACCATTTTTATCTGTAAAAACTGATTTTATTTTCCCTACATTGGTCTTTTTATCAGGATTACTGTACACTTTACTAATTGTACCATTCACCTGTATTGTACTGATTCCGTCGTAAGTTCCTACCCAAACTACTCCTTTTTTGTCAAAATCTAACGCTCTAATATCAGAACCTATTTGGCTTTGATTCGCTGAAAACGGAAGGAGTTTTTTTGAAAGTGGGTCAAATTTTAGCAGCCCATTTGTTTTAGTAGCAACCCATAAATTACCTAAATTATCCTCCTTAATATCTTGAACATATACACTTTCATTATTTACATTATAATATTGTTTGAATGAAAAACTACTTCCTTTTCTTTTTATTAGTTGGCACAAACCTTTTGAAGTTCCCACCCAAATGACTCCCTTTTTGGTTTCAAAAACAGACAAAACAAAATTATTTGGAAGGCTTGAATTGTCTTTTGAATTATGAAAAACAGATGTAAATTTTTGAGTTGTTGTATTAAAAATTGACAAACCTCCGGCGGTAGCTACCCAAATTTCATTTTTAATTTCTTTAATATTCCAAATTGTATTGTTAGATAACGTATTTGAATTATTACCATGCAAATAATGTTTAAAAATATTAGTAACTGGATTATAACAATTTAGACCATTGTAGGTTCCTACCCAAATATTTCCTGATTTATCCCCTTGAATTGAAAGAATATCATTATTACAAAGCGACAAAGTATCTTTGGGATTATTTCTGTATACTGTGATGTTACTTCCGTCAAATTTATTAAGACCATCACGCGTTCCAAACCACATTTGCCCTTGCAAATCTTGGTGAATTGCAATAACCGAACTTTGTGAAAGTCCATTTACGGTGGTGATGTTTTTAAGTCTGTAGGTGCTAGATTGGGGAAAAGTACTAACAGATACAAAGATAAAAAGAAATAAAAAAAGTAGGTTTTTCATGCTTTCAATTCTCTGAAAAATAATTCAAAATGTTTAATTATTAGTGAAATTAAGTAAATAACTATTTATAAGCAAAGAAAATTACTTTAATCGTTTCTTTAATTGGTATTCATACAAAGAGGGAATTTTTTGCATGGATTTGTTTAAAAATTCCATGTAGGCATCTGGACCGTATTTTACATTGAAAGTCCGGTTTCCATTTATCCCAATAATTCTAGCAAAAGGGCCTTCTTCCATTCCGTTAAGTTCAATTATTTCCGAAGTGGTGCTTCCAATAACAGTTACATTTATATTCCAAAAAGTAGAATAGGCACCGTGAGAAGGCTTCCAATAATTAGCCCCACCACCAGCAAAAAGCGGATACGAATTTTCTGTATTTGGCTGAAGATGCACTTTGATATTATCAAATAAATTTTGATGGTTGGCTCCAGCATGTTGGTCTAAATCCGGATCTGTAAAAATCTCACAATCCTCGTAAACACTTTTAGTCGAAAAAGTATTAAAACTCAAGGGATGAACCGCTTTGTTGTAGACTTTTAAATTTTTAACCAATACATTATGGACACCACCCATGGCAACTGTATAATGCGCAATATTTTTTCCTTCGGTTACAATATCTTTAATGGTTACATTGGCAATTTCTTCTGTTAGAATACCACTTTCCGCATTATTAATAGTTATATCTTGAACCCAACTATTGAATACACGGGTTAGAAAAATACCGTTATAACCTTGTTCTATATGATGTGCAACCCTTGCTGCGTCGGGGAAACTGATTCTCAAATGTTCAATCCCAACTTCTGAAAAATGATTCCACTCAATCAATAGTGCTTGGTAATTTGGCTTAATATCAATTAATAAAGGTGTTTTTATGGTAACTTTATTTTTAGAAATGGATGCAATTTCAACTTGCTGTCTAACCAAAGCTAAATTGGGTTGTTTCCAATGAGAATAACCAATTTTAGTCTTAGAATTTTTATATAATGCTTCAATAATTTCGCCTTTTTCACCTTCTTTATTGAACAAATCCAATTCGACAACATCGCCCACTTTCAGTCCATTTACATCCGAAACAGTAAAAACACTTTCACCTCTTTTCCCTGCAATAACTTTAGCAAGAATATTCGGAGGGGTTTCATATTTTTCCATGTATGATTTTACCCGTTGGTTTGGAATTTGTGTCCAAATCATCCCCCCAGACCATGCATATTGTGAAAATGGCAAGTCGATATTATTCTCTTTTTCGACTTGTCTTTTACCAGTAGTGGTTAAATATTCTCGAAGTTCTGCAAGTGAATCTTGGTCTTTTAGGTACATCATTGGACGAGGACAGAAAATCTCCGTTCCTTCTTTCCCAGAACCTGCACCTCGTAATACAAAATTACTGCGTTCAATATATAAAATATCGCTTAGAATTAATCTTCCCGCTGGCAATTGTAGCACCACATTCCCTTGCACTTGATTTGCAACTTTAAATGCTTTTAGCAATGCTTTTGAATCGTCTAAATTATCATTCGCTATTACACCAAAATCAGATGCAAGAACTATCTTTTCTTGAACTGTAGGTACATTTATATTTCCAAAATGATACCCTGCATAACTAAAATCAGGGAGAAAATTTTGAGATGCAATTTCCTTTTGACTAATTATTTGAGGTATTTCTTGTGAAAAAATAATAGTTGTATTCAGTATCGTCAAATATAAAACAATAGCACATTGAATTGCATTTACAGGAACTAGTTTAGAGATTGAATTCATTTAATACATTTATTAAAAAATTATTTAGTGTTCTCAATTTTTACAAATCAGTAATTGGACTGTATTTTGGGACTAATGCTTTCATTACTGACCACGCAACCAAATAGGCCACAGCGCAAATTGCAAACATAATGGTATAACCCGTTTGAATGTGACCTAAGCTATCATAATAATCAAATAAAGCACCTCCTAATTTAGAAACTAAAACGCCTCCAATTCCACCTGCCATTCCTCCAATTCCAATTATGGAACCGATAGCTTTTTTGGGAAACATATCTGAAACTGTCGTAAAAATATTAGCCGACCACGCTTGATGTGCCGATGCTCCTACGCCAATTAAAAGTACGGGAATCCAAAAAGTAAAATGACCCAATGGCTGCGCTAATAAAACTACTAATGGAAATATAGCGATAACAAGCATCGCTTTCATTCTTCCTTCATAAGGATTGTGTCCTTTGTTGATAAAATACATCGGAAACCAACCTCCGCCAATACTACCAATCATTGTCATGCTATATAAAACAGCTAATGGAATCACGATATCGGTACCTTTCATATCAAATTGCGCTTCAAGATATTTAGGCAACCAAAACAAAAAGAACCACCAAATTCCATCGGTCATAAATTTTCCAAATACAAAAGCCCATGTTTGTTTGTATCCTAATAATTTAATCCAAGCGACTTTTTCTTCTTTAGGAGTCTCCGTATTATCTGTTATTACTGCTTCATCATCATGAATATAATCATATTCTGCTTTTGACAATCTTTTTTGTTTGGAAGGGATTTCATAAAAAATAAACCAGAAAATAACCCATATAAAACCAATAGCTCCAACAAGAATAAATGCAAATTCCCAACCATAGTATTCTGCAATCACAGGAACGGTTAATGGTGCTAAAATGGCTCCAACATTGGAACCAGAGTTAAAAATCCCTGTTGCAAATGAACGTTCTTTTTTGGGGAAATATTCCGCTACAGCCTTAATTGCTGCAGGAAAATTTCCTGATTCTCCAAAACCTAAAACAGCTCGAGACAACATAAATCCTGCAATTGAAATCGGAACTGCTCCTACTCCAATCCAAACCATAAATGTAGAAAATGCTGTTCCAACAGGCAAAGAATAAGCATGCATTATTGCTCCTAATGACCAAACTGTAATGGCTAAAACGTATCCTTTTTTGGTTCCTAGTTTATCAATTATTCTTCCAGCAAAAAGCATCGAAATAGCGTAAATAAACTGAAATACAGCCGTAATATTTGCATAATCACTGTTAGACCAATTGAATTCTTTTGACAAACTAGGTGCTAAAAGACTCAATACTTGGCGGTCTAAATAGTTCACAGTAGTTGCAAAAAATAGCAAACCACAAATAGTCCATCTGTATTTTCCGATTGATTGATTCGTTTCTTTCATTAGTTGTTTTTTAGGGTTGGTTAGTTTTTGAATTTATACAAATTCGGGTAGTATTTATTGTTTATCGATATCAAAATAGGCCTTGGCATTTTTATAACAAATGGCTTCCACCATTCCCCCAATAAGTTTCATATTATCGGGCAATTCTCCTTTTTGAATTTCATCACCTAGAATGTTGCACAAGATACGTCTAAAATACTCGTGGCGAGGAAAAGACAAAAAACTTCTAGAATCGGTAACCATTCCAACAAATCGGCTCAATAAACCAAAGTTAGAAAGCACGTTCAATTGTTTCTCCATTCCGTCTTTTTGGTCTAAAAACCACCAAGCAGCACCATATTGCATTTTTCCCGCTACTTTACCATCATTAAAATTGGCAGCCATCGAAGCAAACATTTCACTGTCTCGTGGATTCAAATTATAAACTATGGTGTTTGCTAATCCGTCATTTTGAATTAATCTTCCGAAAAATTTACTCATGTTTTCCGCCATATTCAAATCGCCAAGCGAATCAAAACCCTGATCAGGTCCGATATCCTGAAGCATTTTGGCATTGTTATTTCTTATAGCGCCCACGTGAAATTGTTGTGCCCACGATTTTTTATTGTTCATCAGAGCCAATTCAAATAAAACGGCCGATTTGTATTTATTAATTTCAAGTGAAGAAATTATTTCGCCTTTCAATCCTTTTTCAAAAATAGTATTGACCTCGTTACTAGTATATTCTTCACCATAAAAAGTGGTGTGCCCATGATCAGAAATACGACAACCTACCTCATGGAAAAAATCATGACGCTCTTGAAGTGCTCTTATTAATGTTGGAAAATCAGTTATAGCATGGTCAACCGTTTTTGCTAATTTTTGAATCCAATCTACAAAAGCTTGTCCTTTTTCAATTTCCGTTGCTTTGTCAGGACGAAAAGAAGGCAACACTCTAATTTCAAAAGTAGCGTCTTGCAATTGTTGGTGGTAGCGCAAATCATCCGTTGGATCATCGGTAGTTCCAACCACAGCAACATTCATTTTACGGAGTAAATTTCGAACACTGTATTCTGGTTTTTTCAATAAATCAGAACACTGATTGTAAATGGCTTCCGCAGAATCTGCATCCAATAAAGTAGTGATGCCAAAATAATTTTTAAGTTCCAAATGGGTCCAATGGTACAAAGGATTTCTTAAAGTATACGGAACCGTTTCGCCCCATTTCTGAAATTTTTCATAATCGGATGCATCACCTGTAATGAATTTTTCATCCACGCCATTGGCACGCATGGCCCTGTATTTATAATGATCTCCATCAATCCATATCTGATACAAATTCTCAAATTGGCGGTCTTCAGCAATGTCTTTTGGCGACAAATGACAGTGGTAATCAAAAATAGGTTGTGCTTTTGCAAAATCGTGATAGAGCGTTCTTGCTGCCTCACTGTGTAACAAAAAGTCCTCTTTTATAAATATATTTTCAGACATCCTTATTTAAAATAAACTTTTTTCAATTCCCATCTCTAATCCTCTTAATTCGGCAAGACCTCGTAAACGTCCAATTCCTGAATACCCTGGATTGGTTTTTTTATTTAAGTCATCCAACATTTGGTGTCCATGGTCAGGACGCATTGGAATAATTCTTTTCGTTTCTTTCTGTTTTTTTATAATCGATTTTACCACCTCATACATGTCCACATCACCCTCTAAATGGTTGGCTTCATAGAAATTTCCTTCGGCATCGCGTTGGGTACTTCTCAAATGAATAAAATTCATTTTGTCCCCGTGACGGTCAACAATTCCTGGTAAATCATTATCGGCAATAACACCGTAAGACCCCGTGCACATGCAAAATCCGTTGGAAGGAGAATCAATTGCATTTAATAATTGTATCAAATCAGCTTCAGTAGAAACTACTCTCGGTAATCCTAAAATTGGATATGGGGGATCGTCAGGATGAATCGCCATTAAAACACCCGCACTTTCGGCTACAGGAATGATTTCGCGTAAGAAATAATATAAATTTTCTTTCAATCTATTGGCATCAATTCCATCATATCCTTGAAGCACTTTTAAGAAATCTTCCACAGTATAAGACTCTTCAGCCCCTGGTAAACCTGCAATAATATTTTGTTGCAATTTTACTTTATCGGCATCCGACAACTTTTCAAAAGTCGCTTTTGCTTTTGCTTTTTGCGCTTCTGAATACGTAGTTTCTGCTCCTGGTCTTTTTAAAATAAACAATTCAAAAGCAGCAAATTCGTTGATATCAAAACGCAACGCTTTAGAACCATCAGGCATTTCAAAAGATAAATCAGTACGAGACCAATCTAAAACAGGCATAAAATTATAGCAAACAATATTAATTCCACAAGTCGCTAAGTTTTTGATGCTTTGCTTGTAATTTTCTATGTATTTCAAATAATCACCCGATTGTTTTTTGATGTCTTCATGAACCGGAATGCTTTCTATAACCGATAAAGTTAATCCAGCCGCTTCTACTTCATTTTTTCTTTTCATGATTTCGTCCACTTCCCACACTTGTCCATTTTTAATATGGTGCAAGGCAGTTACAATTCCAGTTGCGCCAGCTTGTCTAGCGTCAGATAATTTTACAGGGTCATTTGGTCCGTACCATCTCCATGTTTGTTCCATAACTTTATGTATATACTATTTTTACTATTTTTTTAAACTCCGCTAAACGCACTAAATCCTCCATCGATAGGAATAACTACACCCGTCACAAAAGAGGATGCGTCATCGCATAAATATAGTGTAGTGCTAATTAAATCTTCCGGTTCTCCAAATCTTCCCATTGGGGTTTGATCAATTATGGTATTACCTCTTGCTGTCAATTCCCCGTTTTCGGTTGTCAATAAAGCACGGTTTTGATCGGTCAAGAAAAATCCCGGAGCCAAGGCATTCACACGGATTCCAACTTTTGAAAAATGTACTGCCAACCATTGCGTAAAGTTAGATACTGCCGCTTTTGCGCCGCTATATGCTGGTATTTTTGTTAATGGTGTAAAAGCATTCATCGAAGAAATATTCAAAATACTACAGCCTTTTTTACCAATCATGTCTTTTGAAAAAACTTGCGTCGGTAATAAAGTTCCAATAAAGTTCAAATTGAATACAAACTTTATTCCTTCGGCATCCAAATCAAAAAAAGTTTTGAAACCTTCGGTTGTATTTTGCAAATCCTCCTCCAATAAAAATGGATTTGATGTGGTTCCCAAGGGATGGTTTCCACCAGCGCCGTTCACCAAAATATCACAGCTTCCTAATTTTTCATTGACTTCTTTTTTGGCTGCTTCTAATGAATCTTTTTCCAATACATTTGCGGCAACGCCAATTGCTTTACCTCCGGCTGCATTAATTTCATTGGCAACCTGATCTGCAGCTTCTTTTTTTAAGTCCAAAAGTGCTATTTGATAACCTTGTCTAGCCAATGCTTTCGCCAATGTACCACACAAAACTCCACCTGCTCCTGTTATAACTACTGTTTTCATAGTTTAGTTTTTTATAGTTTGAATTAAACTCAATACGATTTTAGTTTCCGATTCGATAGTGGCATAATCCTTATCCGCCATCAATTGTTTGCTGATTAATTTGCTTCCCATTCCCACTGCCGAAACCCCTGCTTTGAACCAACCTCCAATATTTTCTTTGGTGGTATCTACACCGCCAGTTGGCATGAATAATAATTTTGGAAAAATATCTTTAATGCCACTTAAAAAGTCAGGTCCTAGCATGTTTCCTGGGAACAATTTGATGAAATGTATCCCCGCGTTTTCAGCAGCAATAATCTCTGTTGGAGTCATACAACCTGGGCTGTATAATACTTCTTTGCTTTTTAGAAAAGCAGCCACTTCAGGAACAAATCCAGGGCTAATGAAGAAATCGGCGCCTACAGCAAAATACTCTTCGGCTTGTTGCAAGTTTTTGATGGTTCCTATTCCTAATAATAAATCTGGCATTTCTGCATTTCTAACTTCCACCATTTTCGTGAAGTTAGATAAGGCCGTTTCACCACGACTCGTGTATTCAACTGCTTTTATTCCAGCTCTGTAAATGGCTCTTAATACTTCTATTGTTACCGTTTCATCTGCATTGAAATACAACGGAAGCATTCCTTGTTGTACAATAGCGTCTGATACTTTTTGGATAGTACTCATACTTTATATTTTAACTTTTATTACTACTTTTTTTATTTCGCCTTCGCCAATCATTGGTGCGTGCACATCTTCTGGATAGAAAATAGCAAATT
>Ga0114974_10004060_pt1 | contig 10967 bp, 9 predicted proteins | sample S_130206_EF_Meta_FD_87318 | JGI IMG/M metagenome (GOLD analysis project Ga0114974, IMG submission 87318) | Freshwater microbial communities from Lake Simoncouche, Canada to study carbon cycling - S_130206_EF_MetaG | ecosystem: Environmental > Aquatic > Freshwater > Lake | place: Lake...
GTGAAGCTAATGTTGGAGGTCTTTTGACTTCTGCAACACCAGCAATTACTTATGCTTTAGGATCTAGTCCTACTGCACAGCAAACTGCCTCAGTAGCTCTTTTTCAAGGAGCTGTACAAACTGTTAGTATTGATGTTTATAAACAATTTACTGATGCTACTGGTTTGAAATCTGCTAATGTTTTTTATAAAACATTAACATTCCCATTGGCTACCCAAATGGAAACGGTAAATTATACTTTTACTTACGCTGAATTAATCGCAGGTTTGTCTGTTGGTGGTGTGGCTTTGCCAACTTCTGATGCAACAATATCTGTTGGTTCATATTGGACTTTGACTTACTTGTCTAAAACCTCGGAAGGTAAAAATCATTTGAACACTAAATCTACTAGAGTTACAGCTGCTTGTATTTCTGATTTAGGTGGTGCCTATAATGTGGTTACAAGAAGAATCTCAACAGGTGTTAATTACACTATTGCTGGTGAGGTAATTACTGATTTAGGAAATGCTACTTATGAGACTTCAACAACAGGTAACTTTAAAATTACTACTACCACACAAGTTGTAGGTGGTGGAGCTTGGAATACTAATCCAGGAGCAAGAGGTGGTTTTATCTTTTCTGAAGTTTGCGGTAAATTGTTGGTAGGAGATCAATTCTTACACGATACCTATTCTAATCTTATCAGTCAAACTGCAGCGCAAGCTAATTTAAGTAGGGTAGATCCTGTTACGGGTGTTATAACTATTTATTATAATGTTTTTGCAACTGTAACGAGAGAATATAGAAGTGTGTATACACCAATTTAATAACATTTAATATTTAATATAATGAATAAAAATATAAAAATATTTAGTCTAGTTTTAGCTACTCTATTTGTTGCTTCTTGTGACAATAATGATGCAACTGGAGACTCTACTTTAGTAGTAACTCCTAATGTTGTGGGTAGTGTTACTCCTATTACAAGTACGCTAAGCTTTACTGCTACTAATAATGTAGCTGAAGTAAACGAAACCGAATTTGAATACAAAGTAACTTTAAGTGCAGCTCAATCTAAAGATGTTCACGTTCAAGTGAGTAAAATTGCTGGTACTGCAACTGAAGACGCAGATTTTACTTTTGATCACGAAATTGTAATCCCTGCTTACTCAACTACAGGTACTGCTAAGATTAAAATCTTAAAAGATAGAAAAAAAGAAGTTACTGAGACTTTTACACTTCAAATAGGTGACATGACAACTGCTAATGCTACTTTTGTTTCTAAAACAGTTTCATTTAGTATTACAAATTATGTGTCTACTTTACTTGATTTGTCATTTGCTTTTAATGCTTCCTTCAATATTGGATTTAATAATCCTTGGGTAGCTACATTGCCAAGTTCTGGTACAGTTTATAATCTATGTGCTATTGGATATGATATGGATTTCATCGTTTTGAATTCATCTTTTTCTGACATCGGAAACTACCAAGCTGCAACTGGAGCTTGCGTTGAAAAATTGTCTTTGAATGGTGCTACACTTCCAAACGGAACGTATTATATTGTTTATGACATTTATGATGACAGTGGTTTGTCAGGAGTGGCTCATGATGGATTTGATATTCCAATTACTGTTACATACGGGAAAGCTGGAGCTATTGACGATGCTGTTTTCAATCAAGAAAGTGATTATTATGCAAATTCTTATGATGGAACAGGTTCTGATTTCGTTATTGGTGTAAAATTATTGAATGGTATTTTCACTGTTCAAAATAGTTTTAATACTGCTATAGCAACTGGAAGAAATGCTAATGCTATAAAAGCGGCAGTAGATGGTTCAAGAAGTCTTAGAGTAAAAAACTAATATTAGTTTCTTATATAAAAGGCTGCTCAATTTGAGTAGCCTTTTTTTTGATATATAGTTAGTTGTGATACCGTTATTTTAGTTCTAATTACCCAAATAATATTTAACTAAATAATGTAATCTGCTGTTTATACCAAAACAATCAGACAAATTAATTATTATAATTGGTATAACAAATCAATTCCGTATTTTTGCTTTTGTAAATTTCTATTATGAAAGTAGTCCTGATTTGTTTTTTATGTTTTTTTTCATTGTCCAATTTTGCACAAGTTGACAATTTAGTACCTATGGATTCTGTTAAAAGAAAATCACTAATTGTCAATCACGATAAGGATCAACCCAAAGCAACCATCTCTCAATACCGAATAATCACTCTCGAGCGGGATACAACTTTTGTTGACACTTCTCTTACATTAAAAAAAGAATACGAATACAACTACCTAAGAAGAGATATTTTTGGTCTCATGCCTTTTGCAAATGAAGGACAAGCCTATACTACACTACAATATGGTTTGAATCAATCTTCTTCCTTTCCAGAATTTGGATATACTGCTAAACAATTTAATTACTTGCAACCCAACCAAATCAAATATTACTCTGTGGCAACACCTTTCACAGAATTGTATTTTAAAACGGTGATGGAACAAGGACAAAGCCTAGATGCCTTTATAACTATAAATACTTCTGAACGATTCAATTTTTCTTTGGCCTATAAAGGGCTTCGGTCTTTAGGAAAATACATCAACCAACTATCAAGCACAGGTAATTTTAGATTTACAGCCAGTTACAATACTAAAAATAAGCGGTATTATTCCAATTTTCATTTCACGTCACAAGACATGTCAAATGGCGAAAATGGTGGGCTTACTAATCCTGAAAACTTCGAAAGTGAAGATGTGGCCTATAAAGAACGCGCGCGTTTAGGTGTTTATTTTAAAGATGCAAAATCAATACTGATGGGTAAAAGACTCTTTCTAGATCACAATTTCCGGATTAATACAACCAAAGGAGCAAACAATGCATATCTAACTCATCAATTAAATTTTGAAAGTAAGTATTTCGAATTCAATCAGCCTACAATAGCAACAACAATAACTTCAAGTACAGGTGTCGAAACTACTTTAAATAGGTTTGGACCCTCTTTTGTTTCTGGAAATATCAACGACCAAGTTCGATACAACCGAATGTATAACAAAGTAGGTGCCATCTATGAAAACACAATTTTAGGGAAATTCCAGTTTTTCATTGACGACTTTAGGTACAATTATTTTTATAATTCAGTGCTATTTCTTACAGGACAAACAATTCCAAATGCTATCAACGATAAAATCAATACTTTTGGTGGTCAGTACGAATATAATAAAAACAAATGGTCGGGGAAATTTCTTTATTCAAGCGCAATCACCAACCAATCGTTATTCGATTTTGAGGCGCGTCTAAAATTTAAATTAAACGCCAAAAATAGCTTGTCTTTCGAATATCAAAATAGTAATAAATTACCAAACCATATTTTTAACTTGCACCAAAGCAGCTATATAAACTACAATTGGCACAACAATTTCAAAAACGAAAAAAGCAACACCATAAAAATTGATGCCGAAACACAATTTTTAAATGCTTCGGTTCAATTAAACACCTTAAATGATTATTTGTATTTCAGCAATGATGATACGGTCAATTTGCAATTGGTCACCCCTAAGCAATACAATAAAACCATCAATTATCTGTCATTAAAAATAAGCAAAGAAATCAAATTCAGAAAGTTTGCACTAGACAACACTGCGTTGTATCAAAAAGTAGATCAAAGCGAAAATATTTTAAATGTCCCTCAATTGGTACTTCGCCACACGATTTATTACTCAAACGATTTTTTCAAAAAAGCAATGTTTTTGCAAACGGGGATAACTTTCAATTATTTTACTAAGTTTTATGCCAACGATTACAACCCAATTCTAGGGGAGTTTTTCGTTCAAAATCAAAAACAAATTGGAGCATTTCCTACTTTTGATCTATTCGTAAATGCAAGAATCCAACGCACAAGAATTTACCTTAAAGCAGAACATTTTAACTCCTCAATGTCGGGAAACAACTATTATTCATCTCCCAACAATCCCTACCACGACTTCATGATACGCTTTGGTTTGGTTTGGAATTTCTTCCAATAACTATCATTTTGGCGTGCCCTCGTTCACGTCATTGCGAGGCACGAAACAATCTGCGCTAAACTTCGGTCGTGCTGTTCGTTGCAATCTCTCGCTCCACTTTGTTTCGCAAGAGGATTTCCACTGCCATCACTCACGCAAAAATAGAAAACGATAACAATTCTAGAACAATGTACTATCTTTGTAAAAGTTCAATTAAATTTGAAACACTAAAACAAATAACGAAATGCAATATTCAGAAAATATATTAGGAACTATCGGTAATACTCCATTAGTCCGTTTAAATAAAGTAACTGCCGAAATTAATGCTTTAGTACTTGCCAAGGTAGAAACTTTCAATCCTGGCAATTCTACCAAAGACAGAATGGCCCTCAAAATGGTCGAAGATGCCGAAGCCGATGGAAGACTAAAACCAGGCGGGACAATCATCGAAGGGACTTCAGGAAATACCGGAATGGGATTGGCATTGGCAGCAATCATCAAAGGATACAAATTAATTTGCGTAATTACCGACAAACAGTCCAAAGAAAAAATGGATATCCTACGCGCTGTTGGTGCAAAAGTAGTTGTTTGCCCAACCGATGTAGAACCAACCGATCCACGCTCGTATTATTCCGTTTCAAAAAGATTGGGCGAAGAAACACCGAATTCTTGGTACGTAAACCAATACGATAATCCGTCAAACGCCCAAGCACATTATGAGCAAACAGGACCAGAAATTTGGAAACAAACCGATGGGAAAGTAACGCATTTTGTGGTTGGAGTAGGAACAGGAGGAACTATTTCAGGAATAGGGAAATACCTAAAAGAACAAAATCCAAATGTAAAAGTTTGGGGAATTGATACCTATGGTTCTGTATTTAAAAAATACCACGAAACAGGAATATTTGATGAAAATGAAATTTATTCCTACATAACAGAAGGAATCGGGGAGGACATACTTCCTAAAAACGTAGATTTTTCTATAATCGATGGGTTTACAAAAGTAACTGATAAAGATGCAGCCGTTTACACCCGAAAAATTGCTTTGGAAGAAGGGATTTTCGTCGGAAATTCTGCCGGAGCAGTTATCAAAGGAGTTTTGCAATTAAAAGAACATTTCAAACCCGAAGATGTTGTTGTGGTTTTGTTTCACGATTCAGGAAGCCGTTATATCGGAAAAATGTTTAACGACGATTGGATGCGCGAACGTGGCTTTTTAGAAGAGGATGTTACCAAAGCCGAAGATGTTATCAAGGACCACATCGATAAACAATTGATTATTGTGCGAACTGAAGAGTTGGTTTCTCATGCGATAGAACGCATGCGCAAATATAAAATTTCTCAAATTCCTGTAATTGACATTACCGGTTTTGTAGGTTCTGTTGATGAATCGGACTTATTCCAAAGTTATGTACAAGATAAAAATGCTGCTGACAAACCCATTCGTGAGGTTATGGGAAAACCCTATCCAATTGTAAAATTAGGAACAACAATCGAAGAAGTTTCCAAACTATTCACCAGAGAAAATGCGGCTGTTCTATTAGATTTAGGAAATGGAAAGCACCATATCATTACTAAATATGATATAATTGGTTCTATTAAATAATTTAAAAATGTAAATAAAAAGTAATATTGATGTTTATTGTTAGTATTACTTTTTATATGTTTATTTAAAAAATATGGAATCTAAAATCTGAAATTAAATGACCTTCACCGCAATAGATTTTGAAACAGCTACTGCATTTCACCCTTGCTCTGTGGGGATTGTCACCGTTGAAAACGGAATAATCGTTGATGAATTCGTCACATTGATTAAGCCGCCAAACAATCTTTATTCTCCTTTTACCATTCAAGTTCACGGAATTTATCCAAGAGATACTGCGAATGCAAAAACATTTGCACAAGTGTTTCCTGAAATTCAAAAACGATTACAAAACAGGATAGTGGTAGCTCATAATGAAAGTTTTGATAGGAATGTGCTCGCCAAATCGATGGCTCTACATGGTTTGGATTATGACATGCTAAACATAGGCTCTCGTTGGCAATGTACCGTAAAAATCTACAAGGCTAAAGGACTAAAGCCCACAAAACTTAGTGATTGTTGTCGTGAAATGAATATCCAATTAAACCACCACGAAGCTTTGTCAGATGCTCGGGCTTGTGCCAAATTATATTTGTTAAGATAAATATTTTTTTGTTTTCACAAGGATTTGTTAGTAGCGTGCTTATTTTCACTAATTTAGTGAAAATTTATACGCCAACTAATGAAAGAAGAATTCCTACACTATTTGTGGAAATTTAAAAAATTCGAAACCTCTAATTTGATATCTTCTAATGGGGAGATAATCACCATAGAAAAATCTGGAAATTACTTGCAACTCGCAGGCCCTGATTTTTTCAATGCCCAAATAACAATTGGAAATCAAAAATGGGCAGGAAATGTTGAAATTCATATTAAATCCTCCGATTGGTATTCGCATCACCATGAACGCGACTCGAATTATGACAGCGTAATTCTTCACGTGGTTTGGGAACATGATGCCGAAATTTATAGAATAAATAACACCGAAATTCCAGTTCTAATTCTCAAAAATTATGTAGCGAAAGAAACGCTAGATAATTACAACTCATTAATTGCACCAAAAAACTGGATTTATTGCGAAAAACAATTGTGTTCAGTTAATGAATTCGTACTTCTAAATTGGCAAGAGCGATTGTTTTTTGAACGATTAGAACGAAAATCAAAACCAATAGAAACATTATTAGAACATACCAATCAGGATTGGGAGGCAATTTTATTTTGTCTACTGGCAAAGAATTTCGGATTGAACACGAATGGTGAATCCTTTTTTAAAGTGGCAACTTCTATTCCTTTTTCAATAATTAGAAAAGAAAGTGCAGTGCTACAGAACTTTGAAAGCTTGCTTTTTGGAAAAGCAGGATTGTTAGATTTGGATAAAGAAGACATGTATTATAAGACGCTTAAATCAAATTATGATTATTTGTTACAAAAACACCAATTGGAAACTACTCCAATTATTCCACTACAATTTTTTAAACACCGCCCAGATAATTTTCCTACTATTAGATTGTCGCAATTTGCCAATCTGTATTTTACGCAGCAACAGTTATTCTCAAGAATAATTGATGCAAATTCAATAGAAAGTATGTATCAGATTTTTAATGTAGCGGTTTCAGAATATTGGGAAACGCATTATCAATTTGATAGAGTTAGCCCAAAGAAAAGAAAGGCGCTTTCAAAGGCATTTGTTGATTTGCTAATAATTAACACAATTGTTCCGTTGAAATTTGCTTATTCAAAAAGTCTAGGCCAAGATAATTCAGAACAATTAATTGCATTGTTAGTTCAGGTTTCGCCTGAAAAAAACGCCATAATAGATAAGTTTGTCTCTTTAAAAATGAAAATAGTAAACGCTTTTGATACGCAATCGCTTTTGCAACTTAAAAATGAATATTGCAATAAAGTCCGATGTCTACACTGCAATATTGGAATTGAATTATTGAAAGAATGAAGCGTTAATTAGTTGGGAAGAATGGAGTTAATGTATTAAATTTGTGAAACCGAATAAATTTAATTAAAATGAAACTCATACTTCGACTTAAATATTTTTTTGAGAAACATGGTTTTCACGTTTCTTCCCGACTCGCTGACGCATTGGGAATGCGTGCCAATAGTGTGAGATTATTTTTTATTTATATATCATTTGTAACCGCAGGATTATGGTTTGGAGTGTATCTGACTTTGGCCTTCTGGTGGCGACTAAAAGATTTAATTCGGGCAAAGCGGAGTTCTGTTTTTGACCTATAAACCATTCAAAAATCATGACTTTTAAATCGTACTTCCAATTTACAAAAGCACAAAGAAGTGGTATAATAGTCTTGTTGTTTTTATGTGTTATTTTGCAATTTGCCTATTTGTTTATTGATTTTAAAACTAAAAACAGTTCTAGTAAGCAAGAACAAGAATGGCTTTCTTTTCAAACGAATATTGATTCTTTGAAGCAGGTCAAGGTTTCGTACAAACCTCAAATATATCCCTTTAATCCAAATTTTATCACGGATTATAAAGGACATAAATTGGGTATGTCAGTAATTGAAATTGATCGGCTGTTGGTTTTTAGGAAGACAAATAAATACGTCAATACTCCTGAAGATTTTCAAAAAGTCACAAAAATATCCGATTCATTATTACATACAATGGCTCCCTATTTTAAATTTCCAGATTGGGTAACCAATAAAAAAGAATTTAAATCCAAATACAAATCTTTTGAAAAGAAAAAGGAAAAAATTGTAATTTTAGATATAAATCAGGCATCAAAAGAAGATTTAATAAAAGTTTACGGAATAGGCGCAGCTTTATCCGAAAGAATATTGAAATTTAAAGATCTTTTAGGAGGTTTCGTAAGTATGGAGCAAATGAATGATGTTTGGGGTCTATCTCCAGAAGTTATTGAGAATTTGAACAAAAATTTCGCGGTTTTAGTTGTTCCAAAAGTGAAGAAGATTGATATTAATAACGCTACAATTAAAGAATTGATGTTATTTCCTTACTTTAAATATGCGTTATCTAAGTCAATTGTTACTTATAGAAGCATGAATGGAGATTTTAAAAATAATGCGGATTTGATAAAAATTAACGGATTTCCTAGCGAAAAATTAAATATTATTGGTTTATATTTGTATTTCTAAAATAAAACTCAATTACATGAACTTTGATCACAACGATACGCAAACGATGATTGCGCAATCCATTCGGGATTTTGCAGAAATTAATATTCGTCCCTTCATAATGGAGTGGGATGAGGCTCAAACTTTTCCAATTCCACTATTTAAAAAATTAGGTGAAATGGGATTTATGGGGATATTAGTGCCTGAAGAATTAGGTGGCTCGGGTTTAGGATACCACGAATATATTACTATTGTTGAAGAAATTTCAAAAGTAGATCCCTCTATTGGATTGTCCGTGGCGGCTCATAATTCCTTATGTACCAATCATATTTTGACTTTTGGAAATGAAGAACAAAAAAAGAGGTGGATTCCCAAATTAGCTTCAGCTGAGCACATTGGCGCTTGGGGTTTGACGGAGCACAATACGGGTTCAGATGCTGGTGGAATGAATACTACGGCTATAAAAGACGGTGATTCTTGGATTCTAAATGGTGCCAAAAACTTTATTACGCATGCTATTTCAGGAGATATTGCAGTTGTAATTGTTCGAACTGGTGAAAAAGGCGATTCTAAAGGAATGACAGCCTTTGTGATCGAAAAGGGAATGCCAGGATTTAGTTCTGGAAAAAAAGAAAATAAATTAGGAATGCGCGCCAGCGAAACTGCTGAATTAATTTTTGATACGTGTCGTGTTCCCGATGCCAATAGGTTGGGTGAAGTCGGACAAGGTTTTATTCAAGCAATGAAAATTTTAGATGGCGGAAGAATCTCAATTGGTGCTTTATCATTAGGAATTGCAAAAGGCGCCTATGAAGCGGCCTTGAAATATTCGAAAGAAAGGCATCAGTTTGGACAACCAATTAGCAGTTTTCAAGGAATTTCATTTAAGTTGGCTGATATGGCAACAGAAATCGAAGCGTCAGAATTGTTATTGCATAAAGCGGCATTTTTAAAAGAACAACACCGTCCAGTTACCACATTGGGTGCAATGGCGAAAATGTATTCTTCGGAAGTTTGCGTAAAAGTAGCCAATGAAGCGGTTCAAATTCATGGCGGTTACGGTTATACCAAAGACTATCCTGTAGAAAAATTCTATAGAGATTCAAAATTATGTACGATAGGTGAGGGAACTACAGAAATTCAAAAAGTTGTTATTGCGAGAAATATATTGAAATAGACGGGTAGATAATAGATTGATAGATAATAGATAAAAGAGCCAAAAAACGAGAAAATTGTATTTTGGCTTTTTTGTTACTGTTTGTGTTAGTCTATTATCTCTTCGTCTATTATCTTTCAGCTAAAAAAATAATTCATAATTCATAACTCATAATTCATAATTAATATTTACTTTTGCACACTTAAAGAAAGGGGGTGTCTATATTATGTTAATTATACCAATTAAAGACGGAGAAAATATCGATAGAGCGTTAAAACGCTACAAAAGAAAATTTGATAAAACAGGAACTGTTCGTCAGTTACGTGCACGTACTGCTTTTATTAAACCTTCTGTAACAAACCGAATGAAAATCCAAAAAGCGGCTTACATTCAAAACATGAAAGATGGTTTAGAAAGTTAGAAATAACTTCAAGAAATACTACCGTTAGTCATTAAAGTTTTATAACTTTGATGCTAACGGTTTTTTTATGGAAAATAGTAAAGCGGCATTTCAAGATTATTTACAATTAGAAAAAAAGTTTTCTCCGCATACGGTCATTGCTTACATAGGTGATCTCGTTTCTTTTGAATCTTTTATAAAATCCGAATTTGATTCAGATGATTTAGCAGAGGTTAATTATAGTTTGATCCGAAGTTGGATTGTTTCTTTGGTGGATAATAAAATCTCTAACATTTCTATAAATAGAAAAATTACCGCACTAAAATCATATTACAAATTTCTATTGAAAACCAAGCAAATAGAAGTTAGCCCTTTGTTAAAACACAAATCTTTAAAGACGCCCAAAACAATTCAGATTCCTTTTTCCGAAAAAGAGTTGGATCAAGTATTGCATGAAATTATCTATCCAGATGGATTTGAAGGTGTTCGCGATAAACTGATAATTGATTTTTTTTACTCTACTGGAATCAGAAGAACGGAGTTGATTAATCTAAAAACTATAAATATCGATCTCTCAAATGCCACTTTGAAGGTGTTGGGGAAAAGAAATAAAGAAAGAATTTTGCCTTTATTGCCAAAAATCAGAGATCAGTTTAAATTGTATCTTACAGAAAGAGCTTATTTAGAACGAATTAGTGATGAAGCCTATTTTTTTCTGACTTTAAAAGGAATTAAAATGA